>Ga0115568_10001430_pt1 | contig 17147 bp, 16 predicted proteins | sample COGITO_mtgs_1204_FD_87296 | JGI IMG/M metagenome (GOLD analysis project Ga0115568, IMG submission 87296) | Pelagic marine microbial communities from North Sea - COGITO_mtgs_120426 | ecosystem: Environmental > Aquatic > Marine > Epipelagic | place: Germany:Helgoland, sampling site Kabeltonne...
CGTGCCCTTGAACATCATGTGCTCAAGAATATGGGTGGCCCCGGTGGTGCCAGTGACTTCATTGCGCGAGCCGACGTTGTAGGTCACCATGACCGTGGCTACCGGCAGGCCCTCGTTGGGCATTAGGAGCACGCGCAGACCGTTTTCGTGGAGTCGGTACTCCTCGATGCCCTCCAGAGTTTGGATGTGTTCAATGCCTTCGGGCAAAGCCGAGGCGATTGAGGATAGGGCGATAGTGCAGGTGGATACTAGGGCGGAAAACAGCTTCATAACAGTAATTGATTGGAGTCAACCAGTCGGGAGTAAAGGTTCCCTTTCAATTACTGCAAGCATCGGACTTGCGCTTTTTTCGTTTAATAGCCAGATGCAGTGCTGGTGCGGGGGCGCATCGTGAGCGCGCGGTTGCCGAAATCTGAAACCCCTACCGCCCTGGCTCGTGTCTTCTTTGGGTGCCTGAGCAAAGCGCGGCGCGTGCCTACTGGCATGGATTGCAAAGCAGTTAATCTTCTAGTTCTTCGCTGCTGAGTTGTTCGAGTCGGTTGAGGTCTTTCGATGTCAGTAGGTCAATCAGCTTTTTGATTGCAGGCGTGAGGACGCGGCCCTTGCGGTGGATCAGTGCAAGGGGGCGTTTGTAGCTCTTGTTTTTAAACTTTAGGACCTTAAGTAAACCTTGTTCTTCTTCGCGCACCACAGTGGTCTGTGGGAGAATCGCGATGCCCGCGTTGATCTCGACCGCGCGCTTCACGGTTTCAACATTGTCGAATTCCATCACCGGCTCCGCTTCGATATTCGCTTCCTTGAAGATCTGGTCGGTTGCCTTTCGGGTCGGGATGTCGGGTTCGAAGCCGATGAATTTTTGTCCTGCGACTTCATCGATATCGACACTCTTGCGCTTGGCTAGAGGGTGTTCCGGGCTCACTACGAGCACTAGGATGTCGTCGTGGAAAGGGAGGATTTCAAGCTGCTTATGTTTCTGGGGATAAGCAACCAGGCCAAGGTCGATGGAATTCGTCAGAATGTCTTCGTAAACCATGTTGGCACGGCGATATTCGACGCGTATGTTGACCTCGGGGAATTTTGCTAAAAAGACTTTCACGTAGGGAGGCAGTTCATGCAGACCGATGCTGTAAACAGTCGAGATGTGAATCGTGCCACTGATCACTTTTTTCATCTCTTGTAATTCGCTGTTCAGTTTGTCGTAGAGGTAGAGCATCTCTTTGGCCGATGCGTATAGTTTCTGTCCTTCACGCGTGAGTCGGAACTGCTTTTGGCTGCGGTCGACAATTAGAATGCTGAAATGCTTCTCCATTGCACGTAGCTGTTGGCTTACGGCAGACTGTGTGATTCCGTTTAATTTAGCCGCGCGTGAGAAACTTTCGCTCTCCACGAGATCGGAAAAAATCTTGAAATTTTCAATATGCATGCATTCCGTATAACTATGTCTAATGCGAAATCAATTGCATAAAAAGCATTTCTTATGTTTGGTTTTTCCCATTAATTGTACTGCTAGAGTCTTATGATACCTTTTGAAGAATTTGAACAAAACCTCGCGCAGCTTCGCCTGCGTATGGAATCAGCCTGTCGGGCAGTTGGCCGTTCGATGGATAGCGTGCAACTACTGCCTGTCACCAAGAACCACCCAGTGGATGCGGTTGTTTTTGCCACACGCGCGGGGCTCGCAGCGGTTGGTGAAAATCGTGTACAAGAAGCTGCTGAGAAGTGCGCTGCTTTTGGGGGTGGCGTTCGCTGGGAACTGATTGGGCACTTGCAGTCAAACAAAGCCAAGGAAGCGGTCGCTATTTTTGACCGGATTCAGTCGGTAGATTCCCTCAAGTTGCTGAATCGTCTCAATCGTTATGCCGAAGAAGCGGGCAAGGTGCTGCCTATTCTGTTGCAGTGTAATACCGGTGCGGATCCGAATAAACACGGATTCTCGGTTGATGACATGGAGTCCGCGTTAGAGGTGGCAATCGCGGCGGAGCATCTTCGAGTGGACGGTTTGATGACGATTGCGCCCTTGGATGATGATCTGGAAGTCACGAAAGTCGCCTTTGAAGGTTTGCGTGAACTGCGTGATCGCTTGTCAGCGGCCTATTCCGTCGCGCTGACAGAGCTGTCCATGGGCATGACTGGGGATTTGGAAGTTGCGATTGCGGCTGGATCGACGCAAATTCGTGTCGGGACTGCTTTGTATGGTGCACGTACTTATTAACTGCGGCCATCGGCTGAATCTATTAGGGCGAAGAGAGGCTCCGTGCGATTTTTAGATCAAAATTTTTAGTTGTATCGTTGATGTGCATCGGTCTGCCGAATGAACTTCCGTTGTATCCGAATAGCGATCCACTGTTCTGGCAGAGCCGTACAAATTATTATGCTTGGATGCGTCGAATCGGCTGGTCTCGGAGCGAGATTCCGGCTAATGAAGTGTACTAACAATGTGAACTAAGCACTGTGGATACCGAAAAAACCTATACTCTGCAAGATCTGGAAACCACGGAGTTTGACGGGACTCCGTTAGCTGTTGTGGGTCACCCGATTCAGCATTCTGTGAGCCCCGCGATGCACAATGCGGCGTTGGCGAAATTGTCCGAGAGCGACTCGCGTTTTAAGGACTGGGCTTACTATCGCTTCGATATTGCGCCTGAAGATTTTTCGCGGGCCCTGCCGCTTTTTCATAAGCGCAGTTTTCTTGGCCTGAATTTGACTATCCCGCACAAGGTTCAAGCGATGGATTTGATTCAGGGCGTGTCGCCTGATGCCAAATGTATGGGGGCTGTGAATACATTGGTTTGGGACGAATTTGGCTATGATGGCTTTAATACCGATGGGGTTGGCTTGTCGCGCGGGCTGGAAGTCGATCTCGGCATTTCGCTCAAAGGTGCGAATGTCATTTTGCTCGGCTCAGGTGGTGCGGCTCGGGCGGCAGCTGTGCAGTGTGTGCTTTCTGGTTGCGCGCAGCTCCATGTGGGTAACCGCACGCCGGCTCGTTTGCAGGACTTGATGTCGCTGCTCGATGGGATGTCCGGCTGTGACCACATTCAGACTTTTGCGCTGAGCGCGTTGCCTCAAGATTTACCCAGCGAGGGGGTGGTGGTGAATGCGACTTCCCTGGGTTTGAAGGCCGGGGATCCTGCTCCGATTGACGTGGCGCAACTGCCTGATGGTTGGAAGGTTTATGATATGATTTATAATCCCTCGGCCACCGCTCTGCTGCAGCAAGCAGACGCACGCGGCCTGCAGATCGCCAATGGCTTATCCATGCTGGTTCATCAAGGCGCTCGGGCGTTAGAGATCTGGTCTCATGTCAAGGTGGATGCCCATGCGATGATGGCCGCCGCTTGTCATGCGTTAAAATTACCGCCTCGCTATGATTGATACCTTTTTATTTTTTAACGAAGCCTTTCCCGAGTACATTGCGGCCTTTATTTTTGTCTTTGGCGCGATCACTGGAAGTTTCTTGAACGTCTGCATCTACCGTATACCAGAGGGCCGTTCGGTGGTCTTTCCCGGTTCAACGTGTTCCTGCGGGCAGCCGATCGCTTGGTATAATAATATTCCGATATTAACCTGGCTGTTTTTGCGCGGCCGAGCGAGCTGCTGTGGGCAGTCTTTCAGTGTGCGTTATCCGGCAATTGAGATGCTCACAGGGTTACTCTTCTACGCCTCATGGAGCGTGCATCCGCCAGTCGTGGCGATTATTGGATTTCTGTTTGTTGCGTTTTTGATCTGCTCTACCTTTATTGATTTTGATCATATGATCATTCCGGATCGTTTTTCAATTGGCGGGATGCTCGTCGGTGTTGGGTTGTCGTTTTGTTTTCCTGCGTTGCATGGCGTGGCGGGAGAGCCGATCGTATCTAACATGCAAGCCGGCATCGCTTCGATCGTCGGCGCACTGCTCGGAGCGGGGCTGGTCTATTGGATCGCAGTACTCGGTGAAATCGTGTTTCGCAAGCCGGCGATGGGGGAGGGTGATGTTAAATTTGTAGGCTTCATTGGTGCATTCTGTGGCTGGCAAGGCGCGGTGTTTGCAATGTTCGGTGGGGCCTTTATTGGTTCGATGGTGTTGTTGCCGATACTATTATTGGGGCGCATTTTTCGCTGGGGCGAGCCTTTGGGCGATGTTAAGGAAAGTGCTTCTGAGGGCGAAGACGCCGAGGAGTCTGTACAATTTGGTACGCAGGTACCTTTCGGGCCTATGCTGGCTGTGGGTGGGTTGATTTATTTCTTGGGGTTTGATCGCTACGTAGATGCCTATTTTGTCGAGTTCGCGGCGATGGTCTTGGGGCAATAATCGAATTTTAAGTGTAACGTTTTTTTGTGAGTATAGCGCGACAAACCAATTCAGGAGAGTTTCTCATTGTCTGCATGGCTTATTGTATGACTTGGGAGCTGGCTGGTTCGCGTGCTCGCAATCATTGGGGGGTGATACGCTCTTTTGTCTCCGGGGAGAATCATTTAGATGAGCGCCAGCGTTGGACTCTGGAGCTCTACGAGGAGGGGCCGCCTTCTGCTCAAGAAGAGCGATCGATTCGTTCGCGGATCGATGCATACTTGGTCCAGCCGCGCGATGTCCTGTACTTTCGTACAGGTATTTTAAACCTCTTGCCTGATGTCCTGCGCGAGGCGGCTGGGGTGCACAGTTTTATGCACGGCCTGACGATTCCGGTGAATGGCTATGGGAAATTGAAGTCTTGGGGTGTGAGCTGGAGTTTGGGCCGGTCCAAGGTGTCGCAGGTCCGCACTTTATCGCTAGCTGAGCGTGAAGAGGAGTTTAACCGTTTTCTTGAGCTGCCGTATTTCGTCGAGAGTTTTCGTCGTTTTTGGCAGGTCGCGCCTAAAATGAGAAGCAATCGGCGGACACGCGTCTTGATCTGTATTGGTGCGGCGATGAGCCAGATGATTCGGGTGGAGGACTCGGTGGGTTTTGAACTTTGGACGCACCGACTGGCGACGATCAGTCACTACGGCTCGCAAACCAAACAGGACCTTTGTCGCCTTATGGATGTAATGAATGGCGTGTCTTATGATGTCCAGGAGCTGGCTTATCGACTTTTGGTCGATGCCAGAGTGATTGATCAGCAGAATTTGGAGCGCTTTATTAAATTGTACAGTGATGAGTTGTCGAAGCTCGCGCCTGAACTCGCCAGCCGTATGCGGTTCGGAGGGGAGTAGTCGTGTCGGGCCGATGCCTTGACTGCTAATTAGCGTTCCAGCGTTTCTTCAATCGCGTTTTGCTGGCGGGCGATATCGTGAAGGGTGACGATTCCAAGCAGCCTGGTCGGATCTTTTCGGCTAACGACTGGTGCCTGTGATACGTCTTTCATTACGAGTGTATTGGCCGTGTCGCGGATGGAGTGATCTGGGTAAATATGTATCGTTTTGTGGCCCTCAATCCGCTCGCTGATCGACTGCCTGTCTTGTGTGGCAACCATCTCTTCGAGTTCGTGGTGGGTGATCACACCTTGCAGCGCTTGGGAATTTAGGTCGGCGATCACGGGGTAGCCGTGGTGTTTGTGTCCATCGGCTTTGATTCGCTCTAGGTTTTTCAGCGCGTTGCAGCTTCCGACTACTGTGCGGCAGTCGTGGGTCATGATCGTGCTGACTGGCAGGTTGCGCCAATCTTGCTCGCCTCGATAGGCCGGTAGTTTTTTCAGGCTAATCCCATCCTGTAGGAGTAGGGCGTCGTAGATGGAGATCGTACGCAGTTTGGCAGAGATTAGATAGGCGAGGAAGTTGCCCACCATCAACGGGAGAATCAGCGAGTAATTGGCCGTCATCTCGAAGATAATGATGACAGATGTCATGGGGCAGCGGATCACGGCGGCGAAGAAGGCTCCCGTGCCAAGGAGGGCGGCGCCAGCTGCAACGGATGGATCGGCTCCGAAAAAGTGAACAAGCCCGACGCCGAATAAGCCGCCCAGCATGCTACCGATAAAAATAACCGGAGCGAAAATACCACCACTGCTACCGGATGCATAGCAAATTGCGGTTGCCACGAGCTTGCCGACTAGTAGCAGAAGGAGGACCACCCAGGTGAGTTGTCCATTCAATGCTGCATTCAAATCGGTATAACCGATACTAAATACGCCGATGTGCCCGCCGCTGAGGTGTAGAACGGTGACGCCCATCAGGCCGACGCTGAGTCCGCCGAGTGCGGGTTTCGCCCAGTTCGGCAGGCTTTGCCATTGTTTGAACTTTGCCCTCAGGGCGAGGAGCGATTCAGTAAACAAATGGCCCAGCAGGCCGGCTGCGGGACCCATAATCAGGCAGATTAACATCCACCAGGATGTGGTAAAAAAGGTGGAGTCGGCTTGCAGTGCTGCATGCTCGCCCAACAGTGTGCGCTCAACAACGGCAGCGACGACCACGGCAATGAGAATCCCGCCGAGTGCTTTGCTGCTGAAATTATCGAGCAATTCTTCAAAGACAAAAGTGATCGCCGCGATCGGTGCGTTGAACGCAGCCGAAATGCCGGCACCCATGCCCACCGGAATCATCGCTTGCACGCGCAGTTTGCCCAGTCCGAACAGTCTACCTAGCTTTGACGAGACCGCGCTGCAAATATGCACTGTCGGCCCCTCGCGTCCGAGACTGTTGCCAAAGGCCACCGAGATGGTGCCGATAATGAAACGCCAAAACGCTTCTGAAGTCTTAATGACGCCAAAGTTCTGGTAGTAAGCTGACTTGGTTTGCGGAATCCCTGAGCCGCTGGCGGTCGGAGAGATATAGCGAATCATCAGTCCAACAATCAGGCCCGCCAGGGCTGGCGAGAGGATCATTGCAGGAATCGCCCAAACACCCAGTTCTTGAAAGAATCCGAACAGCGCCTCGAAGATGCTTGTAATCGCAAGGTGAAAGCTCACCCCGATCAGTCCGCACACGGCTCCAGCGCAGATGCAAAGAAACAGAAAGCGCTGAGAGTCATCAAAGCGCCCTCGCATCCAATTCGGTAGGTTATTTAGCTGAAACGGTTCCTTTGGCATCACTATATGGGAAAAACAAGAAACGCTGCGAGGCACTACCCCAAAAGCGATGTGTTGTATTACAAAACTCCATTCTGAATGCACGGAAGAAATTTTTTTTAAAAAAGACTTGGCATCGGTCGACTGATGCCTACAGTCCCCAACTTTCCCCTTGGTGAGATATGCAAGTGGCTAAAGCACGCAGACTGTAAATCTGTTCTCTATGAGTTCGCTGGTTCGAATCCGGCTCTCACCACCATTTTAAAACCCACTCGTAAGAGTGGGTTTTTTTATGAGCTGCAGCTGGATGCGAGTCGGGGCGCAGTTGCTTGCATGTTGTTGTTGCTTTGCTAGAGCTCTTTTGATCAGTGACATCCGAGAAATAGAATGGCCGCAGGGATTCTCCCTTGTCATCGTGTGGGTGAAGGCTCAAAAATCGTATCCTTTTATTTTATGCAAACCAAAGATCTGACCCTCGACAAAATTGATATTTATGGCGGCACGCAGGCGCGTGTTGAGACCAATGATGATGCGATTAACAGCTATGCGGACGAAATGCTCGCAGGGGCTGTTTTTCCGGCGATTCACGTGTTTTACGATGGTGCCAAATATTGGTTGGCCGATGGGTTTCATCGCTTTCTTGCGGCCCAGCGTAATGAGGCGGATTCGATTCTGGCTGATGTCTATGAGGGCTCCCGGACCGATGCGCTGCGTTATGCCTTGGGGGCGAATGCTACAAATGGGGTGTATCGTTCGAATGCCGATAAGCGCAATGCAGTCGAGATCGCGCTCGAGGAGTGGCCTAATATGTCGAACAGTGTGATTGCGGAGCTTTGTCGGGTTTCGTCGGACCTGGTGCGTCGTAGCCGCTCGGCGATGGAGAAAATGGAGCGTATTGAGCCACAGCAGCAAGTGACTGGTAAGGACGGCAAGCAGTACCCTGCGGGGGTTGAGCGCGAGCCTCGTGGTAAGACCGAGAAGAGCTCCAGTGAGGGCGGCGGCGAAGGTGGCGGCGGCGGCGGTAGTGCACGTGGGGGCAAGGGCGAGTTTGGTGCCCCTGGTGGAAGCAATGCCGAGATCGAGCAAGAAGCCAAAGTCATGATTCGTAATGGTGAAATTAAGCACTCCGAGTTGGATAAGCTAAATAGTGCCACCGCGATCGATTACGCCGAGACTGCAATCAATGTCTTGGACCGCATGAAGGCCGACGATCCCCGTCGCAGCGAAGCGATCGGGCGTATTGAGCGTTGGCTTGCTAAGCAAGACGCAGCTGCGGTGTAATCCTCGGTCAGAGCTGCGTTGCTTTCGCGCATTGTTGCCTAGGCGGTGGCTTGCGCTGATTGTTGCCAGGGTCCTGTGCTTTCCGGTTGACCTTACAAGTTGCGGCCCTATTTTTTGAACAACCCTGCAGTGTTCGAGACTAAACGGAGTTCTGTCCTTTACTCTTTTAAAATCGGGAGCTGAAACCTTGAAGGTGGCTGTCCAGCCGTCAACCGGAAGGCAAAAACTGCCAAGGAAGCGCCCACCTTAATCTTAAAAGGCCTAAGAACTCCCCCTTATACGGCACATGTGGGGCCTCGTTTTAATAGGGTACAGTGGCCCCTGTTGACCTTAGTCGCGAAGGTCAGGGGCTCTATGAACTCAATTGATTTTTTCACCCAAAGTTCTCTTGGGTCAATGACTGCAGCCTGCTGAAGTTTTGCGGCGAGGCTGTTTGTCTCTGTCGCGAGGCGTTGCTTTGGCTTATTTGGCTGTAAGCAAAGTCTGTATTTGATCGCCAGTGACTGGCTTGCCCAGGTGTCCTTTTAGGTAAGAGAACTGTTGGCTGTTCTGCTTTACAGCATCTGGAGCCGTAGATGAAATTAAGTACACATCTATTGGGGGTAGTTCATCTTGAGCGCCACTGGTCGCATTAAGAAACTGCCAGCCGTTCATCGTTGGCATACTGATGTCTAGAAAAATGACGTCAGGTAGTTGCTTGAGGTCGTTGCGATTCAATAACTCAAAGTAAGCTAACTCTCCATTTTCGAACTCGCTAAACTGATCAACACAGCTGATTTCATTTATGATTTGGCGAAAAACAGCTCGAAAAATGGGGTCGTCATCTATTAGCCATACTTTCTTCATATATATTGGTTGGTATCCGTATTTTAAAGGCTGTGTAACTAACTATGCCAATAGAATTCTATGTGTCTAACCTTTCATTAAAGGTCAATGTGTTTTTTTACTAAGTATAAACCTAATGGCACATCGGGAACGATGAACAGGAATGCCTATCCTCCTGTTGCTTGCGCGGAGGCGGTTCACTCCTGTGTCGCGTCGTTTAGGTGGGTAACGGGGGTGGAGAGGCTTGCGCGCGGGACTGTGATGATCCTTCTGTGCGCGCATGTGCTGCTCGCGCTGTTGCGGTAGTGTCTAGGCGTTGCTGCTTATTCTGATGGTTGAAGCAGCGCGCATATGTCGCTTTCACTGATCGGTTTGTTTATAAACCCTTGTAGTAGGGGATACTGCTTGCTTTTTATCTGGTCCGATTCTGCGACCGAAGATGAAATTAGGAGTATTTTCGTCTGCAGGCAATCGTTTTGCATGCTTGTGAGCTTATCCAGGAATCCCCAGCCATTCAAAACTGGCATGTTGATGTCCAGTAAGATCAGATTGGGTCGTTGTTTGAGGTGGATGCGATTCAGTTCGCTCCAGCCTAATTCGCCATTCTCAAATTCAATAAAATCATCGACTAAATTGTTTGATTTTACAAGGTGGCGAACCACATACCGGAAAATCGGATCGTCATCAATTAACCAAAGTCTTTTCATGTCTAAATTGGTATTTCGATGTTAAAGATGGTGTAACTGTTTAAGCTGATTGAACTGTCGACAGAGATCTTACCTTTCATTGAATCAATGTACTTTTTGACCAGATACAAGCCAAGGCCTTTTGAATCACTGCTGCCATGAAAGGTTGAAAACATTTGAAATAGTTTTTCGCCATGTCGCGCCATGTCGATTCCTCTGCCGTAATCTTTAACAGTGATAAGGGCTGTTTGATTTTGAATCACTGCGCTGACTTCGATTGTTTTTGAATCGTGGCGACAATATTTTATAGCATTTGACAGAAGATTTTCAAAAATGCTGTTTAGGTAAGCGGGTTCTGCCATTATCGTAATAGACTCTTCTATATTCAGCTGCACAGAAAACTCTTTAAGCTCGATTTCAAATGAACTGAAGATGTCGGTTACAAGTTCGCTTAAATTAATCTCTCTGCGTCTTAGGGAAGGTTTTTGAGTTACCTCAATAATCTCTGAAATATAATCAACAGTCGTAAACAGATGGTTGGTCGTCGAAGCAATCATCTGCATTACCTCACTTTTATTTGAGGCGTCATGCATCTCGACTAGCATTTTTAAGTTAGAGGCATGCTTTCTCACATCATGGCTGACGATGTAGGTGAACTCACTCAGCTTTTCGTTTTGATTTTTGAGCTTCAGTAAGGAGGTCTCCAGATCCTTTCGCGCTTCTGCTTTCTGCTTTACCAGCTTGTAGCCCTCAATTAAGGATGCGCAGGCAGAAAGGTATGGTTTCAGTTCTTGGCATAAGGTTTCATTGTAGCCTCCTGGTCGGTTGGCCATACCTACCATGCCGATGAACTTACCCTGCAACAAAATGGGTAACCCCAGAAAGCTACCCATGTGCGGATGTCCTTCAGGCAAACCACCCCTTCGGTCATCTTCATAAGGGTTGTTACTAATGACTGGTTTTCCTGTCGTTATGACATGGCCAAATAACGATTTAAGATTTTTAAACTCCAAGCCCTCGGGAGCGTTGGTTTCGTAAAAGTCACGGGTCTCTTTGTTCCAGGCTATGTTGGTGATGGCATGTGTTTTTAGGAAATCCTGCGTGCCATCGTTAAAAACCTCACCGATAAAGCCATATTCACTTTGAGTGATATCTATGAGCTTTGTGTTCATTTCCTCGAAAACGACCTTGGCCTCTGTATTCAATGCGAAATTTTTGAATATCTGGCTAATGGCAGCGACCATTTCAACCTCATTTATATATTTGTAATTCACTGATAATTATTTGTTTAAAAATAGTAATATCTGTGAGCGTATATGGTTGTGCACACAATCTACTATAAAAACAATGTAATGTCGCAGGCGTGTGTGGCAATTCATTTCATCCGTCAGTGGAATGATTGCGGCATGCCTTTGTTGTTGGCTGGGTGTGTGCGGTTGATGTCCCCATGTGATCGCAGCGTGTGTGTGGCTTCAGTAGCTCGGGGGCTGAGCGGTTGAAGTCGATCCAGCAGATCATCTGGCATGTATCGCCAATGAGCGTCAATGCGGGAGGGCTTACGTTAGGTGCCATCACCGCGGAGAGCACTTTTTGTTTGGCAAATTGGAGCTGCCGTCAGAATGTCGTAACTTTAACGAAACCCGATACAAACAAAGTATGAAACCAACTATGCATAAAACGAATATAAAACGAAGCGTTTGGCTGACTCTAATTTCAGTTGTCGCGCCACTCGTCAGTGTGGCCGATGTGAAGCCGGCAGCTATTTTTGCTGACAACATGATTATTCAACGTGAAACGCAGGCACCCGTTTGGGGCCGTGCGGATGCGGGTGAAGCAGTCACTGTATCTGGCAGCTGGGGGAAAACGGCGACAACGACAGCCGGCGATGACGGTAAATGGATGGTGAAGTTGGACACGCCTCAAGCAGGTGGACCACACTCGCTGTCGATCCAAGGCAACAACACGGTTGAAATTAACAATGTGCTGTCGGGTGAGGTCTGGTTCTGTTCGGGGCAGTCCAATATGGACTTTTTCATGAAGCAGCTTATCAAGATTAAAGGGGGGACGGCTCCGGCGGATCAAGAAACCGCAAAGTACATTCAAAAAGAGATCAATAGTGCAAATGACGATCAGTTGCGTCAGTTTGAGCTGGTCAAGAATACCTCTCCGCTAGCTCCGTTGGATACGTTCGAAGGCGCGTGGATTCTTTCGTCGCCTGAGCACAATGCTGCATTTTCGGCCACGGCATACTTCTTCGGCCGCGAGCTGCGCAAGCAGCTGAACGTTCCGGTTGCATTGATCAAGTGTGCTTGGGGCGGTACTTTGGTCGAGCCATGGGTTCCTGCGGAGGTCTTTCAGCAGGATGCCGAAATGGCGACCTACTATAACGAGACAATTGCCCAGCTTAAGGGGCAGCTAGCCTCATGGGATCCGATTCAAGCGAAGGCCAAGTATCAGGAGGGATTTAAGCGCTGGGAGGATGGCGGCAAGAAGGGGCGCAAGCCTCGTCAGAGCGTTAGCCCTAGTGAGAATAAGCAACTGCCTTCATCGCTTTTTAATGCGTTGGTCAATCCAGTGATTCCATATGCGATTAAAGGTGCGATTTGGTATCAGGGTGAGTCGAATGAGCGGACTAATACGTTTAAATATGAAACGAATTTTCGCGGTATGATTAGTGGATGGCGCAAACATTGGGCGCAGGGGGACTTTCCGTTTTACTTTGCACAGTTGGCCAGCTTCAAGACGCCTGTGACCGAACCGGTTGATTTTGATGGTTGGGCATCGATCTGCGATCAACAGCGTCGCACGCTCGGTCTTAAAAATACCGGTATGGCAGTGTTGCGTGATATCGGTGAAGCCAAGGACATTCATCCGCACAACAAGGTGGATGCCGGTAAGCGCCTCGCGCTGTGGGCATTGAAAAACGATTACAAGCAGGAGCTAGCAGTTTGTAGCGGACCGCTGTACAAGAGCCATGAAATTAAGGGTAACCAAGTGGTCATCACTTTTGACTCTGCGGGCTCTGGGCTAATGGCTGGTTCTAAAATTGGTATGGCGGACGTGCAGGAAAGTGCAGAGGCACTCAAACTGTTCCAAATCTGCGGCGCAGACCGTCAGTGGCAGTGGGGCAATGCTGAAATTACCGGCAACAACCAAGTGACGGTTTCACATACTAATATTGCTGAGCCAACACTGGTACGCTATGCGTGGGCATCGAATGCGTCAGCTGCTAACCTTTACAACAAGGATGGCCTTCCGGCTTCGATCTTCACCACCGAAGCTGAGATTCCGCAAGGCAGTGCTGTTAAAAATACAGCAAAAAAGAAGAAGAAAAGTAAGAAAAAGCGTTAGTAAAGTCCTCCGCAAATCAGCCCTCTAAAAGACACTGGCCGCGTCGAGCCAGTTGAGTGCCGCCCAGTGGGCAGCACCTATCTAGAGGGGCTACTCAAGTTAAACGCGCCCTGTGCGGATACACCGCATAGGGCGCATCGACGCGTGGCTGGCAACCTGCGCTCAGCTTCGCTCGTCGCCGTTGGTCGGCGCATCAATTAGCGCCGACCTGCTAGCGATCGTGTCTCTTGGCGAGGTCGACGAAGTCACTGTTGTGGTGCGCCTGGTTCTGTTGCGGCCGCGAGTAGGCTATTTGGTAAAGTTACTTTTTGAAGAACAGCCGAGCACGGGTTCCGGATTGCAAAGCTGTTTTGTCTATTGATCAGGCAGTTAATCAGCAGTGTCTTGGCTGACTGTCGGTGCGGTGTTGGAGTCGATACGGACTGCCTGAATGGTTGCGCTCTGCTAATTCTTTAAGAGGCAATTATCGGTTGGGTATTCGAAGCTGAGAACTGCCGTTCGTCTCTCGTTGGTGATCGCCCAGTTCGCAGCAGCTTTGTGGCTGTGCATCGCAGGTTCGTTGCTGTTGCGACGGCTATGACGCGCATTTATTACTGCGCTTACAGTTCACGGATTTGGACGTTTCGATACCAGACTTCATCGTTGTGGTCTTGCAGAAGAATGGGGCCGGTCCAGCTGCCGAAGCCTACGTGTTTGTTGTATTTACTCTTTTGGAAGCGTTGCTTCCAGTCGTTGCTGCCGTATTCGATTTCGACCACTTGTTGACCATTGAGCCAGTGTTGGATGGTATTCCCGTTTACCAAGATACGGCTGTGATTCCATTCGCCCGGCGCTTTCAGCGGTTTGTCGTTTGGCGCTGCGCAGATTTCGTAAAGTGAGCCAGCGCGGTGGGTCGGATTCGTGCGGTCGTGGTGCTCGGCGTCGTCGAGAATCTGGTATTCAAGGCCCAGTTTGCCTTTGGTCCGATATTTAACGCCGCTATTGCCTGCTACGGAGATCTTCCAGTTGAAGCGCAGTTCGAAGTTTTTGTAATGTCTGCGGGTGATGATGTCGCCAGGAAGTTGGCCGCTGCGATGAACGACGCCCTTTTCAATTGACCAGCCTCGCGCGACGGGGTCGCCATTGAGGTCGGTCCAGCTGGAAAAGTCGCCAGAGGCGAAGAGGTCCTTGAAGGGCGCCTTGGTGTTCAGCTCCTTGACCTTAATGTTGCGAAAAGACATACTCCCTTTTTTGCCGGAGTGGACTTGTAGGCTGAAAAAACCTTTGAGGTATTCATCATTGTCCCAGTTGGCTGCCGGAATGCCGTTGACCCATGTTTTCACACTCTTGCCCACGGCTTTGATGGTCACGCGGTTCCATGTGCCTTGCTTGAGCGCCGCGCGTGCCTGTTCGTGCGCGTCGAGCCACAGCGGGTAGCGCCAACCGCCGGCGGACTGGCCGTAGATTCCACCGGACCAGCCACGGTCCGTTGCAAAACCCTCCATTTCGCATTGCGGCCCAAAGACGGTTTCAAAGCGTTTACCAGGCTTGCGCTTTGCCCGAAACATAATGCCGCTATTGCCATCGACGATCCACTTTATTTCGGCGGTGAAGATGAAATCGGTATAGTCCTCTCGGTTAGTTGAAAGGTACGTGTTGGGCGAGCCTTTGACACAAGCGCCCAGAATGGATTCACCGCTTGCTTTAAAATTGCATGTGCCGCCGCGTGGCGTCCAGCCGTCGAGGTTTTTGCCATTATACAGGCTGGTAAAGCCGTCGCTCAGATCGGGTTCGGCCTCGGTGTTGATCAATGCCGCTTCGGGAGCGACTTTTTGAGTCTGCTTTTTATAAACAGAGATGTATTTCTGTTGGCTCTGGGATACTTGATTGGCGTGAGCTAGAGAGAGTGTCGCACAGCAGGCTGCGATGAGTGTGATGTATTTCATATCCAAATACTAATGCGGCTGTGTTACAGTGCGTAGAATTCTTCCCAGCCTTTGCGTGGGGCAGGGTCCAGCAGTGCTTGTGCGATTTTGTGGTTAGTGATTTGCTTGGTGCTGCGGTCGAATTCGAGTTGACCGCCGAGGCGTTGGGCGAGGATTCCGAGGTTGAATACCTGTGTGAGTGGGCCGCTGACGCTAAAGGGTGAGCGTGTTGCTTCTTCGCCCTTACAGGCGAGAAGGAAGTTGGCATAATGGTTGGAATTTTTCTGCGGGAAGGGTGGCAGCGATCTGCGCAGATCCATATATTTTTCTTTCGGCACAATCTTTAGGGCCGATCCATGGCTTCCTCCCTGAAAGACTAGCTCTTTGGAGTAGAGCACCTTACCGGGGCGCTTCAGTTGGCTCGGGCCGTGGGTGACTTCGCCGGTCTCTTGGTTGGTAATTGGTTCGCTGTATTCGGTTTCTAATTGGGGCCTGTTGTTGACCCCGTCCTGCCAGGTTACTTCGCAGGCGGGCAACCCCGGACCGCGCTTGGGGAAGTCGAAACGAATGGTGGAGGCTTCCGGGTAGATTAAGTCGCTGTGGTTGATGCCGTCGCGGTGCAGGGCGGTGATTTTGGTCGGTAAGCCTAGGTCTAAGAAGTGGTGGCAAGTGTCGAGGATGTGTGGTCCCCAGTCGCCGAAGCAGCCGCTGCCATAGTTATACCAACTGCGCCAATTGCCTGGGTGAAGTTTACTACTATAGGGCGGCACCTGGGCTACCGTATCGATCCATTGTGCCCAATTCAGCCCATCTGTGAGTGGTTCGTTCGGATAGGCTGTGGTGGCCGGGCCCCAGCCATGCCAACGGCGCTTGCTGTTCATATGCGCGGTGATGCGGGTGACGTCTTTGATCACACCCGCTTCACGCCATGCCTTGAATTGAAAGTAGTTCGCGCCGGAATGGCCTTGGTTGCCCATCTGCGTGGCGACTCCACTGCGCGCGGCGAGCTCTATCATGCGTTGGCATTGGCCAAAGGTATGGGTGAGCGGTTTTTCGCAGTAAACGTGCTTGCCCAGCGCCATGGCGAGCATGGTGACGGCAAAGTGCGCGTGGTCCGGAGTGGAGACGATGACCGCATCGATTTCGTCACCCATCTGGTCGAACATCTTGCGAAAGTCAGTGAATGTTCGCGCTTTGTGGTTCGAGTAAACCTGTGCGAGCTTGCCATGCTTGTCGGCGACCGGCGGCAGGACGCCAAACGCGGTGAGCGCTCTGTGGCTGTGCTGGCCTTTCAAGTCAACGTCGCACAGTGCGACCACATTGCACAGCCCGCACTGCATCGCGGCTGTCCAATTGTGGACGCCACGGTTGCCAATGCCAACCAGTGCGAGGTTGACCTTTTCACTCGGAGCAATGCCGCTGCTAGACTGGTTGCCTAATGCGATGTAGGAGGGTAGAATTGTTAGCGCGCCAAAGGTCGCGGATGACTTGAGGAAGTCTCGGCGTGAGGGGTGTTTCATGGTGCTTGTATTTGCGAACGCTTGTTCGGTTGAGTGGCGAAGGCTTTCGTGTCGGCTGGGGTGGTTTGTGGAACTAGTAAAGAAACTAAATGCTTGATACGTTCGTAACGCAAAAAAATAAGAAAGCAGTCATATGAACCGTTTAAATGCGGTTGCATGTGGCAGCTGCTGAGAGCGGACGCGCGCAATCGCGTGGCACTACAGAGAGCGCTTGCCCAGTTTTTTCACTTCTTGTTTAGCTGTTTTGAGAGCACTTCTTGCTTGGCAATTTGGGTCGGTGATCGGGTTGTTGTGACTGTTGTCAAAGGCCGTATTTTATTAGGTATTAAACTCATTATGATGCATACAATAAAGGTGAAGATAGAACGAGTCGTGTGGCTGGCTCTGATCGCAGTTGCCGCGCCACTAGTCAGTGTGGCTGATGTTCAATCGGCAGCTCTGTTTTGCTGACAATATGGTTATTCAACGCAAGACCCAGGTACCCGTCAGGGGCCTTGCGGATGCGGGAGAAACTGTGTCTCCGTGACCGGCAGTTGGGCGGAATCGGCGAAAACGACCGCCGGCGAGAACCGTCGGCGGCAGTGGGCCAATGCTGAAATCACCGGTAAAAAAAAA
>Ga0115568_10001432_pt1 | contig 17134 bp, 10 predicted proteins | sample COGITO_mtgs_1204_FD_87296 | JGI IMG/M metagenome (GOLD analysis project Ga0115568, IMG submission 87296) | Pelagic marine microbial communities from North Sea - COGITO_mtgs_120426 | ecosystem: Environmental > Aquatic > Marine > Epipelagic | place: Germany:Helgoland, sampling site Kabeltonne...
GTGGTTCGTCTTTACCGCATGCTGATCTGTGAGACTCTTTAGGGCGTGTTCACGAATGGCCTTGAGATGGGGCTCGGATCCGGCCGTGCAAATGACGAAGAAGTCACAGAGCTGAGAAAGGCCGCGCAGATCTAGAATGGTGACCTCGGAAGCTTGCTTCTCATCGGCGAAGCGGCCGCAGGCACGGGCGAGTTCAGCGCCGACGATTTGATCGCCGGGATTTGGTGTCGTTGACATGAAAGTTAAGGATACAAGAGGTAGCGTTGGCGATCCCGGCGGAAGCGCTCGTTGGAAGAGCGCCAGGAGTCAATGAGATGTTGAGGATTGCCCCCTCGTCTCATCGCCTGCTCAAGTCGATCACTGCCGTAGACCTTGTTGAATAGGCTCAGGCCAGAAGCCGAAACGCGGGATAAGAGTCCCCCAGGAACCCTTCGATGCAACTCTAAAGTGCAGGCGACATCGATGGCCACCGGGTCGGCACCCGAGCGGGGATTGTAGAGAATCCGGCTGCCATTTCTGCCTGGACGTGTGCTGCTGACATAGGGCTGAAAGGTGGTGCCAGGGAAGCCGTAGCGTGACATGGCCTGAGAGAATTCGTGCGGATCCACGCCTTGGCCAGCGGCGAATTCGAAGGCGTCCTTCGTCCCGATCCCGATATCGACTGGCATGAGCCCGCCGAGCATGCCGGTCATGGCATAGAAGAACGGGGACGTGGGTTTGGGAATGTTAGGAGAGGTTGGATGCCAACGAAGTCTTGTGTTGTCCCAGAGCATGCCGCGAGTCCAGCCGCGCATCTTGACCACATGGAGCTGTGGCCGCCGTGCCAGCCAACCCTTGGCATTCGTCATGATAGCGAGCTCACCGATCGTCATGCCATGCACGTAGGGCACAGGAATTTGTCCAACAAAGGATTCCCACTGTTTTTCTAGCGGAGGTCCGAAGACGCCTTGCCCACCCATGGGATTGGGGCGATCCAACACGACGAAAGGGATGCCGCGTTCACCGCAAGCCTCCATAGCGCGTACCATGGTGCTGATGTAAGTGTAGCTGCGCACGCCGATGTCTTGCATTTCGAATACCATCATGTCGATGCCAGCGAGCTGGGCCGGGCTCGGCTTACGGGTCACGCCGTAGAGAGAATGTACTGTCAGGCCGGTGATGGAGTCTCGACGTGTGGCGATGTACTTGCCTGCCGGCGCAGTTCCCTCAATACCGTGCTCAGGAGCATAGAGGGCGACGAGATTGACGTTCCTTGCCCGCTGCAAGACCGAGCGTGTTCGGACGCCTCGGCTGTTGTAGCTCGTGTGATTGGTGATGAGTCCAACGCGTCTTCCGGCAAGTAGTTGGAATCCTTGGGACTCAAGGACATCGATTCCCAGCATGAACGGCCCACCTTGAACAGGGGTAGAAGGTTGCTGACCCGGATTGGGATGCTGTCGCGGCACGCACGACGCTAAACCGAAGAGGAGAGTGAGAGTGGCAAGAAAGCTTTTGAGTTTCACTGAGGACACGGTTATACCCGAAGCTTATGGAAGATAAGTATTTGGGTCAACTTCTCCTCATGGGAATCCCCGGCGCGGAACTGGATGCGGATACTGCTAGGCGTCTCAAAGCGTTGCAGCCTGGCGGATTCATCATCTTTGGGCGCAATATCAAGTCTCCCGAGCAGCTACGTAAGCTAATGGATGATCTCCGTGACCTTAGTGACATCGAGCCGATCCTAACGATCGATCAAGAGGGTGGTCGTGTGTCTCGTTTACGTCTTATTGGCCAGGAACCCCCCAATGCGGAGGCCCTCCGCAAGAAGAACGACCTTGGTCTGATCAAGCGGCATGGTCGGTTGACAGGCCAAATTCTCCGCCTCTTTGGATTCAACCTCGACCTATGTCCCGTGCTGGACGTGTCGCATGATGACACCGCAGACAATTCGCTCATGGGCAGGTGTTACGGCACCTCAGTAAATGAAGTGATTGAGAAGGCGGCGACGTTCAATCACGCTATGCGCAAGCAAGGCATTCTCAGTTGCGGAAAGCACTACCCGGGCTATGCGAATGCGGATTGTGACGCGCATCATGAATTGCCGGTAATCAACCGCACGGTCGAGGAGTTAGAAGAGGAAGAGTTCGCTCCTTATCGGGCGATGCTCCCAGATTTGGACAGTGTCATGGTCTGCCATTCTCATTACCCAGCGTTCGATGGAGATCGCCCACGCTGGCCTGCGTCCCTGTCTAAGAATCTCATTACAGGAGTGCTACGCAATCAATTGGGGTATGACAACGGTCTTGTCATGACAGACGACCTCGACATGGGCGCTATTCTCAATGAAGTTGGTTTTGAAGATGTGATCAAAGAGTGCATCCTCGCTGGCAATGACATGGCCATGATCTGTCATCGGGTGGAAATGGTCGAGGAAGCCAAGCTTCACTTGGCGAAGTTGCCAGAGCTGGTCCTCGATGATGCCCGCGCCCGTATCGAGCGATTGAAGGCGCGCATTGTCGCTCCCACGAAGTTTAGTATGGAAGCTTTCGAGGCGATTAACAAAGAGATCTGGGATCTCCGTGTGGACACGTTAGGAGAAGAGAAGGCCAAGATTCTCAGCGTTGAAGACGGCAAGCGCTCACCCGTGGAGACTTACTAGTTTGATTAATCAGCTCTTCAAAGCAGAGCTATGGTCATGCAAGATCTTCCAACCGTTTGGTGACTTCTCAAGTAAGAGTGTGAAGAGGCCAGTCGCGTCTTTGTAAGACCCGCGTCGCTTCAGGTGGTAGCGACCAAAGACCTCTGCGTGTTTGCGTGAGAGAAAGACAATCTCCAAGTCAGAAAACCTTAGCTGTCCCATACCTGCTTTCCCCGGATAGGCTTTGCGGTAGCGGGCTAAGGTCGCTGCGTAGCCTCGATTGACCCTAGTAAGCCCCTGCAAAACGGAGGTCTTCTGAGTTTACGTAACCCTCCATGAAGGCTTCGATGTCTCCCCGATTCCAGTCAGCAGTTTGGCTAGCGAGCAAAGCGCGAATCGTGCTCTCCGCTGATCCCTGTTGAGGGTCGGACAACGTTTGGCAACCCAGAAGGTAGCTCGTCAGCAGGAGGATCCAGGTGAGACGAATGAAGATGTGCCCACCTCACGAATTTCTAACGAGAATGACAGGCTTCAAGGGATGATGGTAGAGAGGCTTTGTTTCAGCGAATCCAGCGCGACCTTTGGCCACCTCTATGGGATCACGCGGAAGGTGGCTTGAGCTTCCAGCGCGAGCCATGGACTTGGAGGCCATGCTACAGAATGCTCATGCATCTAATCAGTCAATCGCCGGTATGAGGTAGTCGAGACGGGATGGCCCGGAGCGCTTGAGGAAGAAGGCGCGATTGCCTCGGAAGAGTTTGGTCGCGTTCACATTGGGCAAGTCAGGGCCAATCTCAGTCCAGTGTTGATGGCCATCACCGGCATCCAATAAAAAGTAGCTTTCGTAAACAAGCTGGCTCGGATTGTTGTCGCCTTGCCAGAGTTGGATCTGATCCGCTGCGTCGGGATCGCGACTGCCGAGGAAACCGTCACTCAAGAGCAAGGCTCGTGAGTCGAAGTCGAGATCGATGGGGCGGGGTGAAGCTAACAAGTTGTAGCCGGCAACAAGCGGTTGCGCAAAGGCGCTGGCACGGGCTTCACCTGTGAGCATGAGTTCGATCGATTCTGCGCCTTCAGGACGTTGGATGAAACTGCCGACCCCGGGAGGAATGATATGATGGTCTGCGGATTTCAGTTCATCGTCCGCTTGCGCGACCCATTGATCATAGCCTTCGGCCTGGAGTAGGAAGTAGGTTCCATTGAAGAACAGGACCTGATCGGCTTCTTCGGGGACATTGCTTCCAATGAACGTATCCTTTGCGTAGACCTGACTGAGGGTCCAGTGAGGTTGCACGACAACTTGATGGCCTAACCAATCACCGCTATCCTCAGGAATGGATATCAGGGTGTTGTGCTCGGCACTCCAATCGATCGCTAACAAACCTGCCTCGGTGAGATCGACGTCCAAACGATTGTAGGAGAGTGGTCCAGAGATGATTTCAAGGTAGTGAGGGTGTTGGATCGACGTTGCCTGTGACGCTGGCGGCCGCCAGGCTGAGGCCGTCCTCAGTCCAAGAGTCCACGGTTGATCTGATCAAATCGGGGCGGTTTAAGCTAATTCCGCGGGTTTGGAAACCTTCGCGGAGTGACGAATCGATCCAACCTTGGATCGGTGTGACCGATTCGTAGTTCCAATCATCGTTGGTGATGCGTGGTCGAGCGAAGCCCCGGTCTGTTTGGCCGACCTTGCGATGAGTCACGCGCTCGCGTCCATAGCTCGACGCCGAAACGTCGCTGTTTCCGACAGGCTGCCAATTCACCAAATCAGCACTTGTTTCATGTGTGTATCGAATATCTCCCAAACGGGCAGGGCGCTCTTAAGAGATATCCATCTGTTCTCCAGGTGTAAGGGTCAGCACGCCAACGGGACTCGCTGTATAGGGGTCGGTTCCGAGTGCATACTCGGTGCTAAGATCGTAGGCGTCGCCATCGACATTGGCAGCGGTGATGACTTGCCGATTCTCAATGATGAGACCGGTCGCGGCGACGGTGACTTGTTGGCCTGTTTGGAAGACTTCTCCCGGACTAAAGATCTCGACTTCGGCAATTGCCAGGTAGTTGGTTCCTGACAATTGCACGCGGACATGGCGTGCCGTGCGATTCACCTCCAACCTTTGGGTGGAGGTGGGAGCCCTGTTGAAGGCAAAGTCGCTGACACCAGATTGCGCTATGGTTAAGGCGAGATCTGTCGATGCGAAGGGGGTATCACTGACCAAGACATGGTAGCTACTCAACCACTCATCGCCGCAGCCAGTTGATCATTCCCCCTCGCGTCACGATGGGAAAGATGAATCAGCTAGAGGCAACTCAACTGATGGATGGGCTGCTAGCATCTGACCCCGAGTGGTCGCGGTAACTTTTAGGACGAGAGGTAGCGGGCATCGGCCGTAGCTGCGATTGGCAATCGAAGTCTTTTGTCGCGCCTTCTGCCTCTTCGACTGCCAGTCGACACAACAGCAACCGCGAGCTCTGAGACTTTCCTCGAATGTGAATTGCCTGCCGGTTTTAATCACACCCTGCCGATCGCGCCGCTTGCTCTTGAGACTGAGAATGGCCTACGATTTGAAATGCGATTCTCTCTCGCCGCCTCCATCATCTTCGCTGTCGCTGGCTCGCTGCGAGCGGAGTGGACTGCTGCTCTTGTGCCGCCGCCATTGTTGGATGAGAGCGCCGTTGGCGAATCTTGGTATCGTTGTCGCCTTCAGGTGCCAGATCGTCTCGTAGTTCCAGAAGGTTCCAATCCTAGAGATCTCTGGCGAAGTTCCACCATGCTTGTTGTTAGAGATTGCCCAAGCGAGTTCGTCGTTGTCCTCAATGGTAAGGAGATCATTCATTCTGAAGGGGTTTCGCTCGGCACTAGCAGACGCTTCAAGGTTCCGAAGGACATCCTTGTGTCTAAGAGTTTCAATACACTCGTGATCCATATCCAGCGTGGTGCCCTCACTCGCGCTCCGCTCTTGATTGATTACTTCAATGAGGTGAAACTCGGTCCGGCTTGGGAGCGTGCCCGGTCGAAACCAGATGCTGCCGAGTTGTTGCCGGTGGATGCCCAGCCTGTGAAGGCATTCTATTCCTCCTCCGATTTCGAACTTTCTGCGACGCCTCTGGATTCCACGGTGCAGCCTATCCCAGGCAAACGTCTCTCTCCGGCCGACGCCTTCGCCTTGCTGGAGACGGATGACGATGTTGTGGTTGAGCAGTTGCTGCACGAGCCACAAGTCGCCCAGCCTACCCACCTTAGTTTTGATGCGCGCGGCCGAATGTGGGTCTCACAGTATCGTCAATATCCGTATCCCGAGGGCGTTAAGATGCTGAGCCGGGATCAATACTATCGCTCGAAATATGATCGCGTCCCTCCAGCACCGCCTCACCACGATCATGGGAAAGATATTGTCAGTGTTCACGAGGACTCTGACGGCGACGGGCATTATGATAGGCATACGAACGTGTTGGAGGGGCTAAACATGGCCAATGCAGCACTGCGTGGCTGGGGAGGGATCTGGGTCATGCACACGCCGTATCTCTTATTCTATCCAGATGCGGATGGCGATGATGTTCCCGACAGGTCTCCAGAGGTTCGACTGCAGGGCTTTGGTTTGGAAGACACGCATAGTGTCGCTAATGGACTCGTTTGGGGGCCGGATGGTTGGCTCTATGGAGGTCAAGGGAGCACGACGATTAGCCGTATCACTCGTCCTGACGTTGATCCTAAAGATGCGACGGGGGTCTACAACGAAGGCTGTCATGTCTGGCGCTACCATCCGCGTACAAAGGAGTTCGAACTGTTCGCCGACGGCGGGGGAAATATCTTCGGTCTCTCTTTCGATGGTGAGGGGCGACTGTTCATCGGCCACAACGGTGGTAGCACACGCGGCTGGCACCTGATTCAAGGTGGGCAATACCTCAAGCAGGGCAAGAATCCTGGGAAGTTCGGGCCACCGCCGAATCCCTACACGTTTGGTGAACTTCCCATGATTCGTAGTACCAACCCCATTCCCCGGTTCTCGAGTATGTCTGTGGTCGTCGGAGGAACCGCCCTACCGGAGCGGCTGCGGGACGGCTTCCTCTGTGTCGATCCTCTACACCATCACCTCGTTGCGGCGGAGCGCCGTTTGTTAGGCAGTAGCTTCGAGACGACAGACATCGGGTTTCCACTACGAACGGAGGAGGCCACTTTTCGTCCGGTCTATCTCAAGAACGCGCCCGATGGCAGCATCGTGATTGCCGATTTCTGCGAGGAATACATCGCCCATGGCCAGAATTATCAGGGGCAGATTGACCCGACGACAGGGCGAATTTACCGACTTCGAGGCAAGGAGGAATCGCTTGAAATCGACATTGATCTGGAGGCGAAGACTAACGAAGAGTTAGTCGGTATTCTTTCCCATGCGAATCTTTGGCATCGTCAGACCGCTGCTCGCCTACTCGGGCAACGCACCGATGCGGCGATCATCCCTGATCTCATTGCTGAACTCCAGAATCCGGCCCTTCACCCAGCGGTCGATGCCCTTTGGGCGATTCATCAGATGGGGAGCCTGAGTGAGGATGTTGCGATTCTTGCCTTAAAGCATCCCGTTCCAGCAGTGCGCAGCTGGGCCATCCGTTTGCTTGGTGATTCACGAACGTTGCCGGATCACTTCTTTGCCACGCTCACATCGAAGGCAGCCTCCGAAGAGAACGCTGCCGTTCGGTGTCAGATCCTCTCGACCGCAGGCCGTCTCCCGGTTGATCAGGGGTTGCAACTGATTCAAGAAACAAGGCTCCCGCCAAGCGATGTCGACGACCCGTTCATTCCTCTCATGCTCTGGTTTGTCGTCGAATCGCACTGTGCCGAGCATGCGGACCAAGTGATCGCCATGTTCGAGCACGATGATCTCTGGTCGCGTCCTGTTTTCAAACAACACCTCATTCAACGGCTCATGCGCCGCTTTGCTGAGGCAGGAACTCGGGCAGACTTTCTGCGTTGCGCCAAGTTGTTAGAACTGGCGCCAAACGAGGAGGCGAAGGCAGCGTTGCTTACCGGTTTTGAAAAGGCTTTTGAAGGACGTATTCCGCCGCAACTGCCAGATAAACTCATCGCCGCCACTGGAAGTGGCTCGTTGTCGATGAGAATCAGACAGGGTGATGGGGATGCTATTGCTCATGGGCTCGAACTTCTCACAAAGCCCCAGCCTGAACGCCTCGATGCGATTCGAGCGTTTGGCACGCGAGTTGTCGTTGCTGCCAAAGAGCAACTCCTCACCATTGCCACTGGAGCCACCAATATCACCCACCGACGAGCGGCGCTCGGTTCTTTGCAGATATACCAGGATCCGAGCATCGCCAAGGTGCTGGCCGAGAGCTACCCAACCCAACCCAATGCGCTGAGAAGTTCAATTCTCAATCTCCTCGTATCGCGGCGAGCCTGGGCTGCTGAGCTGGTGAATTCAACGTCTATTCCTGAGTCCGATTTCACGACAGAGATTAAGGCGCGAGTGTCTCTGCACGAGCCTAACATCGCAACTGGGAAAGCCAACCCAACGCCTATCCAGGTTGCCGACCAAATTGAAGTGCTTTTCTCTATCGTGCAAGGCAAGCCAGGCGATGCCTATCGCGGCGAGTCTATCTATTCTACCCGTTGTGGATCCTGTCATAAACTGTTTTTTAAGGGCGGTGCAGTCGGTCCAGATCTCACGCGTTACCAACGTGATGACTTGCCGACCATGCTCCACAGCATCGTCGCCCCAAGCGCCGAGATTCGTGAAGGCTATGAAACGGTGATCGCCAAGACCGCTGACGGCCGTATTCTCAGCGGATTTTTGGCTGAGGATGATGCCAATGCCGTGGTTCTGCGCGGCGTGGACGGATCGAATACTACCCTTGCTCGCGAAGACATTGAGGACCTGTCGCCGGTCGGACGCAGTCTGATGCCGCCGGGATTGCTCAGTGGTCTCGACGATCAGCAGCTACGCGATCTATTCGCTTACCTAAAGATCCCTCAGCCAATCACGAAATGACAGGTATGCTAGTTGAGCTGATGTCTTGGTGGTAGGCGTTTGAGGAAATCACCTTTGGGTGATGCAAAGAAAGCCCTTGTTGGCCGCCCTCAAATTGGGGAGGCTGGTCATGATGAAAGCCGCCCTTGCAGCAATTGCATTTCTTGTCCAACTTGGAGCCGTCTGGGGTGAGAAACCGAACATCGTTGTGTTCCTTGTCGATGACATGGGTTGGGGAGATCTTGCCTGTTATGGCAATAAGATTATCAAGTCGCCCCATCTCGATAAGTTCGCGACCGAAGGGGTGCGTTTTACGCAGTGCTATTCCGCATGTGGGGTGTGTTCGCCATCGCGCTCGTCGATTCTTACCGGCCGAACGCCGTATCGCAATGGCGTCTGGCGGTGGATCCCTGGAGGGCATTCGACCCATTTGCGCGAGAGTGAGATTACCCTGCCAGAGTTGTTAAAAGAGAATGGGTATGCAACGTGTCATGTGGGTAAGTGGCACCTCAATGGGCATTTTAATAGCGATCAGCAACCGCAGCCGAATGATCACGGCTACGATCACTGGATGGCGACACAGAACAACGCGTCACCAGATCACAAGAACCCAACGAACTTCGTGCGTAATGGTAAGCCTATGGGTAAACTCGAAGGATTCTCGGCGCCGCTCGTTGCGACAGAAGGCGTTCGTTGGCTAAGGGAAGATCACGACAAAGAGAAACCCTTTCTCCTTTCTGTGTGGACCCACGAGCCGCACTTGCCAATCGAGTCGGCGGAGGAATTCATGAAGCCTTACGCTCATATCGACGATGAGGGCATTCGACAGCATCATGGGAATATCACACAGCTCGACCACGCCTTTGGTATCGTAATGCAGGGGTTGGATGACCTGGGTTTACGCGACAATACGATGGTGTTCTTCACCTCGGACAACGGCCCCGAAGGGAAGATTGAGCGAGGTCGAACACAAGGATCGACTGGTGGATTGCGAGGTCGCAAACGCGACAGTCATGAGGGCGGTATTCGTGTTGCTGGAATGGTGCGTTGGCCGGGCCAGGTTGTTCCGGGCACCGTGAGCAAGGTGCCTGTGATAGGCTCTGATATCTTCACGACCGTCCTGGGAATCGTTGGAATTGAAATTCCGAAGGACCGCACCATCGACGGTGCGGACATACGCCCGGCTTTCAAAGGGCAGCCGGTTGAGCGTCAAGTGCCGCTTTTCTGGCGTACGCACATTGCTCCAGAGAAAAGTCGTGCCGCAATGCGTATTGGTGATTGGAAGATTGTCGCCGACGAATCCCTGACAGAGTTTCAGCTTTATGAAATAGAGAAAGACTGGCAAGAAACCATAGATCTCGCGACGGAAATGCCGAAGAAACTTGCCGAGATGGAGAAGACATTTATGGAAGTCTGGAGGGGGATCGAAGCGGAAGGGCCAAGGGATTGGTGGGAAAATGAGCCTCCGCGGGAGAAGAAAGGTGGGAACCCGAAGAAGCTTGGTAAGGGGACGGACGAGAGCGGCGACTGGCCGATTGTCCGTGGTGGCAAGGTGACGAAATCACCTCTCGGCTACCGGCTATCCTCTGGGGGTGAGGCAATCGCTTTGCGAAAGCTCGACAAACCAATCTTGGGCAATGAGCGGGTGGCGTTCAAGATCGATTACCAGACCGCTGTCCGAACGAATACGCGCAATGCGATGTTCTGCTTTGGCGACAAGCCTAACAATGCAGACCTCGTCAAAGTAGGAACTGCGATTGGCAAGGGCACCCACGAGATTTTCAAAGGTGGCTGGGCGAATGCTGGCCGAGGTGCTGTGCAGACAGCGACATTCGATGCGGATCAAAAGTTCGACACCCAGGTGGTTGTGGATCTCGCCAAGCGTATGGTCACTCTAGAAATCGGCAAGGTGCGCTTGGAGCAGGAATTGCCTCAACGCTTGAACGAAGTGAAGTGGGTTGGCATCTATGCCAAGGGCACGACAAGCGACTTCTCGCCGATTGAGATTCTGGGTAACTAAATTTGATGCCATGAAGATCAGTGTTGCCGTTCTCATTTCAGTCAGTTGCCTTTGTCAACTTTCGTTCGCTCAAGAGTCTCGACCTAACATCGTTCTTGTCATGGTCGACGACATGGGTTGGTCGAACATTGGCTGTTACGGAGGCATGATAGAGACACCGAATCTTGATCGCTTGGCGGCCAATGGTGTTCGCTTCAACCAATTTTACAACGGGGCGCGTTGTTGTCCGACCCGAGCGACCTTGATGACCGGATTGCATCCTCATCAGGTTGGGCTCGGGCACATGACCTTGCCCATGGGGAAGGCGGCAAATTCAACGCCGGAGAATCCGCGTTCTGACTATCGGTTGAAGACCGAGGATCGTTCTCACATTCCGAGTGGTTACCAAGGTTGGCTCGACGCGGCGATCCCGACGTTACCCGAGATGTTGAAAGCGGCAGGCTACGGAACCTACATGACTGGCAAGTGGCACCTGGGCTGTGAAAAGTCTGAGACTTGGCCGCTGCAGCGCGGTTTCGATCGCTTTTATGGTCACCTCGCCGGAACGTCAGACTTCTTTCGGCCGGCGAATCTGTATCGAGGCAATGATCCGATCACGGCAACAGGTGAGCGCTACTACATCACCGATGCAATCTCGGACGAAGCGATCGGTTTTCTCGAGGAGCATGATGAGCAACAGGATGAACTCCCGTTCTTTCTCTATCTTTCCTACAATGCGCCTCATTTCCCTGTGCAATGCATGCCGGAAGACTATCAGAAATACCGTGGGCGATTCAAAGACGGCTGGGACGTGCTTCGTCAACGCAGACTTGAGAAGCAGATAGCGATGGGACTCGTGCCGACGAACACGAAGCTCGCGCCTCGTCCGGATAACGTTCCTGCATGGGGCACGCTCACCCCCGAGAAACAGGATGAGATGGATGCGATCATGGCGACCTATGCGGGGATGATCGATCGCGTTGACCAGAACATTGGGAAACTTTTACAGCACCTCGAGGCTACTGATGAAACCGAGAATACACTGATCTACTTTCTTTCGGACAATGGCGGCGAAGCCGAGAGTGGGCCGTTTGGGCAATTTGAATTCAAGAACCTCGGACAGTATGGCAAGGGAGGCTTCAAGTATGGCAAGGGTTGGGCCACGCTCTCAAACACACCATTTCGAGAGTACAAGCACTTTGCCCATCAGGGGGGCGTGCAAACGCCATTAATCGTGCATTGGCCGCGCGGGATCACACCTGGATTGAACAACACGATCGTGGAGCACCCAGGGTTCCTGCCGGATATCGTCGAAACTTGCCTCGACGTTGCCAAGGCTTCGCGCCCACCGACGACAAAATCAGACGGCCTAAGCCTTGCCGGCTTGCTCAAAGGCAAGCAAGCCGAAGTCCGGCACGCACCACTCTGCATTGAGCACGAAGGCAATCGAATCGCACGCGATGGCAATTGGAAGTTAGTCTCATTCTTCAATAAACCATGGGAGTTGTACGACCTCGACAACGACCGTAGCGAAGTCACCAACCTTGTGGCGTCGCATCCGGAGATTGTCGATAGATTGAGTTCAGAGTATCGACGTTGGGCAAATCGAGTCGGTGTGATCCCCTGGAAAACTGCGAAAACCTACAGCGTCTATCGAAGTAACCAGCAAAAGAAGAAGTAGTCTACTTCGCCAATTCGACGCGCAATCAGAGATTGGATTGGCTGTCCGTTGGACTCGGCTTTAGGAGGGGATCAACTCAGTCCTCTTCGCGATTTCGAATACTGATAGGAATTTGCTTTTTCAAGGGCTAAAATAAGACTGCTGGCAACGGTCGGGTTGGTTGGGGGCCAGGGGAAGGAAGGGTGGTGGCGAAGGTTTCATAGACTGATATGATCAGCTTTTGCACCCGCCCTCTTTCCCCGTCCGATAGGCGTCCATGGAAACTGGGGTCAGAAAAACAAAGGTGCAAAGAAGAGTCCGGAGGATTCGTCTCATTTAATGACTCCCATCGATCTTGAAAGCAGAATGGAACCACAACTAGACCCGAATGACAATCTGGGAAGTTTATTCAATGCTTTCACTATCTAACACCATTTTTGTAGGGGCATGTGAAGTTGTGAGTGTCTCATCTCTATGATTCCGATGATTGGTGAGGCTAAAGTAATCATGAACAAAGCTAGGGTGCCTTCAGCCAGACCGCCGGGCTAATGCCCATCACGTAAGGTTTATAGATCGGGGACGTTTTTTGATAAGGCGGCATCATTCGCCACCAAGGCTCGGCAATGCCAGGGCCTTCGGCGACGGCTACGAGAAAGTGACGTTCTTGCGCTTCCTGATGAATCTTGGGCAATGGCCACGTCCGCTCGAATTTCAATCCAGCACGTTTTCCGAGGTCGGCTGGAATCTTGATCTCCTCTAACTTCTTACCGTTCTCGAATAGTGTGAGCTTATCGGCTTGTGTCCATCCCGGTCCCAGCACTTTCACCGTAACATAGTCCTCTGTTGTATCTAGCAAAGTCAACAAGCCGAAACTGACATGAGTTCGCCCAGCCAAGAAGCCATCCACGGCGGTCGCGACATCAATCTTTGAAGGATCTTCATCAGGACACGGAAGATACGTGCGCGCTTGGCCGACGATCGCGAAATTCACTGTATGCGAATCACTGCATCCCACCGCACTGATCTTGTGACCACTCTTGAGCAGCGCCATCCAGTCGTATACGAGCCTCATTGGATCGCTCTGTTGAGCGCCGGAATTGATGATTTCCATGCCGTTCGTTCTTAGGGAACGACCATCCGTAAATTGCCCAGACTCAGCATCAAAGTGCGCAGGGTCCAACGGTCTAAAGTTAGCATGCAGATCTCTTGGATGATTCAAGATCACGACTCGAACGCCGGGAGTGGCAAAGATGTTATCAAATACTTGCGGCCATTGACGAAGCCTGTGCTGAGCCGGTTGCGCGTCAGGCAAGACCGGAAACGAATTGAAGTGTCCCCGTTGAGTGGTGACTTCACAGCCCATCACTGGTGTGAAATGCTTGTTCGCACCTATTCGGATCGCTTCTGCGGTGTAATCGATGTGCTGGTCGTGCTCTGTCGAAATAGGCAACTCAATGCCCTCTCCGGCAATGGTGATCAAGCGCTCGACAAGGCTGGCATCGCCGTGCCTTGCAAACTCACCAGTGTGCAAGTGGGTGTCGCTCGCCACCAAACCAGGCGTGTCGACGTCGCGGGTGAGCTTGAGCGCAATTTCTTTGCGCTCACCGTCGCCCACCTCGAACCTTGTCTTCGCAAGGCTATACTCGAAACCACGTCCAGCCCACAAACAATAGTGCCCCGGGCGCAGGCCAAAGGTCGCCAAGCCATCCACCGTGTAGATCACACCGGGGCGTACAGCGAGTCGATCATCCGACTTCGCTCCTAGCAAGACCAGGCGGTTTGTTGCTGAGTCAACGATTGTTAGCCGACAAGGCAACAGGCTGTCATGGTCACTATCGGTAACCCTAACGACTATTTCGGCCTCGCGCGCAATCTCATCGCGAGTTTGGCGATGCAGCGTGATCTGGCCCAATCGTATATCGTCCGGCGTTGTCGAAGATGCTGATACTACCAGATTATTGCCTTTCGTCTTGAGCCTCCCCGATGGGATAGGCAGCGCGTGTTCGAGATCATTGTCATCTCGATCAAGCACTCCAAGATCCAAACCATTCAAGGTCACCTTCCAGGTTTGCTTTACGTTGGACTGCCTAAGTGTTAGTAAATGGTAAGCGCTAGGATCCTCACAATCAAAGGTGCGCTGCCACTCCCGCATCTTGACTTCACTTGGAAAGTGCGCCCACTCACGTGGATCAGAATTACGCACGTGATGAAACAAGGAGTCTAGTACTAGGTCACCACGCACACTCTGCAAGAGCGCTACTGCGATCACTATCCCAATGATGTTCTGATAACTCCTGTTTGCCATCCCTTCGTGTTTAGCATCGCCCACCCTTGCCAGGCAAGTGCAACCCCGTATTGTCCGAAAACTAGAACAGAAGATAGCAAGACGCGCTGTGGTCATCAGGTAGTTGGACGCTCTTAGTATTGACGAATTCGAAGTGGCTTCTCGGTTCCGAGGCAGTCAGTCAGTCAGTCAGTCGAGATGGACGTTTTCAAATTGCTGATGGGGCTCTGGCGGGCTGGATGAACCGTCAGTAACAGGACGTGATCGTCTACTTGTGGGAAGAAGTCAGAGTCCGGAAAGAGATGGCGGAAAACGGGGAGGGAATCGACTGCGTTTTACCGAAGACCAACGAGCCCGTTTGGCTCGCAAAACCAAGAGAATCTTATTTGCTCGCTTGAAAGAAAATGGCAAAACGACACCAGAACTCAGGGAGCGTTATCTGATCTCGGACACCAAATTGGCCGCGGAACCATTGTCGCGATTCTGAAATAAGCAGGCATGGAGCCGGCTCAAGACGAGAGGTGATGATTGCAGGGATCATCCCCGAGCCTGATGGAGAATGGATGAAACAGATTGTGAGGAACCAGATTGTGAGGAACCAGATTGTGAGGAACCAGACAGATAGCCTAGATGGGTTTTTCGTTGGCTACCATGACCTCATTCGAGATCGATCGGATCTATTCACGAGAGAGTTCAAGAAGATCCTTGAGAGCGGAGGCGTGAAGACAGTGCGCCTTGCGGTGTGGTCTCTCAATTTGAACTCTTTTGCGGAAAGGTATGTTCGTACGATCAAAGGGGAGGGCCTCGATCGGATGATCTTGATAGGGGAGAGGTCACTTCGGCGAGTAGTCGACCAGTTTTGCAGGCATTACCATCACGAGAGAAATCACCAAGGGCTGGGCAACCAAATCATGGCACCGGATTTCGGTTAGGACGGAGAAGGTAAGGTGGCTTGCCGTGATCGGCTTATCGGGTTGCTGCGCTGTTACGACCGTGAGGCCGCGTGAAACAGCGATGATGCGAGTTTCCGGACAGCACGTCCTACGGACCTTCCTCTTCTTTGTCTTTTATCCCAAGCAATTCGAGATCGAAGATCAGCACGGAGTTGGGAGGCACGGAGCCGGCCCCCTCACTGCCGTAGCCCAAACCTGGTGGAATAAATAGGCGACGTTTTTCGCCCACCTGCATGAGTTGGAGAGCTTCGATCCAACCCGGGATCACACCCCGCACTTCGAAAGTGATAGGCTCACCGCGATCGATCGAGCTATCGAAGACGGTGCCGTTCGTCAGCGTGCCGTGGTAGTGAACCGTGACCTCGTCCATCGCACTTGGATGGCGCAATGGTTGAGAGGGATCATCTCGAGTTGGCGGTGCGTTCAAGATCTCGAATTGGAGCCCAGTATTGGTTTGGGATACGCCGTCTCGGCGTCCATTGCGGTCAAGAAACTCTCGAGCTTCCTGCCGCTTGTTGGCGGAGATCGCCATGGATTTGGTCTCCCGACGTTTGTCGAGTTCCTCGCCGACGGAACGCATTGCTTGGTCATCAAGACGTTGTTTGCGCTTTAGGAGCGCGTCTTCCATGCCCGTCATGACCGCTGCGGTGTCGACACCTACGGAATCGTCACGAACAAGGTTGGAACCAAACCGGTAACCGATGCTGTAACTGGCCCGTTGATCCAGTGTTTCCAAGGCAAGTTGATCATCATCGTCGGCTGTGGGCGACGGCTCGGTGGCGGTCGCTTCAGAAGAGCCGGGAAGATCCTCGTTCTTGTCCGTCTGCGAAGCGGCGGGGCGGTCGCAACTTCCCAACAGAAAAGCGAGCAGGGCCGCGGCAATGGAAGCTGCCGTCTTGGTCGCAAGGCCCATGGGCATGCCAGCGGGCAACGTCACTGCCTTCGCTGTGCAAGGAGCTTTGGCGACCTCCATTGGAAAAGGAGGCCTCGAAGGTTTCGCACTGAAATCTGTAAATTCTACGGCCATTCAAATGGGGGTGTTTGAAAGAGTTTCTTTTGTCAGCGCGTCCATTGAGGGATTTTAGGTTCGTATGAACCTAGTGTAAGTTGGACCTGGTTTAGGTGCTTCGCCAGGAGATTACTTTTTGTTCCAGGTGTGGCATTGGGTTGGATTAGAAAGGGTGGGCAGCGGCGTGGTGTTCGGAGATTACAAGGATAGTGGCATTTCCGGTCGAGCGGGGTGGGACGACCACCCCTGCTGGTATAACGAGGACGGCGCGACGCTTGCTCCGTGACCAAAGGCGCATCCAATGGATGAGCTCCCGCTGGAAACCGGTGAGCACAAGCTCGGAGCCGCTCCTTCGCGATGACAGACCGGATTGAAGCCTTTGGGTTGATGGGTCCAAGGCAGCCGAACTATAAGTAACGCGCACGCGCAACTTGAGTTTAGCCTCCTCGGTGACAAAATATGCGGAGAAGACTGGGGCACAGTTTCTGCTCCGTTTTTTTGAGCTCCAGTCCACCACCAGTAATATAGTGCAATCCACCACCAGTAATATAGTGCAATCCACCACCAGTAATATGGTGCAATCCACTACCGAAATATAGTGAACAATCCCCAGACACTTTTGAAAAGAACACCACCA
>Ga0115568_10001437_pt1 | contig 17117 bp, 14 predicted proteins | sample COGITO_mtgs_1204_FD_87296 | JGI IMG/M metagenome (GOLD analysis project Ga0115568, IMG submission 87296) | Pelagic marine microbial communities from North Sea - COGITO_mtgs_120426 | ecosystem: Environmental > Aquatic > Marine > Epipelagic | place: Germany:Helgoland, sampling site Kabeltonne...
TAGCCTGTTAGAAGGGTTTGTTCAGCCTAGTTGGGTTAATAACATAGTGGCCAGGCCAGCAGCGCAGCAACTTACTTCCGCAGAAATGAGCTTCGGTAGATCGGCAACAAGAGGCAATTTGCAGAATCGCGTACTTGCTTCTAGTGGCTGGCTGAGGAATTCAGAAGGTAGCGGGTATACCGTGCAGTTCCTTTCTGGGGGAGCTAGAGACCTAGAATTTGCAGAATCATTCCTAGAAGTGCTCGATGAGCATGATTTGATGTCTGATAGTTATGTCTGTATGTCCAGCAAGCGCAGTTATTGGTCTATCAAGTATGGGCATTTCGACGGTCTAAGCCTTGCCCAAAATTTTATCGAGGGGCTCCCCTCTACGATCTATGAATACAAACCTTTTGTGCAGAATATGAGCCGTGTTGAGTGCAACACAGACACAATCAATAGCCTTGCTGCCCTGATCCTGGAGTGATCTGTATGTTGAGCCCTGATCGAAAATTTTTGAGCATAGCCTTTGTTTTAGTGTTGCTTCCGGCCTGTGGCTCAATGCAAGTTGACCTCGTGGACTCCATTGTGGATCGACCCGCTGATGGCAGGCACCTCGTCGCGCCTGAAGTGACCCCTGAATCGGATATTCCAGATATCGTCAGGCCATTGCCCGCAGTAACTGCCCCGCAATTGGAAGTTCCTTTGGAGCTCTATTCGGTGGTTGTGCAAGATGTCGAGGTTAAGCAACTTTTATTCGCCATGGCTAGAGACGCGGACATCAATATCGATGTGCACTCCTCAGTAACTGGCTCTGTTAGCCTGAACGCGATCGACCAGACTTTGCCACAAATTCTTGATCGGCTCTCTAGGCAGGTATCAATAGTTTGGGATTTCGAGCGTGAAGACTATCTGACGGTAAAAGTTGACTTGCCAGAGTTGCGTAACTACCGCATCGATTATGTCAACGTTGCTAGGAATGCGGAGTCTGCGGTTTTGGTAGCCTCCGGTGTAGGAGGCGATGCTACCAATACTTCCACTTCGTCGCTAAGTCAGGTTTCGAATAATGACTTTTGGCAGATGCTGGAATCTAATTTATTGACCATACTCAGCGATAGTGAGGAAGGTGATGGTCTCGGCTCTATTATAATGAGTCCAGAGAGCGGGCTGGTCACTGTTCGTGCAACGAGCCGCCAGCACGAAGACGTCTTTGCTTTTATTGAGGCGGTTCGCACTCGAGCTCTTTATCAGGTCCTGATTGAGGCGACCGTCGTTGAAGTGAATCTGAATGATCGATTCCAGTCTGGAGTTGATTGGTCCTTACTCGCGAGAGATAACGGGCAGGTAAGCTTTACCCAAGATTTGCTGGGTTTAAACTTGGTTTCTGAGCCAACAAATGTCTTAACCATAGACAAGTCGGCAGGGCCTGATGCGATCACGTCAACGGTTAAACTGTTATCTCAATTCGGTGACACGCAAGTATTGTCTAGCCCGAAGATTATGGCTCTGAATAATCAAACGGCAATGCTCAGAGTTGTTGATAGCAAAATTTATTTTACGATCTCGGTCGAGCCTGGCATAGCGTCGAGTGCGGCCGGTCCTGGAACTCCTGCCGTCTTCACTAGTGAAGTCCATAGTGTTCCCATCGGCCTTACGATGGCGGTGACTCCGCAGATAAGTGAGAACGATCAAGTCACGTTGAACGTACGACCGACTATATCCCGCATAATTCGTTACGTTAATGACCCGAACCCAGCCTTGGCTCAGGAGAACGTCATTAACCAGATACCGGAGATTCAAATACGTGAGATTGAATCCATTCTCAAAGTTGAAAGCGGGCAGATAGCAATTCTAGGCGGTTTGATGCAAGACACGGTCGAGAATAGCAATTCAGGTTTGCCCAGGCTGAACCGTCTTCCAATAATAGGCAATATCTTTAGCCAGAAAGATGAGAATTTGATGAAGACTGAGCTAATTATTTTCATTCGCCCGGTTGTTATTAAGCAGCCTAGTATAGACGGTGATTTTGAGGATTTTAGAGGCTATTTACCAACGGATTCAAATTCTAATACCGGCCGGAATGCTCAGCTAACATTCTAAAGACGACGTCACCACGAATTAACTACGAAGACTGAGACCACCCCATGAGTTTATTGATGGACGCGCTGCGCAAAGCCGAGGAAGCGAAGAAGACGGCAGCGCAAGAGAATAAATTTGAAGTGATAGTTCCTGCTGCCGCTGCTGAAAAACAGCAGGGGAGTATAGTGGTCGAAAAACCCTCGGAAGAATTTCCCGCCTCTGAAATAGGGCTCAGCTTGGAAGCTATGGAAGAACCTTCTAAGCATTCTGCACCCAATCTTGAGACTGTAATTGCATTTGAAGACGATGAGGCTGCGCCAGATACAGCAATAGCGGTAGCATCGGATACAAAAAATTCTGGGACGAAGCAGGGCTCTCGCGAGATCAGCAAGGTAGCGGGGAAAGCCAGAGATACAGACGAGCCAGTGCGAAAAGCAGCACGCGGTGTTTTCGCAGCAAAAAAGTCTCCGCTACTAAAAAATCTCAATAGTAAAGCCGTAGCGGGCGGTGCATTGGCCCTCTTCCTTGTAGCGTTTGGCGCCTATTTTTATATGTCTATAAATAGTGAGTCAACGTTCAATATCCCTGTCGAAAGCTACGCGACGACAGACTTTGTGGGTAGTGGAGTCTCCTCAGAAACGCAGGGGGATCAAATGTCCATTAACATTGTTACTGTAGCTCAAGCTGAAGAGACGGCAGCGAGTAATGTTGGAGATAGTACGCTAGGGCAATTATTTATCCCAGCAGGTGCGGATACTAGCAATGTTGCTGCGGCACCGTCCCTAGTAGATACTCTCATCTCACCCCCAGTGCTTGAAATCGTAGCTGTGCCTGAGACGAGCCGAAGTGTGGAAAGCTTACAACCCGATACAATAGCAGAAGAGACGCCTCAGCCTGAAACAGTCGTGACAACAGTAGCTGATGCTTCAGCAGTTACCATTGAATCTGAGGTTACAGTTCAGCCTGCTGCAGGCATAGCAGTTCAATCGACGGCATTGGTGGAGCCTACAAGTTTAATAAGCTTCACCAAGCAGGAGTCTGTTGTAATAGTCGATCCGAACGTGGCTAGAGCCTATGTCGCCTATCAGCAAGGCTCTGTCGATCAGGCGGAAGCCTTGTATCGTCAGACACTAGCTGCCGAACCTAGGCAGCACGACGCCTTGTTAGGTCTGGCTACTATTACGGCGCGAAATGGAAACACAACAGAAGCTCTGGATCTCTATTCTAGATTATTAGCGCGCAATCCTAGCGACCCAATTGCGCGTGCAGGATTAATGGAGCTATTACCGGCGGGCAGCCCCTCCGTACAAGAGGCTGAACTTAAGCGTCTGCTCAATGATCATCCAGATGTTGCCGCACTTTCCTATGCTTATGGAAATTTTTTAGCATCGAACCAACGCTGGTCCGAAGCTCAGCAAGCCTATTTCAGAGCATTGCAGCTGGCTAAGTCCGACGCGATTCTAAATGGCTTGGTCAATCCTGATTACGCGTTTAATCTGGCAGTGAGCCTAGAGCATCTGAATCAAACTAAGCCGGCACAGAACTATTATCGAGAAGCATTAGATTATTCAGCGAATCATCCAGCGGGATTCAATCTAACTGCGCTTAGAAGCCGCCTCACAAACATGGCAGGAACTAGCAATGATGAGTGAGAAACCTAAACCTGCTGCTAAGAAGCAACTCGGTGATGCCTTGGTCGATAAGGGCATTATTACCCGGGATCAGTTGACGATTGCCCTCTTAGAGCAAGAGAATCTTGGTAAGCGCTTAGGCGCCGTGCTCAGCCAGCTAGGCTTCGTAACAGATTCTATTATTCGAGATGCCTTGAGTGAGAACACCGGCTACCCTACTGTCGATGTTACCGGTTCGGTAATCGATGCCGAAGCGATAAAAATGGTTCCGCAAGAACTCGCGCGTCGCTATAAGGTACTGCCACTTTCCTATAATTCGGCTTTGCATGAGCTCAGGGTAGCTATGCCGGACACCTACAATATTGTTGCGCTCGATCAAATTCGCGCCCTGCATGATGGCGCACTGCAGATTCAACCTTCGCTGGGTAACGAGGCCGACATAGCCGGCACCATCGAAGAAATCTATGGTTTCAACCTGTCCATCGACGGGATTTTGGAAGAAATAGAAACTGGAGAGGAAGATCTAGAAAATCAGCAGACTGAAGGTGACCAATACCGACATCCCATGGTGCGCCTTATCAACGCATTGCTGTCAGATGCAGTACAACAGGGTGCCTCGGATATTCACTTCGAGCCAGAAGAAGCCTTCATAAGAATTCGTTACCGTGTCGACGGTGTGCTGCGTCAGATTAGAAGTCTGCATAAGAGCTATTGGGCGGCGATGGTCGTGCGGTTAAAGGTAATCAGTGGCATGAATATAGCCGAGTCGAGAGCGCCACAAGATGGGCGAATTTCTCTTACTTTAATCGGTAGACAGATCGACTTTCGAGTTGCCGCGCAGCCCACTATACACGGTGAAAACATAGTGCTGAGAATCCTCGACAGGCTCAAGGGCATCGTCCCTCTGGAATCGCTGGGCTTGAGCGAAGAAAATATAGATGCAATCAAGATGATGCTGGCCAAGCCGGAGGGCGTGATTCTCGTGACGGGCCCTACGGGTAGCGGTAAAACCACCACGCTCTATTCTGTGTTGAATCACATCAACACAGAATCCATCAACATAATGACAATAGAGGACCCAGTTGAATATCCGATGCCCATGATTCGTCAATCCTCGATCAATGCAGCGGCCAAGATGGATTTCGCGGAAGGCATTCGCTCGATGATGCGGCAGGACCCAGACATAATTCTCGTGGGCGAGATTCGCGACGATGTAACAGCAGAAATGGCATTTCGTGCGGCAATGACAGGCCACCAAGTATTTTCAACGTTGCATACTAATTCCGCGGTCGGCTCAATACCGCGACTGACTGACCTCGACGTGCTGCCGGACCTTCTCTCAGCGAATCTGATCGGTATTATCGGTCAGCGGCTAGTGCGCAGGTTATGCTCTGAATGTAAGAAGCTGCAAAAAATTGGTGATTTGGAGCGTACTCTGCTCAATCTCGATGCAAATGATACCCAAGTGCAGATATATCAGGCCGCTGGATGTAGTAAGTGTAATGGGTTTGGATACAAAGGACGTACGTCGATACTTGAAATTTTGCAGACCAGTAATATTCTCCGAAAGCTTATCTCGGAGAATGCGTCCGCTCATACTCTCAAACATGCAGCGGCAGAGGAAGGCTTCAAGACACTTGCTGACGATGCCTGTCGACGCGTTATCGATGGCACTACTAGCCTGGATGAAATTACTCGAATTGTAGATCTCAGCGATAGACTAGGAGATTAATGGCCCTATGTCACTCTTTAGTTACAAAGCGATCGATAGCAAGGGTCGCAATCAGTTTGGCTCATTAGATGCCGCGAACGAGAATGATCTCGAAAATCAACTCAGTCGAATGGGGCTGGATCTGATCAAGTGTAAATTTGTCGAAGAAAAGAGAGGCCTATTCGGCGAAGGGGTGATTCGACGAATTGATCTAATCAATTTTTGCTTTCACATGGAGCAATTGACCCGTTCTGGCGTATCGATAATCGATGGGTTGGTGGACTTGCGTGATAGCGTTGATCAGGCAAGTTTTCGGCGTATCATCGGGCAGGTAATTGATGACATCGAAGGGGGTATGAAGCTATCACAGGCTCTGGCGGAGCACTCCAAAGTTTTCGATGATATGTTTGTTAACTTGATTGCCGCTGGCGAAGAGAGCGGGCAACTGCCCGATGTATTTCTTTCGCTGAACGAGATGATAAAATGGCACGATGAATTGATCAACACGACTAAGAAATTGCTCATATTTCCAGCATTCGTAACAGCAGTTGTGATGGGAGTAGTGGCTTTCCTCATGATCTATCTGGTTCCCCAACTGGTAAGTTTTATCGAGGGAATAGGCCAGGAATTGCCAGTGCATACGAAACTTCTGATAACTACCTCGAATTTCTTCGTTAAGTTCTGGTATCTATTTTTATTCGTGCCATTGGCCGTAGCGGCGACTATTAAATTACTAGTCAGCGTGAACGATGAGGCTCGATATCAAGTCGATGCGTTCAAGCTGCGAGTATGGCAGATTGGACCGGTATTACAGAAAATCTTATTATCGCGATTCGCCAATTTATTTGCGATGTTGTACAAGTCGGGCATCCCAGTTCTAAAGTGTATAGAGGTTACCGAGGCTGCGACGGGCAATGCAGCTATTCGCTATGCCTTGAGTAAGGCGCGCGATGAGATACAGGAAGGTAAGGGAGTGTCCATAAGCTTTCGTAACACAGGACTATTTCCGCCCTTAGTTATACGAATGATAAAAGTTGGTGAGTCTACCGCTCATTTGGACACGGCGTTACTGAACGTAAGTTATTTTTACGAGCGTGATATTAAAGATTCAATTGAAAAAGTACAGGCCATGATTCAGCCAGTAATGACAATTTTTTTAGGTGCCATTCTAGGCTGGGTGATACTGTCAGTCATGGGTCCAGTTTACAGCTCCATTAGCAATATGGCGATTTAGGGAAAGTAATGTTAGGTTTCGGCTCATCATCAGGGAAGCGTATAGTTCTCATAAATTTTGAGGGCTTAACAGTGTATGGCCTAGATAATGACCGCCTGATGAAGCTGGCCGTATTTATCGACGATGATGCTGGTTATCAGAAATTTAGAACTTATATTGCCGATGAGTCGCTTAAGAATATATCCTTAGTTATAGATTCTCCTGCCGAAGACTTTGTTGTAGAGAAGGTTGTCCATGTAAGCGCCTACGACAGAAAGTCATTCTTGAATAGGAAGCTTGAGCAGAATTTTCGTAATATGGAGTTTCGTTCCGCCAAGGTTCTTGGTAGAGAAAAAGTCGGACGCCGCGACGATAGGGTTCTGTTCAGTGCGATAACCCAAACCAAAAATATTGACACCTGGCTTCGAGTTCTGCTGGATTCGCAAGTGTCTATTAAGGGTATAACGTCCCCCGCTTTCGCTATATGCAAGTTTTCTAAGAAATTCGGTTTCGGGAAAAGTGAAGAATTTTTCTTAGTAAACTGGCAGCGAAACGGTATCCGCCAGTCGCTGATTTCAGGCAACCAATTAATGTTTAGCCGATTAACTCCGTTACCTATCGACCCCGAGGCTGACCTAGCAAAGGCTATTCTGGATGCGACGCTCCAGTCTGTAGGATATTTGGAGCGAATCGGACTGTTACAAAATACAAATGCGCCAGAGTTGCGTGTTGTTTCGCCTGTCCTCGAAGAAGATGCCTTTTTGGATCAGCCGGCCAGTGAGAATTTTAGTGCTGTCATTCATCATAATTCTACCGACCTGATGCCGATTGAAAAATATGACGGGCCGCAGAACGAAATAACTGCAATCTTGTTATGTCTCGATTGGAGTATGCGTTCTGGGGGTTTCGAGAATGTCTATGCATCGCCGGGCGCGATGCGCTATACAAAGCTAAGGATGCAGCGAAATTTAATTGCCCTAGGCTGCCTACTAGTTCTCTTCATAGGGGGAATGGTCAGTGCTCCCGTGCTCACCGATACACTTCAAAGCCAATCTAACTATAGAGCCATAACAGCGGACATGCAGCCTGTTCAGCAGCAATACGATGAGTTGACAGCGCAGTTTCCAGCCACTCCGATTCCTTCTGAGGCAATGGCGCTGGTAGTTAATAATTACGATTTGATAGGCGATCAGAATCATTACCCTATGGAGCTGCTCAGCGAAATCTCTCAGGTAGTGGCGCAACATCCTACGATCAACCTATCCTCTATAGTTTGGAAACTAATTGCTGATGAACAGTTTTCAGATATTAACACTGCGATTCTGGCGAACAATGCGACCATAGAGTTGGAATTATACGGTGCTCAGTTGGGTAGCAACGGTTATGAGAATTCAGATTCACGCCTGCGCGCGTTTATGGACTCCCTATCTACTATCGAAGGAGCTACCGTAACAGCAATTCGTCTGCCTGTAGAAACCGGCCCCAATGCTTCGGTGACTGCAGTAGTAGGCGGTGGCGAGTTTGATTCTGAATTTTCCTTGAGTTTGAGGATAGAGACTTAGATGGCAGTAAGAAGGCGAAATCTTAGAGAAGACTTAGCCTGGTTAAAATGGTGGCTAGTGGCCCTGCCTGTTAGTTTAGTTATTGCTATAGGTGGATATAGGGGGGGGCTGTATTTTCGCGGCGAAATGAGTCGGCTCGAAATCAATTCGCGATCTAATTTTGATGCGATTTTACAAGAAGTGGCGCAGATCGAAGAATCGGAACAAATTATCGTCGATAATATCGACCGCTTCAATTCGCTGGTCGAAAAGCATTTGCTAGATGCAGAAGATAGAATATCTTTACTCGAGGATATCCGAAGAATAAGGGAAAACTTTGGCTTGTTTCCCATCGATGTGGGAATCAGAGAGCAGACTAGTCATATGCTAGACTATGAAGGCGGTGTAGAGTTTCCCGAAGAATTCATATCTATTCGGAGCAGTTTAGTAACGGTGGGCTTGCCGTTGCTGCACGAGGAAGATCTTTCTCGCTTCCTCGATGCGTTCCTCAATGCTGAAAGGCTAATGGTCACGACGTCGTGCACGATTACCGTAACTTCGCTTGACCCTGTGATGGCGCTAGAGCTTGTCCCGCATCAAATGGCGCGCTGTGGTTTTATTTGGTACACCTTCGCACGCGAGCCACAGTCAGGTAACATCTAGCGGGATGAATTTGCAGGGCAGTCTTTTTGATGATTTATACCTAGAGCATTACTACAGAGTTTATGAACCCTAAAGTGAAAAACAGCGTCCACAGAGTTTTTTTATTTCCACTATGTCTTGTGCTTGTCGCTTGGATTAGTACGCCGGTACAACTCTCAGCCCAATCGCTGCAACGAATTTTTTCCACGCCAGAAATGCGTGCGGAACTGGACCGGTTGCGCTTTCAGGAAGCCTCTGGTGTGGTGATTGAAGAGCCGGTTGAGGAGCCCCTCATTGCTATTCCTATAGTAATGATTAATGAAGAAAAAGAGCTTATCTATGTGCTAGGTGGCAGCATGCGTAAGGCAGATGGCAGTTATACCGTATGGGTCAACGATATCGCTTACGATCAGGGTAACCTGCCGGAAAACATGGAATTATTGTCTCCCTTCAGTCAGGGGCAATTGCGTATCCGCGATTCTGGATCCGGTGCCAATTACGATGTTAAGCCGGGTCAGGTGTTGAATCTGACTACGGGCCAGCTCTATGAATCTTATCAATATCAAGCTGTGTTGGACGCGGCAGCGCAAGATCTATGAATTCTCTTTTTAGATTAAGGACTAGCACCGTGCTTGATAATCAGCAACGAGGCGTAGTTTGTCTGACTTTTTTTTCCCTGCTGTTTCTTGTAGGAGTTGGCGCGCCCAGTTTTGTATCCCATGACCCTGTAGGACTAGATAATTTCAATGATAAAGTGCAGGTAATTGCACTCGATGACATATTTACATTTATAGCCAAGGTGCTGGTGGGTGCCGTAAAGGCAGAGTTGGATGCCTATCACCTGATCAATTCCCAGTATTTTTCCACGGTAGATGCTTTTGACCTCGCTACACCTTGGTTTCTAGGAAACGATGACACTCTAACAAAAGCAGTTGACTATCTAACCATAACTGATGATAGCGCTTCACTAACGTTCGGTAGTTGTGGCGATATAAGTTCCGCGCTAGATTTTATTCCGCCGGCAATAGTATAAACGGGGTTGCGATGCTGACTATCAAGCGAGTTAAATTCCAGCGTTTAATCTCTGGCTTTAGCATCATGGAATTGGCCATTGTCATGGTTATAATCTCTACATTGCTTGGTGGTTTGTTGGTTTCAATAGCCAGTACGCAAGAAGTAAACAACAGAATAGAGACACAGAATCAACTTGACGACATTCTCGATGCACTTTACGGGTTTGCCCAAGTAAATGGTTATTTGCCTTGCCCCGCAATTCCCACAAGCAATGGCGCAGAAGCACGTACTGGTGTTGTATGTTCCACAATGCATGGATTCGTTCCTTCGGCAACACTAGGGCTCTCTGGCAGGATTAATAGCGATGGTCTATTTTTGGATAGCTGGTTAAGCGCATACCGTTACTCTGTCACCAGTGCCAATGGGAATGCATTCACTAACCAGCTTGGTATGAGTGCTGCCCTAACTGCTCTAGGCACTGGCTTCACAATGGGCAATCTCACTCCAGACTTGCGGCTTTGTGATGCGGCAGCATGTGCAACAATCATTGCGGATCGTTTGCCTGTTGTGATTCTTTCCCTAGGGAAAGACTGGGCCGAATTTGATGCGGCGGACGTGGATGCATCAGAGAATTCTGGAGAAGCCACATTGGATGGTTACGACATGCCAGCGGACTTAGACTTTGTAGATGCCGCCTATATTGAAGATACGTTTGACGATTTGATCACTTGGATGTCGTCCAGCATCTTTTTCACAAAAATGATCAGCGCGGGTCAATTGCCCTAAAAATATTTCCCACCATTGGCTACGCACGGACTGCGAAACTAAGCGTTTTCCTAGAGCACGGGATGAAAAACATCGAGCAATTTATCAGCCTTGCCTTCGAGTAAGTAGACAAGACGCCTAAGGACAAGGAGCACTTGCTCAGCACTTTTTCGAATTGCATTTTCACTGGAAACGCAGCGCTCCTGAACCTAAATAGAAAGGCTGCTGACATCGACAATCTATAGATAAATAGTTAAGGGGCGCTCAGGTGTTGGTAAACAATCAGCCACCAAATAGCATCTGCGACAAACTTTCTGGAAACTATATAGACCAGAATCGTCGCACCTAGAGGCCGACCTAAAAATCGAAAACCCCATTATCAGCGCCGATACAGGCTGAAAGTATCCCTAAAAGACCTCAACGGCAGGACTTGTCTATGACCGGAGCGCCTTTTTATAGCTCTTTTGGAGCAGGAAAACGATGAGCTAGGTATTGAATTTATCATGCAAGGCAGCCAATTCAGGGGGCTGCAGGGCTATTTTGGGCGATCAGGGGTGAAAATTACCTTTTTTGTTAGTGATACCCTCCCAAAATTTGTAAAAAAAACTACATATTGCGAGGTTTGCGGCCGACCTATATGATGGGGCCATATTAGAGAAGTAGATTCGATAGTATTGAATGTTAAATATTTACATTTTTATCTCAAGGGGATAATTTGATGAATAGTCCGATTAAGAACATGAAGAAACAGAAAGGATTTACGCTTATCGAAATTGCCATTGTATTGGTAATAATCGGTTTGTTAGTAGGCGGTGTATTGCAGGGTCAGGAGTTGATTGAAAACTCTCGAGTGAAGCAGGCCGCTAAGGACATGAACGGAACAGCTGCTGCGATGTTCGCCTACCAAGATCGATATAAGCGCCTGCCAGGTGATGATGGGGATGCCGCCGCGCTAACGGCTCGCGGAGCTTCTTGGACAGGAGTTATCGCTGGTGATCTTGACGGAACTTTAGAAGTGGACCTTGCTGGAACATTTGTTGGTGCCACCGAATCTCAGGCATTCTGGCAGCAGTTAAGGGCGGCTGGTTTTATCGCAGGTAATCCTGCAGATACCGCTCAGTTGGCTCTGCCTTTAAACGCATGGGGCGGATTCATGGGCATAACTATTGCCACTATGGGCGGTGGTTTGGAAGGTACTAAAGTGTGCCTGAGTCAGGTTCCAGGTTCTTCTGCTCTTGCTCTAGATAATGAGCTTGATGATGGTCTAGGTGCTACAGGTAATCTGCGAGCTACTCTTGGCGCTACTGCTACAAACACAGCCCCAACCAACACAGCACTGGCGGCTGTTTACAATGGAGATAATGTTTATACTGTCTGTTACAGAATCTAAAGCCACCAGCTAGTTAGAACCAACAACGCATAAAAAACCCGACCGCTTACGGCCGTCGGGTTTTTTATGCGCGAAATTTTGTAGTTTTATACCTAAATCAGTTTGCTCGAATTGGTTTCATCTTTGCTAGCTTTAAAGCTTAAAAAGAGCAGGGGCCAGATGCCGGCGTGGATCATCACATCGGCGGTATTGAATACATAGTTCCAATAGGGGATGTGTTGTATGTCGATGAAGTCGATCACACTGCCATACACAACTCGATCCAGTATGTTGCTGGCGCCGCCACCGACTATAAAGCCAAAGCAGATATACTCATAGCGATTGATCATTGGGCTAAACCAGAGATAGGCGCTTACGCCTATCAAAAGCGCGATGCTAATCACAGCAAATACCCAGCCCATCCCCTGCAGCATGCCAAACACACCGCCATGATTACGGATGTGAGTGAAGTGGATCAGCGTGTTCCACTGGATCGTCGTGTTTTGTGCAATTGTGCTATTTACCCAGTACCCAATTAGCTGAGATAGAGCCAACACAGTTAATACAATGGCTATAAACCAGAGCATGTTGTTTGTTTTATTTTCTAAGCGCATAGATTTACTAATCTCTACCTTGTGGAGTGTTGCTTAAGTAGTCTAATTATCAAGCAGGGCAAACAGTTTACGCAAGCGTATCGCATTTGCTCCTACATCGCCGGTGCCTACACGGGAAACCGACCTGGCATCAACGACAGTATCGGTTCCTTGTTGTTCGATCGTGATAACCACATCGTCTTTGAAGCGAAACCAGAATGTTGTGTCAGTAGCCTCAATTCTGCCAGCGGAGGCATTCGCTGCAACAAGCTCCCAGCCCAAATCATCGACACCAGCTAACGCCTTTTCGAAAACAACGTTTACGGATTGGCTATAGCGCCGTGTAATTAGATCTGGGTAGGCCTCATCCGTCAGTTCGATCAGGCGCTGCGGTGTCATATTGTTGGAACCGCCATAGACCAATGTGTTCGGTGCATCGGCGCGCAGAGCTGCTACCGAAACAAATTCAGGAGGGTTGACTCGATTAGTGGAAATATCGTGAATCGGCGGGTAGTTCACCCCTTCGCCGGGGCGGAAGCTTTCTGGAATAAGATAAGCAACCCAGGCTAGCAAAGCACCAATTGCCGCGAGGCTCACGAATTTGCCAGCATTCTTAATTTTGAAAAACTGACTAGCTATGAGCGAGGCAACGGCAATTAGGAGGCAGGCCCAAGCAAGCCATTGCCCAGCTTGGTTGGCTGTACCAAGAAGCGAAAACCCGCGCCGGAAGTCCCAAAAGCCAAGCCAGATACCGGCGGCGGAGGCGAGTGTGAGCAACCCTAAGCCGAGTCCTAATGCTAGGCTAGCGAGTCCGCTGATCTTTAGTCGCCGTCTCAGTTTTAACTGATCGGCAGTGTCGGTAGTCATAGCTATGCCTTGCTAAATGGCTGGTCGGCGTACTGCAAAATAGTAGGGCTGGCGGTGGCATCGTCTGAACTGAAAGCGACGATGGAGTGGGCGCAATTGTGCATTCTTGGTGGTGCCCAGAGCTGATCCATACTACGACCTTCGATGTGACAAAGATAAGATTTTATTAATGCTCCGTGACTTACTATCGCGACTTTTCTATCCTTTGTAGAAATCGCGCGGTGTGTGGCCTCAATCTCCGCCACGGCATCGATTGCCCGTTGCTGTAACTCAAAGAAACTTTCGGCGCCATTTACTTGAAATAGATGAGGCTGCTCCCAAAAATGGCGATGAGACTCTGGCTCTGTTTCTGCAAGTTCTTCATAGAGATGGCCTTCCCAGGGGCCGAGAAATATTTCGCGTAGCTCATCAAGATAATTAATCTCAGTTGTTGACTTAGAGAATGCATGCTCAGCAGTTTGTCGCGTGCGTAGACTACTGCTGCAATATATCCTATCAAACTCTAGGTGGCCGATACGCTGCCCAAGCTCTTTTGCCTGTTGGATGCCCAAATCCGTTAGATGCGATTCGCTTTGACCCTGAACCCGCCGTTCTTTGTTCCAGTTGGTCTCTCCGTGCCGAATTAAATGCAGCTGCATTCTTAATTTTCCCTGTCAATAAAATTGGTTCGTGTTCTCGAGACGGCATCCAACCAACCGTCATAGTTTTTCTCTCTCCAGGCATCATTTTTGCCCGGCTCAAAGCGCTGGTTTAGTTTCCACTTCGCGCTTATTTCCTCTAGCGATTTAAAGATGCCAGCCTGCAGGCCGGCGATATATGCCGCACCCAGGGCGGTTGTCTCTGTGAGTTCGGGTCTTAGTACTTCTAGATTTAACAGATCAGACAACTTTTGCATCACGTAGTCATTGTTGGCCATGCCTCCATCGACGCGAAGGCTAGCCACGGTGCCTCCATCTGCTTCGATCGCGACTACTAGATCTTTGCTCTGATAGCAGACACTGAGCAGGGCGGCAGTGACCACTTCTTTTACGCCACTATCGCGAGTGAGGCCGTACAAGGCCCCTCGCGCTTCTGGGTCCCAATAGGGCGCCCCTAGACCGGTAAAAGCAGGCACCAGATAGACACTTAGGTCTTCGCTGGTTTTCTCCGCCAACGCCTCAGAGTCGCTGGCCTGTTCTATGAGTTTTAAGCCGTCTCTGATCCATTGCACCGTAGCACCTGCCATGAAGATGCTGCCTTCGACGGCATAACTGGTTTCGCCATTGAGTCGAAAGGCAACCGTGCTTAGTAGGCGATTTTCAGATTGGACTACCTGATTGCCGGTATTCAACAAGAGGAAGCAACCGGTGCCATAGGTGCTCTTGGCCATGCCGGCAGAAAAGCAACATTGCCCGAATGCGGCGGCTTGTTGATCGCCAATCACTCCTGTTACCGGTATGGCGCTGCCGAAGAACTCGGCATCACACTCGCCATACTCAGCGGCACAATCCTCAACAGTTGGTAAGAGTGAGGCGGGTATATCGAAAATTTCGAGTAACTCGTCGTCCCATTGCTGAGTATGGATATTAAAAAGCTGTGTTCTGGATGCGTTCGTAGCATCGGTGCGGTGACTACGACCCTTGCTGAGATGCCACAGCAGGAAACAATCGACTGTACCGAAAGCCAGTTCGCCTTTTTCAGCTCGCTCTCTGGCACCCGCAATATTTTCCAGTATCCAGTGAATCTTACTTGCAGAAAAGTAAGCATCAATTAGCAGGCCGGTCTTGTGCTGAATTTTTTCTTCCAAATGCTGGCCTTTTAATTCTTCACAGTAGTCGCCGGTTCGACGGTCCTGCCAAACGATTGCATTGTAGATTGGAAGGCCTGTCTTTCTGTCCCACACGATGGTGGTCTCGCGCTGATTGGTTATTCCTATGCAACGAATCTGATCAGCTGTAATTGAGGCGGTTTCGAGTGCGGTGCGGCAACTAGCGATAGTGCTGTGCCAAATTTCCATCGCATCGTGCTCTACCCAGCCGTTGTCAGGAAAATACTGCGTGAATTCCTGCTGCCCTACGGAGAGTCTATTACCCTGAGAGTCGAATATCAGGGCGCGGCTACTGGTAGTGCCCTGGTCGATCGCGAGAATGCAATTGCTCATGCCTATACTCTCTTCAATAATTTCGTACTATCCCCTTGCCTTCCAATTTTCTAAATCTTACAAGAATCTAATTGCTTTGCAGGGATTGAATCATGGGAAAAACAGTTCCTCATGTTACACTAACTGTCTATTTCGTGGGCAAGTTCGTAGGCTAAATTAAGCCGCTTCCAAGCAAGAGTATCTGAGTCAAAAAACCTATGCATGATCTCCTTATAATCGGTGGCGGCATCAATGGAGCCGGCATCGCTGCTGATGCTGCGGGTCGCGGTTTGGATGTTGTTCTCTGCGAAAAAGCTGACCTTGCCTCGGGAACTTCGTCTTGGAGTACCAAGCTTATCCACGGCGGCTTGCGCTATCTCGAATTCTACGAATTTGGCTTGGTGCGAAAGTCATTGCAAGAGCGTGAAGTGCTCGCTGCAGCGGCTGCACATATCATTAAGCCGCTTGCCTTTCACATTCCTCAATTGCCACACTCGCGAAGCTCATGGCTTATTCGCAGCGGACTGTTTTTGTATGACAATTTGGCGCGAGGTAAGCGTTTTGAGAGCTCGCGTTCCATCAAGATAGATTCTGAAGGCCCGCTCAATTCAGCAATTACTAGCGGCTTCGAATATTGGGACGCACAGGTAGACGACTCGCGTCTAGTGGTATTGAATGCGCTGCAGGCGAAGCAGCGCGGCGCGCAGATACTCACGCGCACAGAATGCATGGGCATGACGTCTCTAGATAATGGCTGGCGCGTCACCCTTCACGATCACACTAGCAATACTGATAGTGAAGTCGACTGCAAGGTTATCGTGAATGCGACAGGGCCCTGGGTCGCCGCCTTATCTGAACAACTCAGCAATAAAGAGACAGAGCATGAAATTCGCCTCGTCAAAGGCAGTCATATCGTCGTGCCTCGCATGCACTCTGGCTCACAGGCTTTTATGTTGCAGCATCATGATGGCAGAGTAATTTTTGTAATTCCGTGGTTGCAAGACTATACATTGATAGGCACGACTGAAGCGGAGCACAAGGGAAGCCTGGAGCGTGTAGAAATCTCTAAAGGAGAAATCAGCTATCTACTCTCGATTGTGAATCTGTATTTCAAGAAATCGATCTTGCATTCCGATGTTGTGTATAGCTTTGCAGGCCTGAGACCGCTAATAGACGATGAAGAAGTTATCGCGAGCAAAGTATCGCGAGACTACAACTTAGAATTGGAAGCGAATCCACATTCAATACTCTCAGTCTATGGTGGCAAAGTGACTACCTATCGAGTCCTGGCTGAAGATGTATTGAGTAAATTAAAGGAAGCGTTGCCGGCTATGGGTCCGGCGTGGACTAAGGGTGCAACGCTGCCTGGGGGCGACTTTAATCTCCCAGAGCATCTATTTCAAAAAATGCTCTTCAAGTATGCCTGGCTGGGCTCGGACTTTATCAACCGTTTGTTGGACAGTTACGGTACTCTCAGCTTTGATGTGCTCGGTGATGCTTCAAGTATGAACGATCTGGGGGTGAAGTTTGGCCACAACCTGTACCAGAGAGAAGTTGACTATCTGTGTAGGGAAGAATGGGCGAAATCGGCAGA
>Ga0115568_10001438_pt1 | contig 17114 bp, 9 predicted proteins | sample COGITO_mtgs_1204_FD_87296 | JGI IMG/M metagenome (GOLD analysis project Ga0115568, IMG submission 87296) | Pelagic marine microbial communities from North Sea - COGITO_mtgs_120426 | ecosystem: Environmental > Aquatic > Marine > Epipelagic | place: Germany:Helgoland, sampling site Kabeltonne...
CGAAATGACCCTATTAATTGCTTCCTGGACGGGCATCCTAATTTTTATGGTTAGTTTATTGTTGTACTTTTTTGAATAAACAATTTGACTCCAAAATTCATGGTTTATTCAACCTAAACCCGATTGATATGCTCTTCAGTCGGGTTTTTTATTTCAACACAAGCAAGAATCTTTAATTTTGTTTAGATGCGAAAATTATTCATTTTCTGTTTATTACCCTTTCTATATAGCTGTTCGGGTGAAGAAACTAGAAAGGCACAACAAAAGCCTAAAAAAGAAAAAAGCGAATTAAAACCAACACCAAAGGATGAAAATTCTGTTGTTCACGAAAGTTACAATTATATCACTGATGAAACAGTTGTTAAACGCTTAACTAACTATGGAAAAGAAAATCTAGAAACGATTGTTTTGCTATCAACATCGAAGGGTAATATTAAAATTAGACTGTTTAAAGATACCCCATTGCATCGTGCTAATTTTATTATGATGGTAAAAGAAGGGTATTTTGATGGAACAGTTTTTACTAGAGTAGTAAAGAATTTTATGGCACAAGGAGGAGGTACATATGATGAAACTCACTCGAGGCTGAAAAGAAAAATTGGTAATTATTCAATTCCTGCTGAGTTTACTAAAAAACATTATCACAAAAAAGGTGCAATTGGCGCAGCAAGAGGATATCAAAATAACCCAGAAATGCGATCAGCGCCTTATTCATTTTATTTTGTTGAAGGGACAAAATACAGCAATAATGCGCTGGATCATTATGAAGAAGAGAATAATTATAAATACCCCACAGAGCATAGAAGTTATTATTGTTCAGAGCAAGGTGCTGCGCATATTGATGGAGTGCATACAGTATTCGGTGAAATTATTGAGGGTTATTCAGTTGTTCCAAAATTAACTGCTGTAACTACAGATTCTAGAGACTGGCCCAATACTGATTTGTTTATTATTAAAGCGGAAGTAGTGGAATAGAATTATCTAATAAAAGGAAATACCATGGCGAAAATCAAAAAAATCACAACTAAGATTAAATATTGCCAGAAATCAATAAAGAAAGGAAATAGCTTTTTGTAAAAATTGATTAGCTTTTTCATTTACGAAGTAATAACAAAAGCACTTGCTTTATTCAAAAGTATATATAATTACGAGACACTTAGGATAATAGATATAACTTTTGTGTTATAATTATACTAGCTTTTAATTAAGTATTTTTATCAATTATTAACATGTTAATCTTGACTATCCCTGCTTACAACTTTGCGAATTGATTAGGCTCTTCTTAAGTGCTTGTTCTCATCAACCACATAAGTTCCTGAAATCAACAGATAAGATACCGTTTTTTTAAGCGAAAAAACATTAAATGATTACAGATATGGACGTAAACAAACCAGAACCTATAGTTATATCTGGAAAAAAAATTGAGTTATTTAATAGGTCTACAGATATTGAGCATACGATTAAAGTATTAGAATTAGGTAAGCCTGTATTAATAATAGCTTTTTATAGTAATGGGTTATTACTTCTAAAGGAGTTGAAGTTGCATCTTAAAAGAAAGCTGCCAAACAAGTCTTTTCAGGAACAAAGAGAGTATAGGTCAGAATATCATAAGCTGTCAAATCTTATTTTAATTCAAATTGTAAATCATAAATTAATTGTAAAAAAATCGCCTAGTATTGGTTGGTTAGAAAAGCTATATCCAGAAACCACCGATTTTTTATTGTCTTTTCCTCATGTTCAAGGACTAAATAGTGCTTGGCAGTGGTATCAAAATGGTATTTCTATACCTGTATTGCGAAATAAAATACACCCGTATTACGGTACTTATTTTCCTACTCGGTTTGATCATTTGATACTTTTCGACAATTGGTTGAAACGTTATGAAGGACCGAAGAAGTCTGCAATAGATATTGGGGTTGGGAGTGGTGTGCTTTCTTTACAACTCATAAAGTTTGGTTTTCATAAGATTTTTGGTACAGATACAAATCCTAATGCAATTGTTGGGCTAAAGGAGTTTATGGGTGATACAAAGCTATCTAGAAAGATGGAATTGGATTTTGGGCACCTTTTTGGTAAGTGGGAAAAGCCGACCGAGTTGATTGTTTTTAATCCGCCATGGTTGCCAGCATCTAAGAACTTGGAGAATAATGATGAGGCTATTTATTATAATGAAAAGCTATTCCCAGATTTTTTTTTAGAAGCAAAAAAAAGGTTACTTCCTAAAGGAAAGCTCGTAATTTTATTCTCTAATTTAGCTCAAATAACTAATGTAACAAAAGACCATCCGATAGAGATTGAGCTGACCGAAGGTGGTAGATTTCAATTGGAAAAATGTTATAAAAGAACCGTGAAAGCAGCTTCTGATAAAACAAAGAGAGATCAATACTGGCGTTCTTCTGAAGAAGTGGAACTTTGGGTATTGATAAACAATTAGGTTTTTGAATTAATAAAGGAATCAATGATGTTTCATTCACTATCGATAAACTGTTCATATTCCTTAGAAATCGCTTGTAATACTGTGTGTGCTGATTTTTGACGAATTCATGAGTTTGGTAGTGATTTTTGTATCCAGCTTTTGCCAATTTCAAATTAGGGGAATCAGAATACATCTCTTTGATCCATTCCGGATCATTGTCATAAACAGTATAAGTTTGCTCTAAATTTTGAGAAAACGCATAGGATGCACAACAAATTCCTATTATTAACAATACAATATTTTTCATGACTTAAGAATACGTATTTAATTATTGGTAAAAAATAGAATTGGATCTTTCTGCATTTCTTTTAACTTCTACTTTTTCTTTAAGCAATGCGTCCTGAACATTTATAGATAGTGAGGAACATTATTGTTATTCATATCCAAAGTTAAAACTTTTGTTTTTAATTTACAATCTGTCTGAAAAAGGGGAATGCTACAAAACCAAATTGAAAATTTGGTGTTGTTGATGCGAACCGTTAACATTGATTTCACTCTTAAAGCCCGTTACCTATGTTTTTTAGTTTTGTGTTGGGGTAAGTTTTGATTTTTAAACAGCTAACTTCGTTTTGTTATCCGTTGTCAAAGTTGTTAGCTGGTTAGGTGTCAAGGTGCGGGGTATAAGGTCAAAAAGGAGTGAAGTTGTTTAGCTGGTATTGATCAGAGGAGTGGCATCGCACAAAGCTAAACGCTAATGATAAATACAATATTAAAAAAAGGAAGGTGATTATAGCTTAACCATAATCACGCTTCCTTTTCTAAACATAAAATCGCTACAATTAGATAATACCTTAAATCTTAACCACTTTAAAATGTTTTTCAAAATTGCCATTAGAGCATTTGATAAAATACGTTCCAGAAACATAGCCATTTAAAGAGATGGTAGTGATCCGGTTGCCTTCATTTAGTATCGAACTTGTTTGAATTGTTCTACCTAGATTATCGTAAACAACAATATTTACTGCTTCCGTTAACTCCGAAGATGATCTAATTTCAACACTAAAGTAATTGTTAGTAGGGTTAGGATATATCTTAATATCATAAGATAAAGCTTCATCTTCAATGCTTAACGCATCAACTTCAATAGGTACACCTATCTCATAAAAGCAAATATTTGTCGCATCTTGCACGATAATATTATATGGCCCCACAGGTAAATTCGGGAATATATTATCGGTAACAAAATTTTGACCTCCATCGATACTATAAAGATATGGGCTAACTCCTGAAGTAGGATTGATAATAATTTCGCCATCCGTGGTTACAACTGATGAAGCATCAGTTGCTACTATATCGACTGCGGTAAATGTGCATTCTTCAATCGAAACAGTTTCTTGATACGAACACAAACCTGTGGCACCCTCTATGTAAATATCATAAGTTCCTGGTGCTAAATTGACAAATGTATTAGAATCAATAAATGATTGTCCACCATTAATACTATACAGAAATGGACTTACCCCGCCATTGGTATTAATTGTAATAGCACCATCATCAATAGACGTTGAAGTTGTGTTGGATACATTTACACTTGCTGTAAATCCACATCCAGTTCCATCAGGGCAAAATCCTTCTTCGGCCAAAGAGCTAAACTCGCCATCATTGTAAACGAGATTATTCCCTGATGCATCTAAAACTTCGAAATGCCCAATTCCATAGTCACAGCAAATTCCGTCTCCAAATGAGTCGTATACCTTTAAAGTAAAACAAGAGCCATAATCCACACAAATGTCTTCGGTATGGATTAGTGTACCAGATGCTAAGGATCCAGTTGCAACAATTTGATACGCTCCTTCGTCATACAATTCCCAAGAGGTTTCCTGGGGATAATCATCAGCATCTATAATTAACGTGATTACGTCATAATCTGAATCTAGAGTTGTATTTGTAGTAGCTAAATTATTGGTAATATCTCCATCTACTTGGTTGTTTGTACTCAACAAGTTAAACACGATATTATTATTGATTTGTACTAGGTTATCATCAACAATTATTTCTACAATTTCTTGATCTTGATATGGTATATCAACAGGAGCGCTTACTGTGTCTACAGCGATTCCATTAACTATTATCTCAACCTCTACATTGGTAATGGTCGTCTCCCCTTGGTTGGTGATAATTGCATTGATTTCAACAACGTCATCACAAAGAACTGTTAGTTCCCCAAGAGTAAGTTCCCCATCTAATAGGTGTAATTTACTCAAAACAACGTTCAACGTATCATTATTGCCGTATTCGTCATCGATATCAGTAACGATGCCAGTGATATTATAATCGCCAATAGTTGAAAAATCTTGTGGTACAGTAAAATGGAAATCAGCATCGCTAAATGGGCGAATAGTGTCGGTAATCGTTATGGTTTCCATAAATTGGCCATTTACCATCAAGGTGATATCAAAATCATGCATATCGTTCATTCCTGTATTAGCAATTTTTGCAGTTACCAGCTCGCTGCTTCCTAGGCTTGAAGAAGATTGGGGATTCACAATCTCTGTAACAGCCAAATCATTATTGGCCTTAATATCTGCCCAAAATGAAACCCATGGTCTTGCTTGTTTAATAATCAATAGATCTTGAGCTGTCACCTTATACTCGATATCCATTGCAAAACCTTCTGCTCCTACAACATCGTAAAGTATGGCAAATTCATCGTGAATTACAGTAAGGTAATCTCTCATTTGATCCAGATATATTTGATCCATAACCAGTTCACCTGGATTTACTAGGTTAGATAATCTTAATACGAGGTAGCCAGCACCTTGTGTAGGATCTTCATACAATAAAATTTCCTCTGGTATTGAGTTCGGGTCAGGATTTGTAATCAACGATTCTCCTACCTGTGTATTTAGATAAAAGGTACTATCTGTTTCGTAAATAGGATCAATACTAATCCCAACACCATTCGATTTTTCTTCTTCAAAGTTGGGGTGACATAGGACCCCCATAGCTGCGATGAAATGATCTACGCGATAAAAGTCTCTTTCCTCGTATGCCCTAAAATTCCACATACTAGCATACACTTGTTTAATAGATTTAGAGATATGACCTTCCGTAAGGTGTTGCGTTTTAGAAGTATATAAACCCGCGCCACTAAATCCGGGTAAATCTTCATTATTAGTACTCGATCGACATCTAACAGCAGTGCCAATTGGGAAGGCATCATGCATGGTTTGTAACTCATCCATCATCCATTGCGGCATTGGAGCATCTTTAACGTCTCTTCTAAAATCTTTTAAACGTTCTGTACGAAAATTGATATCAGTTATGAAAGTTGGGTTGTTTATCATGACATCAGCTTCTTGATAAAAGTTGTTGAATTTCATAAATTCATCATAGTAGTAAAATGGAATTCCAAAACCATCGGGTATTGTGCCATTCGGAAACCCAAATGATCTCATGGTTGCAACGTTAGAGCATTTAGCACCAAAGGAAGTAGACATTCCAAATTCAATTGAATCTAAGGGCATTATTGCTGTAATACTTAGATCTCGGACAGGAATTTGTGGTTCTGTTGGTCTGAGGTCCTCATACCAGGTATTTACTTCTGCCAATGTTGCCTCTCTTATTTGAAATTTCTCATTTTCTACTTTGAAATAAATATAGCCGTTTAGCAAGTTTGCTATTGAATCTATCGATAAAGGATCTTTGATATATGCATTAGGAACATTATCTTGTATAGCTCTTAGATTAACATGCGATAATGGAGTTTGTATTACAGAAGTTATGATTCCTCCTACTCGCGGGAGTGAATTCGGCAAAGCATCGTACAAAACGATATCTCTTGACCCCGGGGTTTCATTAAGAGTCATATGTTTAAAGAAACCATACCCTTCCGCCTCGTGGAAAGGTATATAATCGATTTCAGCGAAAACATCAGACTCTAAAACGACTTCTATTCTAGAGCCAACAAAATCAGCTGCATATGTAGAGTTGTATAAATTTTCATCTGCTTGGCCAATAAAATGGTTCATGTTATTTTGTAGAAAAGGCATATTTGCCATTAATAGCTCATATGTTCTTTGAGTGGCCTCGAAGTCTTTTGCATCGCCGAAGGAGAAATTAAACGAATAACTTCCAATAACACCATTTGGAAGGATGTCATTCGGATTAAAAACAATCTCTCCAGAGCTGTCATCTCCAATTACTGATGCACCAATTCCACTGAAAAAATTTGCGTGGATAGTATACGTGTTGCTATTAATAAAATAAATTTTTGGTTGTGGTGTATCTCTATCAAGTATTCCGAACTTAACATACAATTGCCCATCTAGAAATGGAGCCCAAGAGACATTATTTACTGTAGCCAAATTCAAAAAGGTTTGAGCATCCGGTATTGAGGTTGATCCATCTATAAGTGCAATAGGATCTGCAAAGTTTATAGGAGCATCTGTAGGCATATTATTAAATTCTGTAACATCATCTATTCCATCTCCATCCCAATCGTCAGGGGTTGCTATATCATGTTCTGTTATCGTATAGTTTGCTAATGGATAGGCTGCTGCTGGTTCAGAAATAACCATAGTTCCATTAACACCCATAGTCATTGAAGTAGCCCATGTAAACGTAGCACTATGCTGCGCATTAAGTAAATAATATTTACCTGTTTGGGCTTGAATAGATAATTGCACTTGACCAATACTATTCACAGAATAGTTGGTAATTGGTACTTGTGCAAAACATAAATTACAAACAAAAATTAGGCAAAAAAGTGGTGAAATAATTTTCTTAATCATTATAAAAGGTTTTGATAAAGGTGTTATTAAAGTTTAAATATACTAATGTTTACCATTTAGTTACGAGTATATTTTGGTTTAAGCAGCTATCCTACGCTTTTAATCATTACAATCAAAAGCTGAGTGAAATAAATGAAGGCGACCACTATTTTGATAGATGACTACCTGATAAACACGATTATAAATAGCTAAATCAAATTCCCCTATCTCTTCACCAACCAAAAGACCAGCTAAAACTCCTGTTGTATTACTATGCCCAACAACTAGTGCGTCTTGTTTACTGTCGATTAATAATTTTGAAAAATCTTTAAGATCTTCAGGATTGTATTCCTTAATCTCTAGTTCTTTGGACAGAGCTGTTGGCAGAGCAGTATTTTTAGTTCGATTATAGTTAGTGCTATATATAGCATCAAGAGGCACATCTTTAAGAAAACTGCTTAGATTCTCCGATCTTTGCTCACCACATTGTGTAAGTGGAGGGTCTGAGTAATTATTGGATGTTAACTCTTTTTCTGAATGTCTAACTAAATATATTGTAAATATTTCGTTGTTTTTCTGGGCATCAACGTCAGATTGAAACCCTATAATTATTAAAATTATTGTAAGATATTTTTTCGTCATCCTGTAGTGTTTGTTTGCTAATGTTTCAACCATTTGTGAAAGTTAATAAAAGTAGACTTATTTATTTGTCTTTAGAGTTTAATAAGACTCTCAGTTGTCTCAGAGCAACGGGCATAACAATTACTACTCATTAATAATATAGCGATGTTACAAAGTAAAAAAACCGATGGACGTATTATTGAACTTTTTGAGCGATTTCTATTTTGCAACCAACGATTGGCTAAACTGTGTTTTAATGTGGCTTAGGTTTTGTTATATGCTTCTCTGTTTTTATTATTATTTTCCCAAAACCAACGGAAGCATAAATTTTTTTTCGCGATATTTATTCGGTTCTAAAAAATAATTTTTTAACTCCCGTCCTTGTGCAAGTTTTGAGGTTAATTCTTCCCTCCGTACCAAGTAATAAGAACAAAATGACTCTTCAATAGTAGTTTCGTCTTTAAAAGATTTTCTTAGTGCTAAAGCATCTAGTATTGCGTCTGTTGTTCCTGAACTGGTAAATGGTAAAGATAAATGTGCTGCATCTCCTATCAACACAACATTCTTTTTGTGAAAAGATGGGAGCAAGTCAAAGTCACGTGTATTCCATTTATATGAATTATTAAAATCATTACTCTCCAAAACATTCATAACATCAGCAGGAAATTCTTTTAACAATGATAAACAGAAGCCTTCGAGTTGATCAGGGGTTTTGCAAACGCTGTTTTCAATGTATTACAAATGCTTTTTTGCCTACAATGTTTCTGTTCTAAAACCTATGCCCTGCATGGATTATATGGATTGTTGTGCAGCGTTTATTGTTATTCAAAAATGTCTACAATAATACAATTGTCTGTTCCAAGAATACTCAGGCCTCCATTATCCCCATTTCCACTAGAACTCATTGAATTCTTTTTAAATTTCATTGTCCCAGAACTCCTAATCTCTCCACTTTCATCTCTTGCTTCTATTTTATACTTCCCATATGGGAATTGATCAATAATGAGTGAAGATAGAATGCTGTCTGGTGATGAACAATCAGGTGTAATAGAGGGGTTTTTGAGTATCCCTTTATAATTTCCGTCAATGTAAAGTTTTAATTCAATTTTGGCAGTGTCTATACTAGTATAAAAATAAAAAACATGCTCGATATTGTCCTTTCGACATGAGCTTAAACCAATAATCAGGATTGCCAAAATTCCTACGCTTATTAAACGTTTCATGTTAAATTTTTTATGTGACTTAATTAATTTTCCTCCTGAACGTTGGAGTTTTGTCATTATTGTAAATTCAATTTCTTTTTATGCACAGATTAGAAAAATTTAGAGGGAATGTTGCATAATGCAGCGCTAAAAGTAGTGCGTTATTGAGAACCAATTTAAGAAAGAAAAATAACAACGGAAAGTCTTTACCGCTTATTTGAACCTTGGTGTTGTTTGTCGAGCCAGCAGCGGTAGCTGCGCCAGTGAATTTTCTTTCTTAAATTTCAAGTTCGAGGTGACGTATCAAATTGCTCTTTAGCGACCTTGTTAGGTCCAGTTTTGCTCGATGCCGACTTTGGGGGCGTGAGATCAAAACTCGCTAAAGTGTGATTTGTTTTAGCGCTGAATTAGGTCCAATTCACTTTGTTTTTGAAGAATTTTTCGTAGAAAAATGTGAAAAACAAAGTTCGCCCCTAAGGCGAATTGGACCTAACGTTTCGTGTATGGTGTCGTAGCTATCCTACAGGGTAGCTATCCAATATACATCACACATTGGTGGAAAACCAACCAAGGTGATACCTACTTATTTTGCTGTGAATATGGCTTTTTATCGAAAAAGGAAAACAATACAGAAAAGTATATCCTAGTAAAATGGCAAGACTATATGGCAAAATAAAATCGGAAGAATTCTACATATTTTATTTGTGCGCAGGATGGGAGTCGAACCCACACGCCCTTAAGAGCACCAGCCCCTCAAGCTGGCTTGTCTACCAATTCCAACACCTGCGCGAAAAATGCAAATATAGTTGAACATTCTTTGTATTCAAGTTCTATAAAAGAATTAAAGAATATAAAATTCAAGTAAAATAAATGCTAGAATTAAAACACAAAGCCATAGTAGAATATTATTCGTAAAATTATAAGTTAGCCATTGTTTCCAAAAACCTTTTTAAGCAAATCGGAAACGCGTGCTATGGGATCTTGCCTAATCGCAAGCTCTTGTTTTGCAATTTGAATAAATAAACCGTCAATCGCTTTATCGGTTGCGTATTCTTCCAAATCGGGGTTTATTTTTTTAACCATAGGGATTCGGTTATAATTTTTGAACACCAAATTCCAGTTTTTTGTAGCTCCAACTTTATCTAGTGATTTTTTAATTACGGGCTTAAATTGATCAAATAACGCAGTTCGTGTCGCTTTTTCTAAAAAAGCTGTAGCCGCGTTGTTATCGCCTTTCAATATTCCCATAACATCTGTAAGTGTCATCGATTTTATTGCGGCAACAAATAGTTCTTTCGCCCCAATAGCTGCATCTTCGGCAGCCCGGTTCATTGATTCAATCGCATCATCAACAAGCTTTCCTTGTCCAAGTTGGCGCAATTTAGCTTCAACTTGTTTTGCTTCATCAGGCATTGGGATTTTAATTTCCAAGTCTTTAAAATACCCACCAGGCTTAGACAATTGATTTACCCCAACTTCTATACCTCTGTTTAAGGCTTCTTTTAACCCAGCGGCAACTTCTTCTTCGCTAAGCTCAGATAAGGTGGAGGTTTCTAATTGGTTTTCTACTTTATCTTTCAGTTTGTCTAATAGTTGAGCATTAGTAGTTAATGTAACTAATAGAATTATAATAGTTGTGGGGTATTTATATTTTTTCATAAGATCATTTTTATATTCTTGTCTATTAAGCAAACTTAGTGCCAACCAGTAATTTTCCAAAAGTTAAAACCGTAAGATTGTTTGAGTGTTTTCTGAAATCAGAATTTTTGGGGGAAATTGATGAATACTAATTTTGCATATTGCAAGTAATAGAGCTAAAATTATGAGGACAACATAATTACAAAAAAACTTACTTACATTTATTCCGCAAATCTAAAATTCTAATTTATGCTTCAATTTCTTCAAAAAACAAGCAAACTTTTCCTTGTTTTAATCACCTTGTCATTTTTTGTAGTCTCATGTGGCGATACAAATCCACAACCTAAAATTGATCCTGCTTTTAGCCAGTACATTACCGGGTTTACTTCAGGAATTATATCTAAAAAAACAGTTTTTAGAATTAGATTAGCGAAACCAAGTAAGCAATTTACAGAGCTTGATGGCTTGGTAGAGGGAGTTTTTGATTTTTCTCCATCAGTAAAGGGTAATGCATATTGGGTAAACAATCAAACTATAGATTTTAGACCTAACGAACTTCTTAAGTCTGGTACAAATTATCAAATAGAATTCAGTTTGGGAGATGTCTTGGATGTGGAGAGCAAGTACCAGATATTCGAATATTATGTGGAAACGGTAAAGCAAACGTTTGAAGTAAAAGTAGAAAGCATTAAACCTTATGTAGAAACAGATTTAATCTTGAATAGTTTACAGGGAGTTATACGTACTGCAGATTATATGGAGGCAGAAGATGCAGAGGGGTTGTTAAACGCATCACAAAATGCTGCCGAGCTAAATATTAATTGGGAGCACGATGCTTCTGGTCGGTTACACCAATTTAGTGTCGACAGCGTTGAACGTAAAGAGCAAGAGGAGCAAGTCTTTCTTGAATGGTCTGGAGATGAATTCAACATTGAGGAAGAAGACGAACTAATTTACGTAATACCTTCGTTAAATGATTTTAAAATAATGACAGTGGAGGTTGTGCAATCTCCTGAGCAGTATATCACGCTTCACTTTTCTGATCCACTTAATAAGAATCAAGATCTTGAAGGTTTAATTCAATTAGAGGGTTGCGATAATTTACGCTTCGAAATTGATGGTAACAATCTAAAAGCCTACCCTGGAATTAGACAGCAAGGAGATAAAATGCTGTATTTAGAAACAGGTATCCAAAATATACTAGGTTATAAGTTAAAAGAAACTGAAAAAATTGAATTGGCATTTATTGAGGTTAAGCCCTCACTACGATTGCAAGGCGCTGGGGTTATTCTTCCAAGTACCGATGGTTTAATTTTCCCATTCGAGGCTGTAAATCTTAATGCGGTTGAAGTACAAGTTATTAAAATTTACGAAAACAACATCCACCAATTTTTACAAACCAATAGATTAAATGGCGGTGGTCAGCTAACAAGGGTAGGCAAATCTATACTCAAAAAGAAAATCAATCTAGTTTCAGAAGTTCCTATTGATTATGGAATTTGGAATAATTTCACCTTAGACTTATCTGAATTAATCGAACCAGAACCAGGAGCAATTTATAGAGTAAAGTTAGATTTTAAAAGATCTTACTCCATGTATCCCTGTGATGAAAAAGGAGAAGATATAGAAGAAGTAGAAGAGAATTGGGATAGTTATGACAATTACGAAGAATCGAATTGGGATTATTACGATGATTACTATTACGATGATTACTACTACTACGATTATGATTATAATGAAAGAGATAACCCTTGCCATAGTTCTTATTACAGAAGAAATAGAAGCGTAAGTAGAAACATCCTTGCTTCTAACATCGGGCTAATAGCGAAAGGCGGAATCGACAAACGATTGTTTATAGCAGTAAACGATATTAGAACGACTGAACCCATGTCAGGAGTTACGTTGGAATTATACGATTATCAAAATCAGAAAATTGGAGAAATAAAATCAGATGGCAAAGGTATGGCAGAGGTTGATTTATCAGCTAAGCCATTTTTGATAGTAGCGAAACAAGGAAATGAAAAGGGATACCTTAAACTCGATGATGGAAGCTCTCTATCTCTCAGCCAATTTGATGTAAGAGGCCAATCAATTCAAAAAGGAGTAAAAGGATTTATTTACGGTGAGCGAGGTGTTTGGCGACCTGGAGATACCTTATTTCTAAACTTTATTTTAGAAGATAAAAACGGAATTCTTCCTGGAAATCATCCTGTTAAGTTTGAATTGTCTAATCCACAGGGTAAAGTAACTCATAGGTTGGTTCAAAATGAAGGACTCAATGGTTTTTATAGTTTTACTGTGGTGACAGAACAAAGTGACCCTACAGGTTCATGGACGGCTATGGTAAAAGTAGGAGGTTCATCCTTCAGCAAGTTTGTTCGAATTGAAGCCATCAAACCAAATCGCTTAAAAATAAAACTTGATTTTGGTGTTGATCAATTATCCGTAGATAAAACAGATGTTAAGGGCGATATGAGTGTAACATGGTTGCACGGTGCAATCGCTAAAGATTTAAAAGCAAAGGTGGCAGTAACCTTAACACAGGCGCGTACTAAATTTGATAAATATCCGGATTTTCATTTTACCGATCCAGCACGAAGCTTTACCTCCGAAGAGCAAATAATATTTGAAGAAAGCATCGATGAAAATGGGCATGCTTATATTTCTTCAGACATTGAAGTGCATGATGTTGCTCCCGGTATGCTTCGCGCAAACTTTGTTACCCGTGTATTCGAAAAAAGTGGCGATTTTAGTATCGACCGCTTTTCTATTCCTTATTCTCCTTTTGAGCGATATATTGGAATTAAAACACCTGAGGGAGATAGAAGAGGTATGCTTATTACGGATACAAATCATATATTAGAGGTGGTAGCTTTGACTGCAGATGGTGACCCGATCAGCGTGTCTGATTTAGAAGTGAAAGTATATAAGCTGAACTGGAGATGGTGGTGGGATGCTTCTGATGAATATTTGGCTAATTACGTAGGGAGCTCCTATAGAAAATGGATTCAAGAAACCACAACCTCAACTTCATCAGATGGTAAAGGTAAATTCGAATTTAAAATTGAATACCCAGATTGGGGCAGATACATGGTTCGTGTAACCGATAGAGTTAGTGGACATAGCACAGGAAAAATAGTGTATATCGACTGGCCGGGATGGGCCGGAAGGAGTAAAAGAGATAATCCAGGTGGGGCTACGATGCTTTCGTTTTCTGCAGATAAAGAAAATTATAGGGTAGGTGACCGAGCTAATATTACGATACCCGCAAGTGGTAAAGGACGAGCGTTGGTAACCGTTGAGTCTGGCTCTAAAGTGCTACAAGCCGATTGGGTTGAAGTAACCGGGCAAGAATTAATGTATAGTATCGAAATTACTGCCGAGATGGCTCCTAATTGTTATGTACACGTAACCATGTTACAACCGCATAAGCATGATAATAACTTGCCAATTAGGCTTTATGGTGTTATTCCGCTGATGGTTGAAAACCCGGAAACACATATTATGCCAGTACTTAACATGCCAGATGAGCTAGCGCCTGAAAGTAAAGTACTTGTAAAAGTATCTGAGAAAGACGGAAAACCCATGACCTACACCATAGCAATGGTCGATGAAGGCTTACTCGATTTAACCCGTTTTCAAACCCCAAATGCACATCCAGTTTTTTATGCTCGAGAAGCTTTAGGTGTTAGAACATGGGATTTGTACGATTATGTTATTGGAGCCTATGGAGGCAGTTTAGAGAGTCTCCTGAGTATTGGTGGTGACGAAGGAATTAATGGAAAAGGTAAGGATAAAATAAATAGGTTTAAACCAATGGTGCGCTATTTAGGTCCATTCGAGCTAAATAAAGGCAGTGAAAATGAGCATTACATTGATATGCCTAACTACATTGGATCAGTAAGAACAATGATTGTAGCTGGGCAAAATGGCGCATACGGAAGTGTCGAAAAAGCGACCCCCGTTAAAACACCATTAATGGTATTGGCTACATTGCCAAGAGTACTTGGGCCTTATGAAAAAGTAAAACTACCAGTAACAGTGTTTGCAATGGAAGATAACATCAAAGATGTTAAAGTTACAATAGAGGCTAATTCCTTATTTAAAAAAGGGTATACAAAGACCAAAACAATCCACTTCGATAAACCTGGTGATGAAGTTATTAATTTCGACATGGAAGTGGCTGCTAAAATCGGAAAAGGCACAGTTAAAGTAACGGTAAGTAGCGGAAGCGAAAAAGCTGTTTATGATATTGAATTAGAAGTAAGAAACACTAATCCAGAGATAACCAAATTTAAGGATGGTGTAATTGAAAAAGGTAATTCTTTAACATTAGACTATACCACCTTTGGTGTTGGAGGAACCAATGAAGTTTCAGTAGAATTATCCAATGTTCCGCCAATTGATTTCAAACGCAGATTAAAATACTTAATTGACTATCCGCACGGTTGCATAGAACAAACCACTTCACAGGCTTTTCCTCAATTATACATTGCCGATGTTATGGAGGTGGATGAAAAGGTGAAAGAAAGAACTACTGATAATGTAAAATCTGCTTTACGTAAATTAAATTCTTTTCAGTATTCGGATGGGGGGTTTAGTTATTGGCCAGGGGGATCAAGATCAAGTGATTGGGGAACAAGCTATGCGGGTCATTTTATGTTAGAGGCAAAAGCGAAGGGCTATGCATTGCCTATTGGTATGTTAGATAAATGGATTAAGTACCAAAAGCGAACAGCGAAATCATACAAGCCAATTGTTACAACAGATTCTCGAGGAACACATGTTAATTATCGGTATGACTTTGCACAAGCTTATAGACTTTATGTATTGGCCTTGGCTGGAAAACCCGAAATAGGCGCAATGAATCGATTAAAGGCAGATAACCATATGGGTATTACCGGCAAGTGGAGATTAGCAGCGGCTTATTACCTAGCTGGACAATCAGAAGTGGCCAATTCCATGATCGAGGCCAATGATGTTTATGTGCCCACAAAGGGTAATGATAGCTATACTTATGGTTCGGTTGATCGTGATAAAGCTATGATTTTAGAGGCCATGAGTATTATGGGTAAGAAAACAGAGGCTCTAACTTTAGTAAAACAAATTTCGAGCTCTTTATCCGCTAACAGATGGATGAGTACCCAAACAACCGCATACTGTTTGTTGTCTATGGTAAAATATATAGGGGAAGACGGTACTTCTAAAAACATGAAATTCAGTTATGATATCAACGGAGAAACAGATAAAATGACTAGTACTTTGCCATTAAAACAGATTGATGTTAAACTAGATAAAGGTGATGCTGGGGTTGTTAAAATTGATAACTTGGGCGATGGTATTTTGTTTGCTAGATTGATTATAGCCGGTGTTCCGCCTCAAGGTGAGGAGGTTTCTTCTCAAAGCGGATTAAAAATGATTGTTTCTTATACCGATATGGAAGGTGGATTTATTGACGTGTCTAAAATTGATCAAGGAACCGATTTTATGGCCAAAGTGACTATTACTAATACGAACGAAAAGGATATGTTGAAAGACTTAGCGTTAACTCAAATATTTCCTTCAGGTTGGGAAATTCACAACACCAGAATGGACGAAGTAAAATCTGTTCACGAAATGAGTGTTCCAGATTACCAAGATATTAGAGATGATAGGGTGTATACGTATTTTGATCTATCAAGATATTCTTCGAGAGCTACTGCAGGCAATACTAAAACTTTTGTGGTGCTTCTTAATGCTGCATATTTAGGTGATTATTACCTGCCAGCAGTATTAACAGAATCGATGTACGACAATAGAGTCAATGCAACAGAGAAAGGGCAATGGACGAGTGTTGTTATGCCGGGAGAATAGGTTTTTTTGAGTAAATGAACCACAAGCTAGAAAAACTACTGAGGAGTTTGAAGTGGTTTACCGTAACCGTTCTTTCATTTGTTTTTATTTCTAGAGTATTTGTTCCTAATTGCAAATTTCGAACACCAACAGCTACAGTGGCTTTTGATACAAATGGGTATTTGTTAGGGGCAAAAATTGCTAGCGATGGTCAATGGAGATTTCCACAATTAGATTCTGTCCCTAAAAAATTCGAGACCTGTATAAAGCTTTACGAAGATCAATATTTTGATTTTCACCCGGGGATTAATCCAATATCGATTCTTCGAGCCCTTCGGATAAATATTAAATCAGGTAAAACGGTGCAAGGTGGTAGTACTCTTACTATGCAAGTCGCTAGACTGATAGGACCGGGCGGTTCGAGAACAATAGGTAAGAAAATAAAAGAGCTGTTTATTTCATTACATCTTGAGATTAATTGCTCTAAAAAGGAAATACTTGCCTTATATGCGTCTAATGCCCCGTTTGGAGGAAACGTTGTTGGTTTAGATGCTGCAGCATGGCGTTATTATAGTAGAAGTGCATCACAATTATCATGGGCAGAATATGCTGTTTTAGCGGTGTTGCCGAACG
>Ga0115568_10001444_pt1 | contig 17069 bp, 17 predicted proteins | sample COGITO_mtgs_1204_FD_87296 | JGI IMG/M metagenome (GOLD analysis project Ga0115568, IMG submission 87296) | Pelagic marine microbial communities from North Sea - COGITO_mtgs_120426 | ecosystem: Environmental > Aquatic > Marine > Epipelagic | place: Germany:Helgoland, sampling site Kabeltonne...
TAATAGGCGCTGACCCAGGAACTATTCTAGCTGCCGTTGCGCCGGTTCCAGATAATATGTCAGAATACCAGTTTTCGGGCCTACTGCGAAACCAAAAGGTCAAATTGGTGAGGTGCAAGACAGTGCCAATAAACGTTCCTGCAGAGGCCGAAATAGTACTCGAGGGATTTGTTTCAGTGGACGAATATGAAGATGAGGGACCTTTTGGAGATCATACAGGATATTATAATTCAGTAGAAAAATTCCCAGTATTCGAGATTAGTGCTATAACTATGAGGAAAGAACCCCTGTACTTATCAACTTATACCGGAAGACCACCTGACGAACCCTCTGTATTGGGCGAAGCGTTAAATGAGCTATTTATTCCGTTATTCATTCAGCAATTTCCCGAAGTTATTGACTTTTGGTTGCCGCCTGAAGGTTGCTCTTATCGAGTTGCAGTTGTCTCAATAAAAAAAGCGTATCCTGGACATGCCAAACGCATAATGATGGGAGTTTGGTCATACCTTCGTCAATTTTTGTATACCAAGTTTGTTATAATTGTTGATGGTGACATAGACGTTAGAAAATGGGAGGATGTTATATGGGCTATATCAACAAGAATGGATCCGGTGAGAGATGTTACGCTGATAGAAAATACCCCAATAGATTATCTCGATTTTGCGTCGCCTGAACCCCGTCTTGGTGGAAAGATTGGAATGGATGCAACAAATAAGATACCCCCAGAAACAAATAGAGAATGGGGAGAAAAGATTAGAATGAATAATGAAGTTATTGAGAAAATTTCGACCATATGGGACAAACTCGGCTTACCAGGGGACGGTAAGCCAATTTGGAAATAAAGTAAATTTTTATTGGAGTGAAAAAACATGAACAGCGACTCTCAGAGGCTTGACCTATTACAAGACCTTATCGTCAAAGCGAGGAAAAAGGGTGCCACCGCAGCCGATGCGGTTTTTATAGAGACCAAATCTCTATCGGTAGCGCAAAGGTTAGGTAACATGGAAAAGCTCGAAAGATCAGAGGGTTACGATATTGGTTTACGCACACTAATAGGTAACCGTCAAGCTATCGCGTCTTCCTCAGATTTCAGCCCTGAAGCGCTAGAAGAGCTTACAACTAGAGCTATTGCTATGGCTAAAGTCGTTCCCGAAGACCCTTTTTGTGGCTTAGCGGACCCAGATCAGCTTGCAACCAGTCAAATTGACGTTGATAGTTTTGATCCAAGTGAGCCTAGCGAAGAAACATTAATAGAATGGTCACAAAAGGCTGAAGATACAGCTCGTTCGGTTCAAGGAATAACAAATTCAGAAGGAGCAGAGGCCGGTTGGGGTTGCGCCAATATATCTGTTGTTGGAACAAATGGATTTTCTCACTCTTACGCTGGATCACATTATTCACTTAGTGTTTCAGTTTTGGCTGGCGAAGGAACTGGGATGGAGCGAGATTATGACTATACTGGTGCAGTATATGCTGAAGATATGCTTAGTCCAGAATTAGTGGGAAAAAACGCCGGGGAAAAAGCTGTAAAGAGGTTAAAACCAAGAAAAGCTAAAACTGCTCAAGTTCCTATAATTTATGATCCAAGAGTTTCAAGGGGACTATTAAGCCATTTAACTTCAGCAATTAATGGCTCATCGATAGCGCGTGGTACAAGTTTTTTAAAAGATAAAATGGGAGAGCAAATCTTTTCAGAAGGTATAACAATTTGTGATGACCCTCATAGACCTCGTGGGCTTCGCTCAAAACCCTTCGATGGCGAAGGAGTGACAAATAAAAAGCGAGAACTTGTAACCAACGGTGTTTTATCTTCCTGGGTTTTAGATTTAAGGTCTTCAAGACAATTAGGTTTAGAAACTACAGGGCATGCCTCACGGGGAAGCGGCTCTCCTCCTTCACCATCAGCAACAAACGTCTATTTAGAGCCAGGTTTACAAAGCCCGAGGGAGCTAATAAATGATATCAAAAATGGCTTATATGTAACAGAGCTAATCGGAATGGGCGTAAACGGGCTCACTGGAGACTATAGTCGTGGTGCAGCTGGTTTTTGGATTGAAAATGGTGAGATCACCTACCCAGTAAGCGAAATAACAATCGCCGGAAATTTAAATGATATGTTTTTACGTCTTTCGCCTGCCAATGATCTTGAATTTCGGTACGGTATTGATGCGCCAACAATTAGAATTGAAAGCATGACTTTAGCAGGAAAATAAAATTTTAGAAGACTTAAGTATATAAGTTAATCCGAAAATAAAAGTAATATCCAGAGGACGCAATAATTTGGGATATCAATCTGCTACACAAGTTAATTCTACAAAGGTATTAATGCTTCGCTTATTTAAAGAGAGCATTCGGCCCTACTTCCTATGGATTATTTTAGCATTAGGCTGTATGGCAATCGTCGCTGCAGCTACTGCAGCGAGTGCTTGGTTAATGAAACCTGTCATCAACGAGGTTTTTTTTGAAAAGAATAAAGCTCTACTCTGGATTATTTCGCTTGCAGTTTTTTTTACGTTCACGATTAAAGGGATCGCCAATTACGGACAAGCTGTTTTAATGAGTTATGTTGGACAACGGATTATTACTGATACCCAACATCGTTTGTACTCGCACTTGTTAGGCTTGGAGATTTCTTTTTTTAACAATATACAGACGGGTAACCTTATCTCTCGATTTACAATCGATATCAACATGATGAGAACAGCTGTATCAAATGCTCTTACCGGTTTTGGGAAAGATTTTTTATCTCTTATTGGATTAGTCGGAGTTATGTTCTGGCAGGACTGGCAGCTTGGATTAATAGCATTCATAGTTTTCCCAATAGCGGTTATTCCTATCGTCCGTATTGGCAAGAGAATGCGGGCCGTTACGGTAAATACACAAGTGGAAATGGGCCAATTTACAACTCTTTTACAACAAACATTCCAAGGGGTAAGGGTTGTAAAATCTTATGGCATGGAAGGTTATGAAAAAAATAGAGTAAAAGAAATAGCTGAGAGAATTTTTTCATTAGTATTTCGATCAGCCAGAATAAGATCCTTGGCAAGCCCAATTATGGAAAGTTTGGGCGGTGTCGCCATAACAATGGTAATAGCTTATGGAGGACATCAAGTCATTACTGAGAATTTGGATGCAGGTTCTTTTTTCTCTTTTATTACGGCTTTACTGCTGGCTTATGAGCCGATGAAGAGATTAGCAAATTTAAATGCCAGTCTTCAAGAGGGTTTGGCAGGGGCTCAGCGCCTTTTTGAGATTTTAGATCGTAGTACATATGTAGAGGAAACAAAGAATCCCAAAAAATTAAATGTTGATGGTGGTGAGATAAACTTCCAAAATGTTGGGTTTTCATATGATGCTACCACAATAACTTTATCAGATATAAATTTACTTGTACCAGCAGGTAAAACCGTCGCACTAGTAGGGGCATCGGGGGCAGGTAAGTCAACCATACTAGATCTAATACCAAGGTTTTATGATACAAACAAAGGCAGTATTTTAATAGATGGTACCAATATTAAATTAGCAACTATCAAAAGCCTTCGTAAATCAATGGCCCTTGTGAGCCAGGAAATTATTTTGTTTGATGATACTATTGAGGCAAATATTGCTTATGGACAAACTAATGCCCCAAAAGAGAAGATTATTGAAGCCGCTAAAAATGCCGGAGCCCATAATTTTATTAATAACATGCCTCTCGGCTATGATACTCTTGTAGGTGAGAGAGGAATGAAGATCTCGGGTGGTCAACGACAACGCATCGCTATTGCACGAGCAATGTTAAAGAATGCTCCTATCTTACTGCTTGATGAAGCAACATCTTCGCTCGATACAGAATCTGAGCGTTTTGTCCAAAACGCTCTAAAAAAATTGATGGTGGGGCGAACAACGTTAGTAATTGCTCACAGATTATCTACGGTTATAGATGCAGACTTAATTTACGTGATAGATCAAGGACGAATACTCGAATCGGGAACTCATGCTCAATTAATAAAAAAGAACGGTACTTACAAAGATTTATATGCCCTACAGTTTAGTCAAAAAAATAAAAAATCCAATTAGAGTACTAGATAAAAAATTATTATGGCAACACCAAAATTTATTAAAAATATATCCCGCAATAGATTTATAAGAATATTAGCAAGTTCTATTGGAACTCGTTATATAGAATTGATTAAACGAAGTTGTAAATGGCAAGTGCGCAACTTCTCATCTCCTGAACAATTAATCTCAGAGGGTAGTCCATTTATTGTCTGTTTTTGGCATGGTAGGTTATTGATGATGTCGCACGCATGGACTTACGATCGTTCATTTAGGATGTTAATATCAACTCACGCTGATGGCCAATTAATATCAAAAATAATTCAAAACCTTGGTTTTAAAACTATTAATGGCTCGTCTCAGCGGGGTGGCAGTCATGCGCTAAGAAAAATGACGCGGGCATTAACCAATGGTGACTGCATTGGACTTACACCAGATGGGCCCCGTGGTCCATACATGCAAGCTGGCATGGGCGCTATAATTCTCGCAAAATTATCCGGTGTACCAATTCTGCCTTTAACATATAGTGTCTCAAAGTGGAGAGTTCTCGGTAGCTGGGATAAATTTATTATCCCTATGCCGTTCTCCAAAGGAATTTTCATATGGGGGGACCCGATAAATGTATCCAAAAATACTGGAAAAGAAGAATTAGAAGAAATTCGTAAATTATTAGAAAGCAAACTTAAAAATATGACTAAAGAGGCAGATGGAATGATGGGACAATTAACACCCAACTTTCCCATTACAGAAAACTAGATGCTTTTAAAAATATATCGCGTCATCACAATTTTGGGGACCCCAATAATATCAATATACTTATATTATCGGAGGTTCATTGGTAAAGAAGATAAAAATAGGCATGATGAACGTATAGGGATTAGTAAAATACCTAAACCTAATGGTTTTTTGTTCTGGGTCCACGCCGCGAGCATTGGCGAGTCGTTATCAGTAATCTCTTTAATAGAAAATTTATTAAAGAATTGCCCAAATAGTTATCTTATGATCACAACTGGTACGATAACGTCGGCAAAAATACTTAAAGATCGGTTACCCGATCGAGCATTTCATCAGTATGTACCGGTAGACAAACCGTCATATGTGTCGCGTTTTATCGAGCATTGGCGACCTGATGTTGCTCTCTGGACGGAGAGTGAATTCTGGCCTAACGTTATTTTTGCGACTCACAAGGCAGAAATTCCTCTACTATTACTTAATGGTAGAATTTCAGACAAATCATACGCTAAATGGCAAATCGCGCCAAGCCTTATGAAAAATATTTTAAATTGCTTTAATGTATGTTTTGGTCAATCGGAAGAGGATGTTTTGCGATTAAAGAAATTAGGCGCACCTAAAGCAAAAAACCTTGGTAACTTAAAATTTTCAGTCCCGCCCCTACCTGTTGATGCACAATGTCTAGATGAATTACAATCGCAGATAAGAAATCGACCCTTATGGTTGGCAGCGAGCACCCATTATCTTGAAGAAGATATGATTACGAATATACATAGAAAACTTAAAAATATTCATAAAGACATATTGACTATTATAGTGCCAAGACAAGTAAATCGTGGTGAAAAAATTTCTCGCCTACTTGAAAACAAAAATATTCCTTACGCCCTGCGCTCTCGGAATAATCCCATTACTCCTAGCACCCAAATTTATATTGCAGATACGATGGGCGAGCTTGGACTATTTTTTAGTCTTTCTGATATTGTTTTCATGGGAAAATCACTCGTTCCACACGGGGGCCAAAATCCATTAGAGCCTTTAAAACTTGGCTGCGCTGTTGTCCATGGTCCTTACATGACTAATTTTCGGTGGATTTGTGAAGAAATGAAAAAATATGGTTGTTCTATTGAAGTTAGAACTATCGTAGAATGCTCCGAGTCTATCTCTCAATTGATAACTAAAATTCCCGAACGCAAAAAAATGATCCAAAAAGGTAATAAATTTATTGATTCTCAATCAGAGGTTGTTAGCTTGGTCACAGGAGAGATATTAACCACTTTGGATTCTAAGTATGGGCCCACCTAAATTTTGGTTTGCAGAAACTCACTCTCTATTCTCCTTGTTAATGGAACCAATCAGTTGGTTTTATGAACTAATCCATAAAGCCAGACATAAAAAAACTAAACCCTGGATGGCTCCAATACCAGTGATTTGTATCGGAAATCTTTTAATTGGTGGTCAAGGTAAAACTCCAATAGCTCTCTCAATTGGGCAATTATTAAAAAACAAAGGTTTAAAAGTCCACTTTTTAAGTCGGGGTTATGGAGGTATAATCAAGGGCCCTATCAAGGTTAATCCCTCTGAACATACTTCTCGTGAAGTTGGTGATGAGCCCCTCTTATTAGCGCAAGAATGCGAGACTTGGGTAAGCTCGAATAGAACTCTTGGCATCCAGTCAGCATATCAAGATGGGGCTGAGATTATAATTACAGATGACGGTTTTCAAGATCCTTCAATAAATAAAGATTTGTCCGTTATAGTTATTGACGGAGAGGTTGGGTTTGGAAATGGTCGCCTACTGCCCTCGGGACCATTGCGAGAGAACATATATTTTGGTCTCTCAAGAGCGCAGGCAGTGGTAATAATGGGCAATGATCATTCTAACATTAAAGAAAAACTCAATGGTTTTTTATCCAATCAACATAGTAATGCCATAAAAGTTCTCGAAGCAACGATCGTTCCAAAAACTAATATCGGAAAAATAAAAAATACACGGCTTTATGCATTTTCTGGAATTGGTCACCCAAAAAAGTTTTTTGATACTTTAGAGAAAATTGGTTGTTGTGTCATTGCAAAAATTAATTTTAGAGATCACCATCAATTTAGTCCAAGAGAAGTCAAAGAACTGGTAAAATCTGCAAAAAAACAGGAGGCGATGTTGGTTACAACCTCAAAAGACTATGCGCGCCTATCAAATGAGCAAAAAAAATATGTTACTGAAATCCTAGTAAAAGTTGAATGGGGAAATATTAATGATCTTAAAATACTTCTAGAAAAAAACTTGATATAACCTTATGTCAAATTTAACAACTTATAAAATTTGGTTTAGAGTCAGCATTATTAATCGAGTACTTGGATTTATAGCAGCAGCATTAAATACTTTTTTTGCATGTCTTCCTGTTGATACGGCATCAACTTTCGGCGGGTGGATGGCTCGGCGCGTTGGGCCAAAACTACGCGTAACAAAAAATGCAAGAAGAGAACTCAATATTGTTTTTCCTGACTTAAAAAATGAAGAAATTGAACTTATAATTATTCAAATGTGGGATAATCTAGGTCGCACTGCAGCTGAGCATCCACACCTGGCTAAATTCAATCCGTATCAAAAAAACGGACGGGTAGAAATAGAAGGTGCAGAATATATTGATCAACTAAGAGAGGACAATAAACCAGGGATCTTTTTTAGTGGTCATCTTGCAAATTGGGAGCTTGTCCCACTTGCTTCCACAAAACGTGGCTTACCTCTTCATTTAATTTACCGAAAAGCCAATAATTTATTTTTTGATCGATTAGTTCAAAAAGGTCGCCTAGATACCGGCGGAAAATATTTTCCGAAGGGCCCTGCAGGTTCAAAAGGTATACTTAGAGTTCTCAACTCTGGTGATCATTTAGCAATGCTGATTGACCAAAAAATGAATGACGGTATTTCGGTTCCGTTTATGGGCCGCAATGCAATGACAGCTCCAGCATTAGGACAATTAGCGAGAAAATATGATTGTCCTGTCGTACCTGTTCAGGTTTCACGGATTAAAGGCGCATATTTTAAAATTACCGTACACCCCCCTATAAAAATTGAAATAACTGATAATAAAAATTTAGATATTCATAATTTCATGACAAATATTAATAGTATTGTAGCTGATTGGATCAAAGAAAACCCAGAACAATGGCTTTGGGTTCATAATCGTTGGCCTAACGTTCAAGAAACGCTACTTAAATAATTGCTCTGGGTCTAGGGGAGTTTTATTGAGCATAACGCCAAGATGCAGATGCGGGCCAGTTGATCTCCCAGTACTCCCGATTAATCCCACCTCTTGACCTTTTAAAACACGATCACCAGTTTCAACCATAATTTTACTTAAATGTATATACATTGAGGTAAGCCCTAAACCATGGTTAATGATTAACATTTTTCCATTAAAGAACATATCTTCATTCGTAAAAACAACAACTCCATCTGAAATCACTTTAACCGGAGTACCTGTTTTTGCGGCAATATCTAATCCATAGTGGGGCCTTCTTGGAACCCCATTTAAGATACGCCTAGACCCATAAACCCCTGTTATAATGCCTTCAACAGGCAAAGAAAACCCTGCAACAAAAAGAGCATCAGGAATGTATTTTTTTCTTGCGATCTTTACCAGAGCCCGCTCATCTTTTATCCTTTTTAGATCATAGGCATTAGGTATTACTTTTCGTCTTGGTAGGCCGTTAATCTTCTGAATTTTAAAAAATTTTTTCACTAAGTTAAACTGATGCTCAGCAACTAATTTTTCTTTATAAAAAACCTTTAAATTAGATTGTGTTTTCGCATCGGGTCCAAATCCAATCAAAAAATCTCCCTTTACTCCCTGTTTAATCTTTTTCTTATCTAAAAATATTTTTGAGTCTGACCTAGTCCACCCAACAATAAGCCCCCCCGGTATTGCGAGCCCCTTTAGTTTAAGGTCTTTAGCACTGATGTTTCCACATGACATAAGGAGTATTGAGAAACTCAATAAAAAAAATGATGTAAAATGTCTCAATTTTTATCCTCATCACCATCTTTATTAATCGGATGATTTTTTTCTTTATTTATAATCGCATCAACCTGCCCATCTCGAAGTGTAATATTAATGCTCATTCCTTTCTTTAATTTTTTTGAGGAAAAAATTGGTTTGGCACGGCCATCTCGGATCAACGCAAATCCTCGATCGAGAATATTTTGGTAAGAAACCGCTTCTAGCCTTAGGCCAAGTGTTTCTAACTTATATGATTTCTGATCATAAAACCGGTGTAATGATTTCTGCCAAGCCTTTAAGTGGCTTATTAAGTAATTTTCTTTAGAAACTAGCTGCTGTTCTGGACTAATCAATCCTGCAGAGATTTTAGCAACTAAATTTAACAAACCATTTAAATAATTATTTTTAGCATTTATTAAGCGCTCAGAGCGATCATCTAAGCGCTGCATAACCTCCTCAATCAATCTCTTTGGGTCATATAAACCGCGGGCCAAACTCTCCATATTTTTATTATGACCCTGAAGAGTTCTCAGAATTGTGCGTTGTATCCGGGTCTCATGATTTAGAATCATTGATAATAACTCATCTTTTATCGGAACCACCATTTCTGCAGCAACAGATGGGGTAGCCGCTCTAATATCCGAGGCAAAGTCAATAAGAGTTGTATCAGTCTCATGTCCAATTGCCGAAATCAGGGGAATATTACTTTCTGCAACCGTTCTTAAAACAATTTCCTCATTAAACGCCCATAAGTCTTCTATACTTCCCCCACCTCGTGCAACTATTATCACGTCAGGACGTTGCAGCTTACTGGTCGGACTAATATTATTAAACGTCCTAATACCTTCGCAAACCTGCTCAGCTGCTAAATCTCCCTGGACGTTAGCCGGCCATAGCAAAACAAAACTTGGAAATCTATCACCTAATACTCGCAATATGTCTTGGATTACGGCTCCAGTCGGAGAAGTAATTAATCCAATGCAATTTGGAATAAAAGGAATAGATTTTTTCTTATCTTCGTCAAACAATCCCTCACTAAACAACTTCTTACGACGCTCTTCAATAAGTTTTAGCAGAGCTCCTTCACCAGCTATCTCTAAATTCTCAATTACGATTTGGTAATTCGAACGACCAGCGTAAGTAGTGAGTCTTCCCGTTACTATTACCTCCATACCATCCTCAGGCATATGAGAAAGCCTGGGCACAGTTCCTTTCCAGCAGACACCATCTAATACAGATGTATTATCTTTAAGTGTTAGGTAAAGGTGCCCTGAGCTAGCTTGTGTAAATCTTGAGATTTCGCCTCTCACACGGACATGAGAGAAATTTTCCTCAACGGATCTTTTTAGAGTTTGAGAAATCTCACTTACAGAAAATATTGGTCTATTATCACCAACAACATTTATTTGGGTCATATTTTAGTTTTCAACCATGACTTTTTAAAAATTTATGCTACAACTCGACGAGAGTAAAACAAGCAGATTTTGCGGGGGTACAAATGGACATCCTAGTCGTCGGTAATGGCGGAAGAGAGCATGCGCTTTGCTGGAAAATAGCTCAATCGCCTAAATGTACTAAATTATTTTGCGCTCCTGGAAATGCTGGAATAGCAAATGTAGCTGAGTGTGTGAATATTCAACCGCAAGAGATACTAGATCTAGTCAATTTTGCAAAAAATAATTTAATTGATTTGGTTGTTGTTGGTCCTGAAGTGCCTTTAGTAATGGGTTTAGTCGATGAATTAGAATCGGAAGGAATAAAGACTTTTGGCCCAAATCAAGCAGCTGCAGAACTCGAAGGTTCAAAAGCATTTATGAAAGATTTATTCACAAAATATAATATACCTACAGCAAAATATTCTAAGTTCACAAACTTTAATGATGCTGTTTCTTATGTGAAATCTCGCGAGGTTCCAATTGTATTAAAGGCAAGTGGATTAGCTGCAGGCAAAGGTGTTATTATTGCACAAACCGAAATTGAGGCAATAAGAGGACTTGACGAGATGATGAACCAAAACAGGTTTGGTGAAGCTGGTAAGGAGGTGGTAATAGAGGAGTTTCTCACAGGAGAGGAAGCAAGTTTTTTTGTCTTGGTTGATGGCAAAACAGCATTACCATTACTCTCAGCACAAGATCACAAGACTGCCTATGATGGAGACAAAGGTCCAAATACAGGAGGTATGGGCGCTTATTCACCGGCTCCTATCATTACAAAGGCCATTGAGAGAAAAATTATGTCATCAATAATCAAGCCGATCATAGAGGGAATGGCGAATGAAGGTTGTCCTTATAAAGGCATTCTATTTGCGGGATTGATGATTAAAGATGGAGAGCCAAAAACATTAGAATTCAATGTCAGATTTGGTGATCCAGAGTGTCAAACATTGATGAGACTTCTCGACTCTGACCTGGTAGAAGCGCTCGAAGCGACTGTCAATGGTAATTTGGATCGAATTCAACTTAAATGGAAAAACGAAATAGCAATTGTTGTTGTTATGGCTGCAAAAGGTTACCCAGGATCTTATTCAACCGGGTCCATTATAAATAATCTTAATGCGGCTGAGCAAATAGATGGTACCAAGGTATTTCATTCAGGTACCAGAAAAGACTCAACAAAGTATGTGTCTGATGGTGGCAGGGTTCTGGGAATTACAGCTACAGGTAAGAATATTAATGAATGCAGAGCCAGATCATATAAAGCGATCGAGGCAATTAATTGGACTGATGGATTTTATAGAACGGACATTGGCTGGCGTATTATAAATAACAAAAATAAATGATGTTTTTATTTAAAATTCTTTTCGAGTTTCCTCCAAAACCGTTCATTCCAACCGTTGTAAGCAATTTGTACTGTGGAGATGAGAGCACTTTTAACTCCCAAAACCGGAATATCAGGAATTTTCCGTTGTAACCAAAAATACTCGGAGTTTACCTGGTCAAAATTTATTTTATTTTTGTGCGAATTATAAATTATTGTCAAAGCAAACATATCAGTGTGATCAGGAATATTTATCAAATCCAAATTAATTTGATAATTTGGTTTTTTGTTTCCTAAATAAGGCAGCTCAGTCAGGAACATAGTTGCGTTTATAAAAAATATTTTTTTCTTAACCTTGCAATTTATAGTTAATTGATAGTTGGAAATGACCTGTATATTATTTATTATTTGTTCTTTATCGACGAAATTTATTTGATAAGAGCATTTTTTTAATTCAATACGATTTTCTATGTTAGATTTTAACACCCCTGCAATTGGTTTTTTTAAACTACCTTCGAGAACTGGGGTTAAAGCTGTCGCGTATACAAAACCTAATTTTTTTCCACCCCTAATAATTGATAGCCATCTTGTGCCTTTTACTCGCCCCGCAACATTAATACGAACATGCCTCTTCAGAGTGATTACACGGCGTGAATTATTTTTAGGCCCCTCTCTTACGTTTATATCTTTTAGAGTTAAATATACATTAGGTGTAGGTATTAACTCAAATTTTTTAATATTGACAACTTTTGAATAAACTTTGTTGGTCAGCGAAGAACAAAGTATCAAAAAAACAATAATTATTATCTGAATTTGAGTTTTCTGAAACACATTTTCACCTTTTATAAGTGCAGCGAACATTCATAACTTATAAAAAAACTGCACTCGCGTCTAGTAAAGGTTGGTAACAACAGAAATAATTTCCTAATTATTTAATAAAATTAATAAACATAAAAATCTTGTGGATAACACTAAATATAGTGTTGACTGATAAGGTAAAACATAAATATAGTATTAAGAGAAACTCCAGACAATTTTATATTAATTTTAAGTAAGGTAGGGGAAATGGTAGCAAGTTTCGATTGGACTCAAGAACGTATAGAAAATTTGACTGAATTATGGGCAACAGGGCTCTCGACAAGTGAAATAGGTCGTAAACTGGGAATTACAAAAAATGCTGTCGTAGGTAAAGTTCGCAGATTAGACTTAGCGATGCGACGTCAGCCTCCAACAGCCAAAGTTGATCACAATATAATCACTCTCGATACCCTTAAAGCAAATATGTGTTCTTGGCCTAATGGGGAACCAGGAAAGCCGGATTTCCGTTTTTGCGGAAAACCAGCTATTGATAACAAACCTTATTGCTTGGAACATTGCAAAATGGCGTACGTTCCGAGCACAAAGAAAAAAGCATCGGCTGCCTAATATTATGTATTATAAAGCTTTGAATGATGTCTCTAAATAGCTGGAAAGTATATTTATCTGGTGAAATACACTCCGATTGGCGCCAAGAAATTAACGTTGGCTGTTCAGCTATTAACTTACCAATTATGTTTTTATCCCCAGTAACCAATCATGAAGCGAGTGATGATTGTGGCGTTGAAATACTTGGTGCCGAGGAAAATGATTTCTGGAAAGATCAAAAAGGTGCTGGAGTTAACGCTATACGCACTCGCACCTTGATAGCTAAATCAGATATTATAGTGATTAAATTTGGTGAAAAATTTAGACAATGGAACGCTGCATTTGACGCAGGGATAGCTTCGGCTTTAGGAAAACCAATGATAATAATGCATTCGGAGAATCTTACTCATGCTTTGAAAGAGATAGACAATGCTGCTTTAGCTGTAACTGAGAACCCAAAACAAGTCGTCCGAATTTTAAACTACGCCATCAATGGTAATTTGTAAGTTTCCTATAACAAAAAAACTCGTTTCTGTTCTAAGTAAAACCAAAACTCTTTATAATCTGAACGGGGGTTATACCTTGAGCTCTTAGTGCCCTCAATGATTGGGCATTATCTCTTTTCGCGTATCTCTTTCCTTTATTGTCTAATAATAAACGATGAAATTGATAGCGAGGAGACTTTAATTGCAATAATTTCTGCAACAAAAAATGTATGTGGGTAACATCTCTTAAATCATCTCCCCGAGTTACTAAATCTACACTTTGGGCTGCATCATCTATAACGACTGATAGGTGATAGCTGGTAGCTCCGTCTTTCCTTGCGATAATGAAGTCTCCAAATATTTCTGGTTTAGCCGCTTGTTTGCCATAATCTAAATCTTCCCAATGAAAATCCTCCTGTTCTCTTCTGACTATTTGAATTGCTCTCATGGTGTCTAAACGAAATGCATGCTGATGCCCTGAAAGAATACGATTTTCCTGTTCATCTAAGGTCATAGTCCTACATGTTCCTGGATAAATTGGCCCCAAGCCTCCAATAACTGCATTGTGCGGCGCATTAGAAATACGGTTTACTTCATTCCAAATTTCCTTGCGCGAACAGAAACAAGGATAAATGATACCCATATCTTTGAGCTTAGAAATCCCATTTAAATAATCTTGAGTATGATCCAATTGTCGCCTAACAGGATTTTCCCAGCTTAATCCTAACCAAGATAAATCATCAAGCAGTGCTCTCTCATATTTTTCTAAACACCTAGCTTTATCATTATTTTCAATTCTTAAAGCAAATGTTCCTTTCCTGGAGCGAGCAGCTCTCTCGGCAAAAAAAGCAGAATATGCATGACCTAGATGTAAGTATCCTGACGGTGTTGGAGCAAACCGCGTTATGACACCGTTAATTTGGGAAATAGCACTCAGAGTCATTTTTAATACTTTTGATTGGAATAGTTAATTAATAGAAGTAGCATAATATTAATCTCTTTAAAAAATAGGTATTTATTTTATGACAAAGCTAGACTTGTTAAATGGTCCTACTTATAGATCAGAAGACAGTTCTGAACAAATAGAACAACTGATAATTTTTATTCACGGACTTGGAGCAGATGGCAATGATTTAATCGGCTTAGCACCATATTTCTCTGACGTATGCCCAAATGCAATATTTATTGCACCTAACGGCCTAGAGAAATGTGACATGATGCCGATGCAAGCAGAAAGTGGATATCAGTGGTTTAGCCTTCAAAACCGAGGAAAAGAAGCAATGCTTGAGGGTGCGCGGATAGCAGAGCCTACTTTAAATAGCTTCATTGACCAACAAATTGAAAAATATGGCCTACAAGAGAATCAAGTGGCTTTAATTGGGTTTTCTCAAGGAACCATGATGTCAATGTTTTGCGGAACCCGGCGCAAGACAGAAATCGCTGGAATTATAGGTTTTTCGGGCCAAGTTGTAGGAAAAGAAGTGCTTAAAAATGAAATTACCAGCTACCCACCAATATTATTAATAAATGGGGATCAAGACGAATTAATTCCAATCCAAGAACAAGAGATTGCTGTCAAAGCATTAAAACAAGAGAATATTTCTGTCGAGAATCATATTGTAATAGGATTAGGGCATTCTATTGATCTTGAAGGCATACAACTGGCACAAGAGTTCTTATCCAAAATCTTTGCAATCAAATAAAAATCAATTAACTTTAGTTTTTACTAACTTCCCAGGATTTAGCAATTTTATATGATCTAATGTTGATAAAAGAATATTTAGCACTATTATTTATAGAACTGGTATAAATTGGAATTCATAAATTGACTATAGGTGTTAATAACTGTCCTGCTTTGGTATTAAACGCGGATTTCAGGCCACTAAATTATTTTCCTTTGTCATTGTGGTCTTGGCAAGACGCGGTTAAAGCGGTATTTTTGAATAGGGTGAATGTAGTTTCTGAATACAGCAATGCAATTCATTCACCAACCATCGAAATAAAAATACCCAGTGTAATTTCACTTAAAGATTACATCCATATTTCCAGAAAACCGGCCTTTACACGCTTCAATGTTTTCTTGCGTGATCAATTTACCTGCCAATATTGCAATTTACCATTTCAAGTTCAGGAATTAACTTTTGATCACGTTGTACCTCGATCACAGGGAGGAAAAACTGAATGGACAAACGTTGTTGCTGCATGCAGTCACTGTAATTTGCAGAAAGCAAATAAGTCATTAAAGAATTCTGGAATGCACTTGCTGAAAAAACCCATGTGTCCAAGCAATCACTCACTTCAAGAGATTGGGCGTGCCTTTCCGCCAAATTACCTGCACGAGAGCTGGCGTGATTTTCTTTATTGGGATAGCGAGCTTGATACAGCATAGAATACATTTCCTAGAGCTATTGACACTAGCATGAAAATCCCTATGATTTCGGCCGCTCACATAAGAGTTTATTTCCAGGAAAGAGAAAATCTATGTTATAGATCTTCCGTTCGAGTTTTAGAGCCTACTGGGACAATAATAAGCGTTTTTGATCAAAGATGGTCTTCGCTATAAATAAAGAATGAGAGAAAATAATGACAAAAAGAATACAATCAAAATATAAAATTGATCGCAGACTACGGTGTAATCTATGGGGTAGGCCTAAATCACCCTTCAATACAAGAGAGTATGGTCCAGGCCTCCATGGTCAAAGGCGTAAAAAACCAACTGATTTTGGTTTACAGTTGCAAGCTAAACAGAAGTTAAAAGGTTATTACGGAAATATTACAGAAAAACAGTTTCGGCGTTATTATAAAGAGGCTGTTCGCAGGCGTGGAGATACCTCTGAAAATCTAATAGGAATTCTGGAGCGTCGTCTAGATGCTGTAATCTACAGAATGAAATTTGTTCCAACAGTTTTTTCCGCACGCCAATTTATTAATCACGGGCATATCCGTGTCAACGGCGTCAGAGTCAATATTCCTTCGTATATGGTCAATGATGGAGACGTAATAGAAATCAAAGAGAAATCACGTGACCTCCCTTTAGTACTAGAGGCAATTGCTTCACAGGAAAGAGAAATACCCGACTATATGACTGTGGACGCGGCGAAGTGTAAAGGAAGCTACACCCGACAGCCTGGTCTAGCTGATGTACCATATCCCGTTAAAATGGAGCCAAATTTAGTAATCGAGTATTATTCACGTTAATATATATTTATATAAGGAAAGATACTAAATTAACTTCCAAATAAATATATTGATCATGCGCTGTTTTATCAGGATGCTCTATGGATAATTTTCTCTAATCAAATTAATAATCCCCAAAACCTGGGTTTAAAAACAAAAATTAATGATAAAGTGATGCAGGATGGTAATACCGACGGTATGATTTTTTCAATTGCAGATCTGATTGTATCCTTATCAAAACAAGTTTGTCTTATGCCTGATGACATAATCGCTACGGGAACATGTGCCGGCGTTGGTATCTTTCGAGGTATATTTTTTAAAACCGGGAACCTTATAGAGTTAGAGATTGAAGAAATTGGAATACTTGTAAATCCTATTATCCAAGGTGACTAGAGTGATAACTTCACTGATCAAAAGGGTCGAGCTAAATTTTACTCTATTTTTTTTATTTTATGTCACAGAGTATTCAATTTCATTA
>Ga0115568_10001451_pt1 | contig 17048 bp, 20 predicted proteins | sample COGITO_mtgs_1204_FD_87296 | JGI IMG/M metagenome (GOLD analysis project Ga0115568, IMG submission 87296) | Pelagic marine microbial communities from North Sea - COGITO_mtgs_120426 | ecosystem: Environmental > Aquatic > Marine > Epipelagic | place: Germany:Helgoland, sampling site Kabeltonne...
CTATGAAATTTAGTCTAGAAAAACATCTTAAAACTTGAATTAAAGACAATATTATTTTCTTAATTAATTTTTTTAATTAGAATTTTTTTTCCTCTAAACTCGAACTCATCATTGACTTTTTTTCCTAATAATAAATTCCCAATAGGAGATAATACGGAGATAGCAAAATAGACTTTATCTTCAACGATTATTCTTCCAGCAGAAATCGAAAGAAAATAATTCGAGGAATTTGTTTCAATAACACTTCCCAAATGAACTATCTCTGTACTTTTAGAAATATCTATTTTTGACAAAACTAATTTCATTTGGTTTATTCCTGAAATTTGCTGTCCTGCTTTTTCCATTTCTAACTGCAACATAGCGCGCCCAGTTTCATGCTTATCTCCAGCAGAACTTTTAGTTTCTGATTGCAATGCTTTTTGATTAGATGAAATCACCTCTTCAATAGTTTGCAATCGTTTATTCACAAAAGCCTCGCACTCTTTAAAAAGAACTTCTTTTATTTTTGAACTCATTCTGTATTTTTTGTGAATCAAAAAAAGTAAAGTTTTTCAAATTACTTTTTTTATAATCTTGTTCTCATCATTAAACATTTTTTAAATATTTATTAAAAACTTTGGTCGTTAAAATCAAACTTTAACTGCACCCAAAAAGGCTCTTTCTTAACTGTATTTAAATTACTAAACGACAACCCTAATAAACGAACTGAATTTAATAATTTATCTTGAAATAATAATTCTTTTACTACAGGAAAGAACTCTTTTAGATTCTGCATAAAATCCTTTTTAGTACTACTTCTAGTCTGTTGTTTAAAATCTGAATATTTAATTTTTAAGGTAATTGTTTTTCCTTTTGTATCTAGTTTTATCATTCTTTTCTCCAACTCTTCTGCAATTTTCTCTAACTCTTCAATCATAAAAATTTCAGAAGAAATGTTTTCTAAAAAAGTGCGCTCTGCTGCAACAGATTTTCGAATTCTATTCGGCTTAACCGGACTTTTATGAATTCCTCGAACAATATTATAATAATGACCACCAGATTTACCGAATAGTTTTATTAATTCTTCTAAGGTTTTTTTCTTTAAATCACTACCCACAAAAATCCCTAGATTATACATTTTAGATGCAGTAACTTTACCAACACCGTAAAATTTATTGATCGGCAATTCTTCTAAAAATTGAAGAACCTCTTCTGGATGAACTGTTTTTTGTCCATTTGGTTTATTTATATCAGAAGCTACTTTTGCAATAAATTTGTTAATAGAAATACCTGCGGATGCAATTAAACCTGTTTCATCAAAAATACGCTGTCTAATCTCTCTCGCAATTGTATTTGCAGACGGGTTTCCTTTCTTGTTTTCTGTAACATCTAAATAAGCTTCATCTAAAGAAAGTGGTTCTACCAAATCTGTATATTCGTAGAAAATACCTCTAACCTTTAATGATATTTCATTGTAGCGCTTAAAATCTGTTTTCACAAAAATTAAATGTGGACATTTTTGTTTTGCTAAAGCCCCACTCATTGCAGATTTTACCCCAAACTTACGGGCTTCATAACTTGCTGCGGATATTACACCTCTTCTACCCTCACCTCCTACTGCAATTGCCTTACCTCTTAATTCTGGATTATCTAATTCTGCTACCGATGCGTAAAAAGCATCCATATCTACATGAATTATTTTTCTAAAAGGAGGTTGTAATTCCATATTTCGAAAGTACGGAATTTGAGTGGAAATTTATTTTAAAAAATTAACACAAAGTTCCACGACTTTTTCTAATTCTTTTGATAGGTTTTCTTGTTGCCAAGGATGGCAAGTATTAAACACATGATTTGCGTTTTCTATAATTTTAAACTCACTTTTTTGATTCCATTTATGTAAATTTTCTGCTTCATTAATCAACACTGAAGTATCATAATCTCCATGCAATATTAAATGTGGAGTTTTTAAATTTCGAGTAGCTTTTTGAATATCTAAACGTTCTTTATTTTTAATAAAATCTTCATAAAATTGATAATAATGCGGCATTTTTTGTTTTGTTCTTCCGTTTAAAATATATTTTACACCGGTTGTTTTCCATTGTTTTAAATCGCCAATAGTTGCTGTTCTTTTCTCAAAATCACAAACTCCTGCCAATGTAATTACTTTTTTAACTCTTAGATCTTCATTGGTTTTTAAAAGTGCAACTCCCCCTCCTCTACTATGACCAACCAAAGAAACGTCATCAACTTTTATTTCATTTTTAAAATCAGAATTATTAGTAATCCAATCTATTACTGTTTCTAAATCATCTAATTCTTTGGAGTAATTATTATGTCCAAAAGCTTCTAAATCTGGAAAATCTATTGGTTGTTCTGCAGTTCCTCCATTATGTGAAAAATTAAACTTCACAAAAAAGAAACCCTTATTTGCAAAAGTTGTTGCCATTAAATTCCAAGCACCCCAATCTTTAAAGCCTTTATAGCCATGACAAAAAATTACAATTTTTTTTGGGTGTTGCTCTTCCTTATAAAAAACATCTATTATAATTGGTTTCTTGTGACTTCCCTCAACAACTACATTTTTAACTATTTTCATGTTATTTTTTTTAAATAAATAGTTTTATTAAAGTAAAAATAGCCACTAGAGCAGTTAAAATACTTAGAATAAAGTTGATATCTTTTGTTAATTTCCCTGTTTTATTCTGAATAATTTTAGCAAATTTTCCATATAACAAAAGGATGTAAAATGTACCTATAATAGAACCAAAAGTAAAAGAAATAACAGAAACAAGATTGAAATTAAATAATTTAAAAGCATCTAAAGTTATTACTATTCCACTAAAAAAAGGAATGGCAAACATATTTAAACTAGATAGTGTTATTCCTATTAAGAAAGAGTTTTCGCTTTTAGCTTTGATGACTTCTAACTCCTTTTTACTTTTTTTAGATTCTTTATAAAAATAATATGACAACAGAATAAAAATAATAATTCCTGCTTTTTCTAGTGTTTCTAGGATTTTAGGATTTTCTGCAATGTATTTGGTTAAAATAACAGCAATATAAACTTGTGGAATTACAATTAAGGAAACTCCCAAAGCATATCTCTTAACTTCTCTTTTGCTTTTTTCTAAACTAATTTTTAAAGCAGTCATGTTTAACATACTTGGCGAAATAGACCCCACAAAAGAGAAAATAAATCCGAATAAAAGATGACTAAAAAATAACATCATTAAAATAATATGAATATTTAAACAAAAAAAGCAAAGACTAATTACTAAAAACTAGTTAGTAATTTGTTTTTATCAATGATACAAAAAAAAAGCACCAAATAAATTGATGCGTTTTATGATTGAAGTTTGAAATGATATTTTTTAAACAACTCCTTGAGCTAACATTGCGTCTGCTACTTTTACAAAACCTGCAATATTTGCACCTGTAATATAATCTACAGAACCATCTTCTTTTATTCCATATTTTACACAAGAAGCATGTATATCTTTCATGATTGTTTTTAATTTTTCATCAACCTCTTCTCTTGTCCAACTTAAACGTAAAGAATTTTGACTCATTTCTAAACCAGAAGTTGCAACACCACCAGCATTTGACGCTTTTCCTGGAGCAAATAAAATATTTGCTTTTTGAAATTCGTGAATTGCTTCTGGAGTCGAAGGCATATTTGCCCCCTCAGCAACACATATACATCCATTTTTAACTAATAATTTAGCCCCATCACCATCTAACTCATTTTGAGTTGCACATGGTAAAGCAATATCACATTTTACAGACCAAGGCCTTTCACCTTTATAAAATTTAGCACTTGGATACGTGTTTACATACTCACTAATTCTTGCTCTTTTTACGTTTTTAATATACATAATATGTGCAAGTTTCTCTTCATCAATACCATCTGCATCATAAATATACCCTGACGAATCAGATAACGTGACAACTTTTCCTCCTAACTGAGTTGCTTTCTGAGTAGCGTACTGGGCAACATTTCCAGATCCAGAGACTACTACTGTTTTACCTTTGATAGAGTCATTTCTTCTGTTTAGCATATTTTCTGCAAAATACACATCTCCATAACCTGTTGCTTCTGGCCTAATTAAAGAACCTCCCCAAGTTGCTCCTTTTCCTGTTAAAACTCCAGTAAAAGAGTTTTGTAATTTTTTATACATTCCAAACATATATCCAATTTCTCTACCACCAACACCAATATCGCCAGCAGGAACATCTGTATTATGTCCGATATGTTTACATAATTCACTCATAAATGCATGACAAAAACGCATAACTTCATTGTCGGATTTACCTTTCGGATCAAAATCAGAACCACCTTTTCCTCCACCCATTGGTAGAGTTGTTAAAGAGTTTTTAAATACCTGTTCAAAAGCTAAAAACTTTAAAATACTAGCATTTACTGACGGATGAAATCGTAAACCACCTTTATAAGGACCAATTGCGGAATTCATTTGAACTCTATAACCTCTATTTACCTGAATAACGCCATTATCGTCTACCCAAGAAACTCTGAAGGAAATTTGCCTTTCTGGCTCTACCATTCTTAAAAGGATGTTTTTACCAAAGTAAATATCATTCTTAATAATATAAGGAATTACAGTTTCAGCCACTTCATGTACAGCTTGTAAGAATTCTGGCTCATGGCTATTTCTTTGTTTAACCAAGTCCATGAACTCGTTAATTTTAAATTTAATACTTTTATCCATGTTTTTTTATGATATTAATAAAAATTAAACGCTGTAAATATATTAAATTTTCAATATGATAAAATTAAAAATCTTATAAAATATTAATTGAAACTCATTTTTTTAATCGATTTAATTCATAGAGGTTGTTTTATTCACAAATACAATATGAAACTCTTTAAAAAATAGTAGATTTGCAGCTTAATTATCTGTTAAAAATGTTAGATAAAGTAAAAGAACTGATTGGTGATGTAAAGGCATTTAATGCATCTACAAAAGAAGAAGTTGAAATATTTAGAATTAAATACTTAGGAGGTAAGGGGTTATTGAAAGAACTTTTTGCTGAATTTAAAAACGTAGATGCCCAACTTAAAAAGGATTTAGGGCAAGCTTTAAATACTTTAAGAAATGCTGCTGAAGGAAAAGTAACTGAACTAAATGCTTCTTTAGAGAATAATCAAAGCCAAAAATCTTTTTATGGAGATTTAACGCGTCCGTCAGAACCTATTAATTTGGGTTCTCGTCATCCAATTTCATTGGTTAAAAACCAAATTATTGAAGTTTTTAATAAAGTTGGTTTCACGGTGTCTGAAGGCCCAGAAATTGAAGATGATTGGCATAATTTTACTGCTTTAAACTTACCTTCACATCATCCGGCTAGAGATATGCAGGATACATTTTTTATTGAACAAGACCCGGATATTTTGCTAAGGACACATACTTCTTCTGTACAAGTCCGTTACATGGAAGAAAATCAGCCTCCAATAAGAACGATTTCTCCAGGAAGAGTTTTCAGAAATGAAGATATTTCTGCGAGAGCTCACTGTATTTTTCATCAAGTAGAGGGTTTGTATATAGATACTGATGTTTCTTTTGCAGATTTAAAACAAACGCTTTTATACTTTACAAAGGAAATGTTTGGAAAATCTAAAATACGTTTAAGACCGTCTTATTTCCCATTTACTGAACCAAGTGCTGAAGTAGATATTTATTGGGGATTAGAAACCGAAACAGATTACAGAATTACAAAAGGTACTGGGTGGTTAGAAATTATGGGTTGTGGAATGGTAGATCCTAATGTACTAAAAAATGCGAATATTGATCCTGTTAAATACTCTGGTTATGCTTTTGGTATGGGAATAGAGCGTATTGCAATGTTATTATATCAAATACCCGATATTAGAATGTTTTATGAAAATGACAAGCGTTTTTTAGAACAATTTAAATCTGTCATTTAATGAACTATTTTTCACAGTTTTGGGACGAAAATAGAGATGACGAATATGCAGATTGGGGAACCTCAACTTGGTATTTTGAAACCAATGACGCAGATGAAGTTTTAAAACAAATTACTGTTTACAAAAACGGAAAACTTACCAAATATAATGAAGACAAACTAGAAGATGAATTTGGTGGTTTATGTGAAGGAACATTAACTATTGATGAATGTGATGGAGATGTTATTTCTAAAGACGATTTCTATAAACTTTGGTGAAAATATACTGAAACAAGTTCTGCATAAATGAAAAAAGACATACAAATACCAGAAGTTACAGATGTAGAAATGGCTATTGTTTATGAGTTTAGTGATCTGTATAAAACAGATGATTGGAATGTATACATTATAAACAATAAAAATGTTGATTTAGAAATGATGGTGATTGTTTCTCAAGGTTTTTCCGAAACGAAAACAACGTCTTTAATTCGTAAAAAATTAGATAAACTACCTGCTAATTCTTTTGCTAAGATTGAATTTATTCAACCTGAATTATTCAAATTAAACAATCGTTTTCAGGTTACTTTTTTCGAAGGAAATACATTGTATGAAAAAACGTTTATTTTTAAAGAAAATACAGTTAAAGAAGGCGCTTTACGTATGATTAAAGAAATTAAAAAACGAGGAATTTTAGCGAAGTAATTATTCTATATATTTTTCGGTTTTCAAAATATTTTAGTAAAAACACCTTGACTAATAAGGTGTTTTTTTGTTTTATAAAATTGAAAAGAATGAAGCATTTGTTTAAGCTCTTTTATTAAGAGTGAATAAAACTTGAGTACTAAAAGCGCAAACCTTGCAGTAACACTCTAAATTCCTAAAAACTTTAGATTTACTTTAACCTAAAAACCCAATAATCAAATATAAAAACACTGAGATTACACCACCAATTAAAGCATAAGGTAATTGTGTTTTTACGTGATCTATATGATCACTTGCAGATGCCATAGAAGATATTATTGAAGTATCTGAAATTGGCGAGCAATGATCTCCAAAAATTCCTCCACCTAAAGTTGCAGCAACAACAATTGTCAAATCTGCTGCATGAATATTTGCCATAGGAACAGAAATTGCTAACATAATAGCGAAAGTTCCCCAAGAGGTTCCGGTAGAAAATGCAATAAATGAACTAATTATAAATACAACGGCTGGTAATAACTCCGGCGACAACCATTGTTTGGTTGCATTTGCCACATAAATTCCGGTTTCTAATTCTTTACAAGCATCACCAATAGCAAATGCTAACAACATTAACAAAGCCAAAGGCATTAACTCACTAATACCTTTTAAGGTTAAGTTTATGGCTTCTTTTGGTTTCATAATTCCTTGAAAGAAATACATAACCATAGCAACTAAAAGTGCTGTAATTACAGCGTATAAAACGGATGATGAACCAGAACCTTTGCCGATTGCTTCTGATGCGTGATTAGAGAAAGATGTAGCGTTTTCAACGGAACTCCAACCTGTATAAATTAAGTTAATTGGCATCATAAAAACCATTGTCAAAAGCGGTACAATCATATTATACGCTTTAGCCTCTATGCCTTTTTTGGGCGGAAATGAGGTAATTTCATCAGAAACCATTGGTTTAGAACCTTTATTCATCAATTCACCGGTTTCTTTGGTTCTTTTTTCAGCATTTTTCATAGAACCAATATCCTTTTTTGTAAAAATTACAATGAACACAATTGTAATTGCCAACAAAGGATAAAAGTTGTATTTAATAGAACTGATCATCACAGAAAAAGGTTTATCAATTCCTTGCGTTAATAAAAGTCCCATTATAAAAGCTCCCCAAGCATTAAAAGGAATTAAAATAGAGGAAGGTGCAGAACTCGAATCTGCTATGTAAGCTAATTTTTCTCTCGGTATTCTAAATTTATCGAAAATAGGACGATATAACGCGCCTACGGTTAATGAACTAATACTTGTTTCAACAAACAATAATAAACCTGTAAAAGTTGCCAAAAGCTGAACCATTACCCTACTATAGCCTGTTTTTTTATCTTCTAATTTTGCTAGTTTTTTATTAATTATATTGATAAAACCCTCTACACCTCTGGAGTATTGAATAAAAATTAACAACGAACCTACCAATGCACTGAACATTATGGTTCTCGTATTTCCTTTCGATTGAAAGACATTAACCAATCCTTCAATCATTGCTATAGTTCCGTCTAACGGATTCCATCCTTTAATAATCACCCAAGAAAACCAAATTCCAAATAACAAAGCAATGTAAACTTGCTTTGTTCTTAATGCTAAAATAATGGCAACAATTGGTGGTATTACTGAAAGAAATCCATATTCCATAAAAAGAAGTTTTAAGTTAGTTAAAGGTAGTCATTTATAAAATATTTTTTTAGGTGTAAGTTGATTGGTACAAACAATAAAAAGTAATAGCATTAAAAAAACTATTCCTCTTTCTCGTTGCTTTCAATCTCAGAAGTTAAATCTAAATCTCTTAAGGTTGGATTTAAAACTCCTGTTGCCACAACAGTAATTAATGTCATGGTTCCTCCAAAAACCACTGCAACTACTGGTCCTAATAATTTAGCTGCTAAACCACTCTCAAAAGCACCTAATTCATTAGAAGAACCAACAAACATAGAATTTACAGAAGAGACTCTTCCTCTCATATCATCAGGTGTTTTTAATTGTAAAATAGTTTGACGAATAACCATCGAAATTCCATCTGCAGCACCACTTATAAACAAGGCTAAAATACTCACCCAGAAAATAGATGACAACCCGAAAGCAATAATACTAAGTCCAAAAATAAAGACGGAGATTAACATTTTTTTTCCTGTATTTTTATTGATAGGAATATATGTTGTTATAAACATTGTTAATATGCTCCCCAAAGAAATAGAAGCATTTAAAATACCAAAACCTTCTGGGCCAACCTTTAAAACATCTTGAGCAAAAACGGATAATATAGCAACAGTTCCTCCAAATAGAACAGCAATCATATCTAAACTTAAAACCCCTAAAATTGCTTTATTTTGAAACACAAACTTTACTCCTGCTTTTAAGCTGTCTTTCATAGGTTCGCCAATTTTAGCATTTAAAATTGGTTGTTTCTTTATCTGAAAAAGAAATATAAGTGATAAAATTACTAGAATAAAAACCAGACTTAAAGTTTTATCAACTCCAATCCAACTAATAAAAAAACCACCAAATAAAGCTCCGGAAACGGACGCGGTTTTCCAAGTACTTGTGCTCCAGGTCGCTGCGTTATGATATATTTTTTTAGGAACTAACAATGCAACTAAAGAAAAAATTGTAGGTCCAAAAAATGAACGTAAAAATCCACCAAAGAAAACCAATGCATAAATAGAATATAATACTGCATTTGTAGACCAATGCCCAACAATAGTGTCTGATGTTAATAAAAATAAGCCTAAACTAATTAATGAAAAAGCAGCTGTACAAATTGCTAGTAAGTTTCTTTTTTCATTTTGATCTACAATATGACCAGCAAATAAAGCCATAGAAAATGCCGGAATTATTTCCATCAACCCAATTATTCCGAGAGACAAAGGATCTTTTGTAATAGAATATACTTGCCATTCAATGACAATAAATTGCATAGACCAACCAAAAACTAGTAAAAACCTAACAAACAAAAAGAGATTAAATTGTCTAATTCTTAATGCTGCGTAAGGATCTTGTTTTGCCATTTAATTAGCTTAATTTCATGTCCATTAAAATAGAAAATGTTTGGTTGATGTCTTCCTCTTTTACAACAATTGTCATTTCGTTTGTAGTAGAAATAATTTCTTGCAAAGGAATATCTGCCCAAGCTAATTGCTTTAAAATAAAGTAATAAACTCCAGATTGCTCTAAGTTATCTTTTGGTAACTTTATAGTAATAGAAGCTAACTCTAACATGCTATGAGTTAACGTTTCGTGTTCAAAAATTTCTTTTACAAAAGGTTGTAAATTTTTACTTGTAACAATATTCGTTTCAAAAATACCTTGTGAAACCGTTAAAAAGTAATCAGAATTATCTGCAGATTTAGTTAGAATTTTTGCAATTTCCTTTAATAAAGAAGGTGTATTTTTAAATGTAAAATCACATAAGTCAGATCGTACAATAACATCACCTAAATCTAAAGCTAGTTTTTTAATGTTCTTTCTAATACGTAATTCACTTGCAGGAGAAAGTCTGTTAATTGCCATCATAACTGCACCAACTTTTACTTCTTTCTTTAGGGCAGTAGAAACATCAGGTAAAATAATTCTAGCTAAAGAAGATACATTTATCAACTTTTCATTTAAAGCTTCTTCAATAAAAGGTGTTTTTCTAATCGTACTTTCTACAACTTCTTGTATTGTTTTCATTTTAAATGTTTAATAATTAATACCTATGTTCAAAATTAAACATTTAATCTAATTTATCTGTCAATTTTTTAAATTCTTTTTTAGGGCTTTTATTATCATATAAAATATTATAAACAGTTTCTATAATAGGAGTAGCAGCGCCATTTTCTTCTTTTATTTTAAATGCACTTTTGGTAGCGTAATATCCTTCTGCAATCATACTCATTTCCATTTGAGCAGATTTTACAGTGTATCCTTTACCAACCATGTTTCCAAATTGTCTATTCCTACTAAACAGTGAATAACCCGTAACTAATAAATCGCCTAAATAAGCAGAATTATTAATATTTCGTTTCATCTTATGAGTCTTTTTAATAAAACGTTTCATTTCTCTAATTGCATTACTCATTAGTACTGCTTGAAAGTTATCTCCATACCCTAAACCATGTGCTATACCAGCAGCAACAGCATAAATATTCTTTAACATCGCAGCATATTCAGTACCAATAATATCATCAGAAATTTTGGTTTTTATATACCAGCTTTCTAAAGATTTTCCAATACACCTTGCTTTTTCTTGGTCTTGACAGGCAATTGTTAGGTATGATAAACGCTCCATTGCCACCTCTTCTGCATGACATGGTCCAGTGATTACGGCTATATTTTCTAATGGAATATTGTATTCTTTATTAAAGTGTTCTCCAATAATTAAACCTGTTTCTGGCACAATACCTTTAATTGCTGAAACAATAATTTTATGATCTAACGAAGTTTCTAATTTTTTTAATTCACTAGTTAAAAAGGCAGAAGGAATTACAAAAATAAGTACATCGTAATTTTTAGCGATATAATTTATATCAGATGACAAATCTAATTGACTTGCAAAAATATCTGCAGCGCGCAAATAATTTGGATTATGATCATTTTCTTTTATATGCTCAATAGCTTGTTCATTTCTCATGTACCAGCCAATTGTTTCTAAATTTTCACTTAACATTTTTACAATAGCCGTTGCCCAACTTCCACCGCCAAATACTGCTATTTTTTTCTGTTTACTCATTATTATTTATTTTTAAATCGCCAAAAATACTAAAATTAGTATCTATATAATGAATGCATTTTCTAATTATTATATTTAGTGCGTTACAAGATCTCGTTATGAAAAAATTAAGTTTGTTTTTTCTACCTAAGCAAGCTTTAATCTAAAAATATTTTCTTGGAAAATATTAATGGTATTATATCACTAATTGTAAACTTATTCTTTCTTAAAAAAAAATAAACCTTTATATTGTTCTCTTTTCTCCGTATACTATTTATTTAATTTTTACAACGATAACGAATAATACTAAAATAGTGTTTTTAAATTTAAATAAAAAAGATAGAAAACCATATAAAAATAATGAACGTACAAATAATTAACAAATCGAAACACGCAACTCCTAACTATGAAACCGAAGGAGCGGCAGGAATGGATTTAAGAGCAGATATTGAGGAAACTATTACTTTAAAACCATTAGAAAGAGCCATTGTAAAAACAGGTTTATTTATTGCACTACCAATTGGTTTTGAGGCACAAGTAAGACCTAGAAGTGGTTTAGCGGCTAAAAAAGGAATTACTGTTTTAAATTCTCCAGGAACTGTAGATGCAGATTATAGAGGTGAAATTGGGGTAATTTTAGTTAATTTATCTAATGAGGAATTTATAATTAATGATGGAGAAAGAATTGCACAATTAATTATTGCAAAACACGAACGTGTAAATTGGCAAGAAGTTGATTTTTTGAGTGAAACAGAAAGAGGTTCTGGAGGTTTTGGAAGTACAGGAGTATAGTTATTACAGGCTTACCTGTTATAATTGAACATGAAGCGAAAAAAATTATTAGTAAAGTTTATTAAAATAGGAATTGTAGTTACTGCTTTATTTGAAGTTTTTGGTCTTGTATTATTTTATATTTTATTGAAAGTGGTTCCACATTCTATAAAAGGGTCTTATAAACTTGAATCATTTTCCTTACATGTTGGTGTAATAAATCGTATTCTAAAAAAGTATGAGAATGATACTTAAATCCTAAATTTTTATAAAATGAAAGAGCTTGGGGTTGCTCATTCATTGCATCTAACCAGATAATTTTGTAATCTTTCTCTTTAGCTTTATTTTCCAACCAAAAAAGAATATTTTTTCCAATTCCTTTTCCTTGTAGGTTCTGATGCAAATAAATTCTATGTAATTTTACTTGTTTTTCCTCGGATAATCCTTCTAAGTTTTCATTCCAAATAATTCTAAAATTACCAATAATTTCATCATTAAAAACAACGTAATAATACTCAGATTTTTCCTCAGATAATTCTCTTAAAATATTTTCATCAGAATACTGAGTATTCACATACCAATCTCCGTTATCAGTCCAAAAATGGCTGTAAGCCAAAGGATAAATAGTGCGCATTAAAGAATACAATTGGGTGTAATTCTCTATATTTATTTCTTTTAAGGATAAATGTTCTGTTAAATAAAGCATATTGCAATAAAATAAAAAATCGACTATAGTTTAATTGCACCTAAAGTCGATTTTTTAATAATAATTATAACTTTTAAAACTTATTCTTGGTTTTCAATAGCAGCTTTTATTTTTTCTTCTAACTCTTCTGCTAATTCCGGATTGTCTTTAATTAAACCTTTTACAGCATCTCTACCTTGCCCAAGTTTGGTTTCACCATAACTAAACCAAGATCCAGCTTTCTTTACAATACCTAATTCTACACCAATATCTAAAATTTCTCCAACTTTAGAAATTCCTTGTCCATACATAATATCAAATTCTGCAATTTGAAAAGGTGGTGCTACTTTATTTTTTACAATTTTAACTTTAGTACTGTTTCCAATAACTCTGTCACCGTCTTTAATTTGTGTTCTTCGTCTAATATCTAAACGCACAGAAGCATAAAATTTTAATGCGTTACCACCTGTTGTTGTCTCTGGATTACCAAACATAACACCAATTTTCTCTCGTAATTGGTTAATAAAAATTACAGTACATTTTGTTTTTGAAATTGTACCTGTTAGTTTACGCAACGCCTGAGACATTAAACGGGCATGAAGACCCATTTTAGAATCTCCCATTTCTCCCTCAATTTCTGACTTTGGGGTTAAAGCAGCAACAGAATCAATTACAACTATATCTATTGCTCCAGAACGTATTAAGTTTTCTGCAATTTCTAATGCTTGCTCACCATGATCTGGTTGAGAAATAATTAAATTATCAATATCAACTCCTAAGTTTTCTGCGTAAAATTTATCAAATGCATGTTCAGCATCAATAAATGCTGCAATTCCTCCTGCTTTTTGAGTTTCTGCAATTGCATGCAATGTTAAGGTTGTTTTACCAGAGGATTCTGGCCCATAAATTTCAATAACTCTTCCTCTTGGATAACCACCAACGCCTAAAGCTAAATCTAACCCTAACGAACCAGATGAAATTGCATCAATATCTTCAGTAACTACGTCACCGAGTTTCATAACAGCTCCTTTGCCATAAGTTTTATCTAATTTATCTAGTGTAAGTTGAAGTGCTTTAAGTTTAGCTGTTTTTTCTTTATCTGTCGCCATTAATCTTGCTGTTTTTATTTTTAATAAGATTGACAAGTTACAAAAAACTAAGAATAATTTACTAACAAAAACATCCTAATTTATAGTATTTTTACACAAAGCAAACGATGAATGAGTTCTGTAGAAATATTAAAAAATAAAGACTGTAAAGTTATAATTGAAAAAGGAGAATTAATTAGTTTTCAGCACAATAATAATGAATATATTCATCAAAAAGGAAACAAAGGTTGGCGTAATTCTGATGATGAAATGTTTCCTGTTATAGGGCCAACTGCTAAAAATAATTTTATAGTTCACACCAAAAATGGTGATGCCATTCTAGATCAACACGGTTTATTGCGTGAGTTAGAATACTCTTTAGTTTCTTTTGATAAAAACAGTGCAAAATTCATTAAAAAATATAAAAAAAATACTCAAATAGCAAATAGTAAGTTTCCTGAAAAATCATCAGAAGAAAAACTATTTTGGCCGTTTGATTTCACTTTTCAAAAGAATTTTACCTTGGAAAGGGACGTTTTAAACATCGAATTTATCATTGAATCAGAGAAAGGAATGCCTTTTATGTTAGGCTATCATCCTGCTTTTTTATTATCTGATTCAGGTGAAGAAACTCTAGAATCTAATGGTGTAGAAATAACCTTAACCGATGTTTACAAAGCAGGTTCTAATGCCTGTCCTGTTCAAAATTCTAATAAAATTATATTAAAAAATATCTATAGAAAAGACTTAGAAATTACTACAAAAGGTTTTGATAATTTTATGCTGTGGACAGAAGTTGACAACATGCTTTGTATAGAGCCAATAACACAATATACTTCTTATACAGATCAAAAATTTTCAGAAAAAAATATGAGTTTGTCTGATGGTAAAAACATTTTTTCTGTAGCAATAAAAATACTTTAGTTTGACAAAAAAACACCAACATTTTATAATAAACAAACCATGGGGAATGATTTCTCAGTTTATAAATCCCGCAAAGCGGAAAAAAAAACTACTAGGTGATTTATATAATTTTCCTCAAGGAACAATGGCAATAGGGCGTTTAGATGTGCCCTCTGAAGGTTTGCTTTTATTGACAACAGATGGTAAAGTTTCTGCAGAAATTAGATCTAATAAATTCGAGAAAGAATATTATGTTCAGGTTGATGGAATTATTACTCAAAAAGAAATTGAACAATTAAAAAATGGTGTAGAAATTGGTTTTAGCGGAAAAAAATATACGACAAAACCTGGTAAAGCTTTTATAATTGATGATCCAAAATTTCCGGTAAGAAGTCAGAAAATTAGAGATGAAAGACACGGACCTACCAGTTGGGTTTCAATCGTTATTAAAGAGGGTAAATTTAGACAAGTTCGTAAAATGACTGCTGCTGTTGGTTTTCCAACATTACGTTTAATTCGGGTTAGAATTGGTGAAATAAAATTGGACGATTTAGAAATAAGTGGTGTAAAAGAAGTTGATTGTTTTATATAATATTTAGTTTCTATCCATTCTAATGTGCGGAATTCCATCTTCTAAATATTCGTCTCCTACTTGAATAAAGTTATGGGTTTCATAAAAAAATTTTAAATATTTTTGAGCAGAAATGGTAATTTCATCAACATTAAAATGCTTATTTATAGCTTCTATAGAAGCTTTCATTAAATCATGACCAAAACCATGTTTTCTCTCTGAATCTGCAACTACTACCCTACCAATACTTGCGTAATCAAAATAATCTCCTGGTTTAAAAATACGAGTGTAAGCTATAATTTTATCATTTTTACATGCAAAAACATGTAAAGCTTTTTGATCTTTAAAATCTACATCTTGATACACACAATCTTGCTCTACCACAAAAACTTCAGAACGTAATTGAAGTATATTGTAGAGTTCTATTGTATTTAACTCTTCGAAGGTTTTAATTTGGAACTTCATATTTCTTTACTTTAAATACTTGATAAAATTAAAAAAACGAAATCACTTAAATTGAAATAAATATTTAACAATTTGAGTGATTTTTACTTTTAAGAATTTTGTGTTTTAGAAAGATTATCCAGCACAAGAAATTTTATTTACTCTATTTCCATGTCTACCACCTTCAAATTCTGTAGAAAGAAAAATATCTACAAAACCTATTGCTTGTTGTAAAGATACAAAACGAGCAGGAATGGTTAAAACATTTGCATTATTATGCTGTCTTGTTAAGGCTACCAATTCATTATTCCAACAAAGTGCAGCTCTAATACCTTGATGTTTGTTTGCTGTCATCTGAGCTCCATTGCCCGATCCGCAAAGAATAATACCTAATTCTGCTTGACCACTTTCTAAGGCATCTGCTGTTGGATGAATTGCATCTGGGTAATCCATAGAATCATTTGTATCTGTTCCAAAATTTAGTACTTTATATCCTTTTTCTTCTAAATGTTTTATAATTTCGAACTTATATTCTGTTCCCGCGTGATCGTTTCCAATGGCAATTGTCATAATAAATTGATTTTAATTGTGTTGTAACAACAAAAATACAGATATTAACGGTTATCAACAGTTATAAACATTCAAAAATTTATCATTTCTAATAACCTTTTAATTTTTAACGATTTAGCTATGTAATCTAAATGTTAAGAAGTATGAGTAAAGTTTTACAAGTATTTTTGGTAGTTTAAAATAATTTTTCAATACTAAAGGTGTTTAAACATAAACAAATTTTTTTATAAGTTTTTGGTAAAAGTTTATCAACATAAAATTTACAATTTATTTACATAGATTTAGCTATTAACTATTAATAATTTTAAGTTAATTACTGTTTATAACTATTGTTAATAACTATAAATTTAAATTGATTTTTAAGCTTTTAAGCAATTCATAAGTTGTGAATGGTTTTTAATAACTCAAATTAAAAAATAAAACAATAAAATTTTATAGTAGCTATTAACACACTATTATTACCATCATTGTTTTTTTAAAATTTTAAAAGAAAATATAATTATAATATAGAATGTTGATAACTGTTAAAAAGGTTAAAATTCGAAAATAATAGATTCGAATTAAAATTCTCCTTTATTTAAACACTCAAGTAATTCGTCAAGAGCCACAGAAATCTTTGATTTAATAAAAGTTATTTAAAACGTTTCTTATGAAAACAGAATCGGGTAGAGGATACTCTAAAAAATAGAA
>Ga0115568_10001465_pt1 | contig 16931 bp, 18 predicted proteins | sample COGITO_mtgs_1204_FD_87296 | JGI IMG/M metagenome (GOLD analysis project Ga0115568, IMG submission 87296) | Pelagic marine microbial communities from North Sea - COGITO_mtgs_120426 | ecosystem: Environmental > Aquatic > Marine > Epipelagic | place: Germany:Helgoland, sampling site Kabeltonne...
ACAGACATATTAACCCTTTGGAATGGTGGTAATCATATTAAAATTCACGATAAATTATAACTAAAAAATCCAGCTATACAGCTGGATTTTTTTATTTTAAAAGAAAAAAATTACTCCACTGTAGTGGTTTAATAATGTGGGTTGATAAACCTTACCCCTTATTACTTTCCCACATCCATTTTCATGTGTTTTATGTAAGATGAGAGTTTAGGTTTATCCCAAACTTTCTTCGTTGGAGTTGTAATTTCTAACTTATTAAGTTCATTACAAACCTCGTTCAAAGATAACGATTTTCCTATTCTTAAATCTGAAATCATCCTATCTAACTCCTGTTTTTCTTCTTTGGAAATTTTAGTTTTACCTCTTGTTTCTGTATATGGTATGGTAACGGATGTTTTTCTAGATCCTTTCTTTATCTGATAGTTTCGTTTCCCATCCTTCTTCAATCCCTTTAAGATGATTTCATCTTCTACAATAGGGTACTTAAACTCTAAATCAAATTGATGTGATTGTATATCCTTTAGATATTCTACTTCAACCTTCTCTATATACTGATCTAAAAATGTTCTTTGTTTTTCCAACGATAATTTTTCCACACTATCGATTTCTAAGTACATCTGATTCAACCAATCTATCCATTGGGTAGAGTTGGAAAATACTGAGATCTCTCTTTCTTTAGTTTTAATTTCACCTTCAATCTTTTCAATCAGATCTGATAATTTTTTTGAGATCTTTTTCCCCCTAACCTCAGATTCTTGTTTTGAGATTATTCTAAATTCTAAATCAATTAACTCTTCTTCTAAACTCTTTAGATATTTTCTACTTTCACTTAGATCCTTTGATCGTTTAGATCTTTCTTTCTGAACACTTTCTATATCTTCAAATTTGTGGGATAGATTCTTTACTTTATAATCTTCTCTAACCTTCTTAGAATCTTTAATTACATTGATGATATGGTTAAGTATCTTCTCATCAGTTGGGATCACTCTTAATCCTTTTTTTAGTGAACAACTTTCATGTTTAGATCCCCATTTACTGGGGTTCTTCCACTTATATTCTCCACTTCTACAAAAGTATAAAGGATGAGGTTTTTTATTTTGAGAACTTAGTCTTACACTACAACTTTTACAATGAAGAACCCCTTTAAATAGTGATTTATAGGTATCTACATTAGATTTAGTTTTTTGGTTTTTTATTAACTTTAGTTGTACTTCTTCCCATAGTTTATTTGGTATAATCTTAGGGGTTTTGATTTTTATGGATTCTACTATTTTGATTTCCCCACCTATTCTTTCTTTCCAATCCCAAACTTGAAAACCTTTATATAGTGTGTTCCCTAACATCTTTTGAATAGTACCCAAGTTCCACCCATCTTTACTTCGTTTTGGTTCATATTCGGTTTTAATATCTAAGAAGGTTTTTATTTCGGTTGAGGATTTACCATCTCTATACATTTTAAATATCTTATTTAAAACCTCTGATTCACCAATGTTAGGGATTAACATTTTACCCTTCAAAGAGTATCCGAAAGGAATAGTTCCTCCCACAAAAGTGTTTCCACTTCTCAAAGAATTTCGTTTACCCATTACAGATCTCAATCTTCTTAATTCATTATCGTACTGAGATACTAAGGAAAGTATCCCAATAGATAGTTTATCATTTGGATTGTTGAAATCATATGGTTTTAATGATTCTCCAACATAAAGTTCAACGGAATAATCTAAGAACACTTTTAAGATTGTGTACCAGGATTGAGAATATCTTCCCAAACGATCGGTGTTAAAAACCCAAACCCTTCTAATTGGATCTTTTTTCTTTTGGATTCCCTCTAATAGTTCAACCAACTTTATCCTTTCGTTGATTTCAACTCGGTAAGAACTCTGAGATCCTTCGTTAAAAATGGTGTGATTGAAACCCAGGTTCTTGGATAATTTAATACCCATATCTTTTTGAACATCTAAGGATGTTCCATCTGTTTCCTGAACTTTTGAACTAACTCTCAGGAGAATCCCTATTTTATTATTTGGTTTCATGAGTAAGGTAAGGTTTAATACTTGTCTTTGGTTACAAATTTAATAAAACCAAATAACTTCCTTACCCTTTTTATAAAAAAGAAAATGATGAAGAGAGGGAAATGAAAAAAATCAATTGGAAAAATTTACAATATCATAATCCCTCCCTAAATCAATACACTCTCCCAAGTTACTTTTGGAACTCTTTTAATTCCAATTCTCTTTTTAATTCTTGTTGTTTGATTTGAGATACTTCAATCACCTTCTTTTTTAGTAGATATCCGAAAACAGATGGAACATTTATTAACCTTCTATTCTTCCATTTAACCCCTTCAATCTTTTTATCTTTTAACCATTGATAAATAGTTCTTTCAGATATATCAAATTGTTCTGATAAATCAGTTACACCAACCCATCTATGAGTTTCTAAACCCTCTATATAATCGTTGAATCTATCTTCCATTATACTATCTTTTGTTCTTTAAGTTTTCTAACTGATGAGGTTATGTAAGAGGTGTGTTCTTGTTGAAGTAAAGAGTGAGTTCCCCAATTGATACTCCAACTTTTCTTATCTACTGAACCTAATTTTATCAGATTCTTTCCTATTCCATCATAAATAGAGATATCACTCCCTTCATCTACAAATCCAATCAATCTTGTATTTGGTGAATTCCCAACATATTGAAAAGGAATTACAGAATTCATTCTTTTGTTAATTCCATCCAGGTTCGTTTGTAAATTTTTAGAATAAGAAGGTAAAACGGATTTCCATTTACTATATCTCTGAATAAGGTTCATTATTTCGTTATATTCCATATCTGATTCACCTTTAAGAGTTTTAATCAGTTCATCTCTTTGTTCAATTGGTGGTATCCATTTCCTGTTAATCATGTGATTTAATACCAATACATCTGTGTATTTCATCAAACCTTTGATACCCATTTCCTTCATGGTTTGGATTAAACCATCAATTTCATATTCGTTTATTGTTTCCATTATGTTATTCATTTTATTTCGTAAAGGTTCATTCCTCTTACTATAAGTATTACAGAGTTAAAAAACTTGACTGATTTGATTGAAAAGACTATTTTACACCCTAATTCAAATAACATATGTCAAACCATAACGAAATATCTTCCTTCATTTGGAACGTCTGTGACGATGTTCTAAGAGGATTATTTAAACAACACGAATACGGAGATGTAATCCTACCTTTTTTAGTACTTAGAAGGTTAGATTGTGTTATTGAACCGAAGAAGGATGAAATAATTGAACTCTACAATGAGTTGAAAGAAGAGGTTGACCCAACCCCAATTATAAAAAAACAAACAGGATTAAAATTCTTTAATCATTCTAACTACGATTTACAAAGGTTGAAGGGAGACCCAAATGGATTGAAGGTTAACTTCCCTAACTATATAAGTGGTTTCTCTCAAAATGTATTTGAGATTTTAGAAAACTTCCAATTAGAAAAACCAGTTGAAAAACTCCTTAAAAACAACAAACTTTATCTTTTAATAGATAAGTTCACTGAGATAGATTTACACCCTAATAAAGTAGATAACCATACAATGGGACAAGTCTTTGAGGAACTTCTTCGTAAGTTTTCAGAGATGTCTAATGAAACAAGTGGAGAACACTATACCCCTCGTGATGTAGTTAAACTTTTAGTTTCTATGGTGTTTTCTGAAAGTGAAGAACACTTAAAAGGAGATGGAATTATCCGTTCTATTTTTGACCCTTGTTGTGGTACAGGAGGTATGTTGACGATTGGTAAAGAATGGATTGAAGAAAACATTGATAATAAGGTTCGTTTAAACCTTCAAGGACAAGAATTAAACCCACACACCTATTCTATCTGTAAATCTGATATGTTGATTTCAGGTGAAGACCCTGATAATGTAAAATTAGGTTCTTCTTTATCTGAAGACCAATTTGAAGGTAGAAAGTTTGATTATATGATTACCAACCCTCCATTTGGAGTGAGTTGGAAATCTGAGAAAGAGTTTATTGAAGAAGAATCTAAAAACCCTTATGGAAGATTTAGTGTAGGAACTCCAAGAGTTTCTGATGGTTCATTATTATTTCTACAACATCTTATTTCCAAGATGAAAGATGAAGGTTCTCGTATAGGAATTGTATTCAATGGTTCTCCTCTTTTTACAGGAGATAGTGGAAGTGGTGAATCTGAAATTCGTAAATGGATTATTGAAAATGATATGTTGGAATGTGTAGTTTCTTTACCAGACCAATTGTTTTTTAATACAGGAATCTCAACTTATATATGGATTGTAACTAACAAAAAGAAATCTCAACGAAAAGGAAAAGTTCAATTAATTGATGGTTCTACCTTTTACAAACCGATGAAAAAATCATTAGGAAGTAAACGTAAAGAGGTATCTCCAGAACAAACAGAATCTCTCATTCAAACGTATCACAACTTTGAAGAAAATGAATTCTCTAAGATTTTTGATAATGAGTTTTTCGGATACACCAAAGTAACCATAGAACAACCTTTGGTTGAAAATGGTAAAATGGTTCTAAAGAAAGATGGTAACCCAAAACCAAATACTAAATTAAGAGATAGTGAACGAATTCCACTTACAGAAGATATTGAAGAATACTTCAACAGAGAAGTAGAACCACATTTACCTCATAGTTGGATGGATAGAGAGAAAGATAAAGTGGGTTATGAACTCAACTTCACAAAGTATTTCTACCAGTACAAACCATTAAGGAGTTTAGGAGATATTACTTCTGATTTATTGGAATTAGAAAAAGAAAGTGAAGGAATCTTTAAAGAAATTGTAAATGGATAGATACGATTCATATAAGGATTCAGGGAATGAATGGATTGGTGAAATTCCTAGTAATTGGGAATGTATTAGATTAGGAATGTTAGGTAAATTTTCATCTAGTGGAATTGATAAAAAATTAAAAGATGGTGAAGTTCCTGTAAGGATGGTAAATTATACTGATTTAATTCAAAGGAGAAAATACTATCCAATTCAAACAGGAGAAAAAGAATATATGAAAGTTACTACTCCACAATCCAAATTAGAGGAACATCGTTTAGAAAAAGGAGACATGGTTTTTATTCCAAGTTCTGAAACATTCGAAGATTTAGGTTATTCTTCATTGATTGATTTTGATGAAGAAGATATTGTTTATTCCTACCATATTCTAAGATATAAAACAATAAAACCAATTTATCACTATTATAAAAAGTATCTTGTAAATCATCATTCAGTATTAAATCAATTTTCTTCTGAGTGTAAAGGAACAACAAGACAAATTATAGGTAGAAACGTATTTAATAATGTTCGTGTAGTCCTTCCTTCTCTCGGAGAACAACAACAAATCGTAACCTTTTTAGATGATAAAACCCAAAAGATAGATTCTCTTATCCAACAAAAAGAAAAGAAGATAGAACTCCTTAAAGAGAAAAGAACCTCACTCATTAACCATGTTGTAACCAAAGGTCTTGACTCCAATGTGGAAATGAAAGATTCTGGAGTGGAATGGATTGGGGAGATTCCGAGTCATTATCAGATTGGTAAACTGAAACATCTTTGTAATGAAAATCAGAGAAGTTTATCCAATTCAACAGACCCTAACTATGAACTCAATTACATTGAGATTTCAGATGTAAATTCAGATGGAGTTATTGGTAATCATACTCCATATATCTTTAGTGAAAGTCCATCTCGATGTAGAAGAATAGTTCAAAAAGGAGATGTAATAGTGTCAACCGTAAGAACATACTTGAAATCCATCGGACTTATTGAAGAAGAAGTAGAGGATTTAATCTGTTCCACAGGATTTAGTGTCCTTACTCCTAATATAGAAATTAATTCAAAATACTTGTTTTACTTATTGAGAACTGAATGGTTCATTTCAATGGTTATCTCGAAATCTGAAGGAGTATCATATCCATCAATTCAAAGTGAAAAACTTATGAATATTAATGTTGTGTTTTGTAAACTATCAGAACAACAACTAATCGTTGAGTATTTGGATAAACAAACAGAAGAAATAGAAACTCTAATCCAATTAGAACAAAAGAAAATAGATACCCTAAAAGAATATCGTCAATCACTTATTTCAGAAGTGGTCACAGGTAAAATAAGAGTATATGAAGAAGATAATTCCTTGAGTTTAAACTCCCAAATCGTATGATAAAACCAAACGAAGAACGTTTCGAAAAACATATAGAACAAACCTTAATTCAACATGGGTATACTTCTCGTTTATATACGGAGTACGATAGAAACCAATGTCAACTTGAAGAAGAACTCATAGAGTTTATTAAATCTACTCAACAAGAGGAATATGATAAACTTTACAAACAATTTGATACCTCAACGGACAAACAACTGAGTAAAATTGTAAATGACCAAATCTCTAAAAGAGGGATTATTGATGTTCTTAGAAAAGGAATTAGTACAAGAGGATGTTCTTTTGATATGGTGTATTTTGAACCAAAGAGTGGTTTAAACCCTGAACATCAATCTAAATTTGAGAAGAATCGTTTTGTATCAGTTCGTCAACTTCACTATTCTAATAAAAATGAGAATTCTATTGATTTGGTATTGTTCTTAAACGGAATACCAATTATTACAATGGAGTTGAAAAACCAACTCACAGGACAAAACATAAAGAACTCAGAGAACCAATACAAATACGATAGAAACCCAATAGGAGAACCCCTATTACAGTTTAAAAGGTGTTTGGTACATTTCTGTGTAGATAACGATAAAGTATCTATGACTACTCGTTTGAGTGGGAACAAAACAAGGTTCTTACCTTACAATAAAGGGATAGAAAACCCACCTGTAAAAGATGATTTCCGTTCTGAGTATTTATGGAACGAAATCTTACTTCCTAATTCACTTTTAGATATCATAGAGAACTTTGTATTGGTATCCTTAGAATCTAAAAAGGAGTGGAATGATAAACTGAAAAAAGTAACTTTAGAAAAAGAAGAGATTCTTATATTCCCTCGTTACCACCAATTAGATGTTATTCGTAAAGTAAGGAATAGTGTTAAAGAAGAGGGGGTTGGAAACAATTACCTAATTCAACATACCACAGGTTCAGGAAAATCTTTTAGTATTGGTTGGTTATCACATACCTTAACTTCATTGTATAAAACCAAAGGAGATACCAAACGAATGTTTGATACCATATTGGTAATTACAGATAGAAAGGTATTAGATAGTCAGTTAAAAAAGACCCTCAAAGATTTACAACAAACTGATGGGGTGGTGAATCCAGTAGATATTAACTCAAAACAATTAAAGGAGTTTTTAGAAAAGGGAAAAGATATCATTGTAACTACAATTCAGAAATTTCCTTTTATCTCTGAAACTATTTCACAACTAAAAGGACAAACCTTTGGAGTAGTGATTGATGAAGTACATTCTTCTCAGAGTGGAGAAACCTCTAAACACCTAAAGAAATCACTTTCAGGAGATGTTATTGAAAATGAAGATGGAGAGGTAGATTATGAAGAAATGATTCGTAAAGAAATTGAATCTCGTGGTAAACAACCTCATATATCTTTCTTTGGTTTCACTGGAACTCCTAAAAATAAAACATTAGAACTCTTTGGTAGAAAGAATGAAAATGGTGGGTTTGAACCCTTCCATTCTTACTCCATGAAACAATCTATTTATGAGGGATTCACTTTAGATGTATTAGAACATTATACAACCTATAAGAGATATTTTAAGGTAAAACAAACCGATACAGAAGATAAGGAATTACCTGAAGGACAAGTAATGAAACAACTTGTTGATTATGTAGATTCTCATGATGAAACTATCAATCAAAAGGTTAATATTATTCTTAATCATTTTACTTCATCAACTTCCAAAAAGATAAACGGAAGAGGAAGAGGAATGGTGGTTGTTCGTTCTCGTAAACATTGTGTCCTTTTCTATAAAGAAATGGTACGTCAAATGAAAGAGAGAGGACTTTCATATTCTTGTTTAGTAGGGTTTAGTGGTGTAGTTCATTTAAAAGGGGACCATAAGGAATATACAGAAGTGTCTCTAAATAAAGAAAACGGATTAGAAGGTTCAAACATTCCAAGTGGTTTAAAAGACCCACGATTTAGAATCTTAATTGTTTCCAATAAGTTTCAAACAGGATTTGATGAACCATTGATTCACTCTATGTATGTAGATAAGAAATTGAGTGGAGTTCAATGTGTTCAAACCCTTTCAAGATTAAATAGAACAAAGAGTGGTAAAACAGATACGTTTGTTTTAGATTTTGTAAATGATACGGAAAAAATTGTAGAATCATTCCAACCATTCTATACATCAACCGTTCTAACAGGTGAAACAGAACCTGATAAACTATATGATTTACAAAACGAAATAGAATCGTTTACAATCTTTTCAGATGACCATATAGATAGGTTTTGTAAAGAGTTTTATAGAGATACAGAAACAGATGAACGTTTACATCCTATCATTGATGAGGTTGTAGATAACTTTAAGAATTTAGAAAATGATGAACAACGAGAGGAGTTCAAATCTAAAATTCAATCTTTCATTCGATTGTATTCTTACATCTCTCAAATCATCAATTTTACAGAGGTAAATTGGGAGAAACTATATGTATTCCTTCGATTCTTAAACAAGAAACTACCAAAAGGACTTACTGAAAGAATTAGTATAATAGATTCAGTAGATTTAGGTTCTTTAAGAATTCAAATGATGGGAGAATCTCGTTTATCATTAGAAGATAAAGGAGGAGAAATCGAACCAATGTCTGGAGGAACAGGTGGTGGTATCGATGAACCAGAGTTAGACCTTTTATCTCATATCATTCAACGGATTAACGAAGTTTATGGTATAGAATTATCTGATGAGGATAAGGTTGATTTAAAACAGGTAACAGAGAGACTAAAGAATAATGATGATTTGGTTTCTGTGATGATGGGTGATAATTCTGAGAGTGATAAAAAGGATTGGTTCAAAAAAGAATTTGGTGGAGAGGTTTCTGAATACTATGGAGATAGATTGGATTTTTATAAGAAAATAATGAACCCTAAGGTGTTCCCAATGATATTAGAGGGGATGTATAAGGAGTACAATAACGATATAAGGAAGTAATATGGAAGTAGAAAATGTGTGATGTTAATGGACCATTCAAACTTTGTACTTGTTCTGAAAAGATTAACAAGAAGAAACCTTATTGGGTTCTAAAATCAAACAGAAAAGATGAGGAAGAAACAGTAGTTCTTGGTATGTTTTCTCAACCTAATCCACTTTTCACTCCTATCATAAGAAAAAATATACTTCGAAGATTAAATTCAGTAAAATCTATTTTTGATTTCGAATACTCCCCTCATGAAAGAGATTTACTTAAACTCTGTGGTAAATATGATGAGTACTATTGTGAGTTCATAAATGGTAAATGGGTATGGTTAGAAAATTTTGATTTCTTCGGAAAAAAGAATAATAAATTCAAAAACAAATCAAAAGGTTATATAGAGGGTTCAAAATCAAAATTGATGGAAGTTTTGAGTGAGTATCAGAAACTCACAAAAAGTAATCTTTACAGAACTGAGTATGAGGGTATGATAGAACCTAAAAATGAATTTGAAGAAAAACTCTTCTATACAAAAAGAACTAATAAGGAATTGATTCAATTTATTGAAGAAGAGATAGATAGAATCAAATAATAATTACTCTATCATTTCCTTAGGAGAAAAAAAATGGGTTCGATAAAAATTCCACTCCGATACCCATTTTAGAAAAAAGTTCTTTCTGAGTTTCTAGAAACATCCCCCCCATATCCCAATTTTAGGGTATACTTCATTTTACTATTCTCATTTTGTGAATTTACCCCCAATATAGTTGTATATATGGATGTTTATTCGTATATTTAGGGTATAAAACCAATAACCCTTAAATTACGAATTATGAAAGTATTTATTTCCAGAGTTTCAACAGATGAACAGAGTGAATTGAGACAAATTCAGAATGTAGAAGGATTTCAAAAAGTGGTTGTGGATAAATGTAGTGGATTGATTCCTTTGTGGAATCGTCCAAACATAGTTAAGAACAAAATAAAGAAGTTAGTTGATAATGGAACTATCAAACACATTGAGGTTCACTCAATCGATAGATTGGGAAGAGATACTCTATCGGTATTATCAGTATGGAAGGAATTAACTGAGAAGGGTGTTAGAGTTGTTTGTAGAAACCCCAACTTCCAAAACTTAAATGATGAGGGTGAAAAAGATTACTTCTCAGAATTGTTACTAAATATCCTCTCAACGATGAGTTCGTTTGAGAAATCCATGATTAAAACTCGACAAATGGAGGGGATTCGTATCACTCAGAAGATTTCACCTGAGAAATATAGTGGTAGAAAACAAAACACTAAAGAATCTACTCTTAAATTCCTTTCTAAACACTCTAAGGTGGTTGAATACTTAGAAAAAGGAATGAAAGGTGTTGAGGTTTCAAAGTTGTGTGATGTTTCTCTTAACACAATCACTAAGGTTAAAAAGAATCTTCAACTTCAACAAAGAGTATTATGAAATTAAGTAAAGAAAGAAAAAAGGAACTCCGAAGAATCTATGAAGAGAAAATCGGTAAGGAGTATGTTAAGGAGTTGGAGAACCAACCAACTTACACTCCATTTGAATGGGTTGAATTGAAAAGTTAACCTATCAAAATCATGGAAGAATATTTGGTTTTTACAAAGGAATTGATAAACCACTTCAACACTTATTTACAGGGTGTTTGTGAGTGGTTTTTTAGTTAAGGGTGTAAATCCTTCTTTTTAACTCTTTTTAATTCGTTGAGGTTCTTTTTAAAAAGAGGGTATTGAGTTATTGTTCCCTTTAAGTCCCTTCACATAAGGAACATATTTATTGTTCTTCCATTTAAGAAATTTCCTGTAATCTTTGGAACAAGGTTTACACTTTCCAGAGATTCCATCAAAACTCTTTGTAACCATTGTAAATTCACCCCTTTCCTTCTTTTTATCACATTGATTACATTTCTTATGTGTTACCTCAAAGGTTCTATTATCATACCACCTAATTTGTTCACCCGTGGAGTTAAACTCACCCATCCTGGTTAAGTGGTTGTTCGGTAATCTTGAATAACAATCCTTACAAGTGTATGAACTTTGAAACTTATATCTAAAATCATTTGATGGTTTAAATGATTTACATGAAGAACATCTTCTTTCAACCTCATTACCATTTTTGTTAACCTTAAATCTCTTTACTCCCTTGTAAAACATTCCCCTTCTTCCACCTTCGGGATCTAATCCCATTCTTTTTCTTGTACATGGGATACAATAGGTACTTACTTTTTTACCTTGTTTATGGAAATGATCTCTTCCTTTATATTCATCACATCCTGAACAATAAGAGAATACAACTCTATTATCTACATCATAGAACTGAGTTCCGTATCTATTGGTTCTACTTACTTGTTTCTTAATGTGTGATGGTATTGTTTGGTTTACAACCTTCTTTTTCACCAACTCTACCAACTTTTTTGAATCGATCTTTTGTTTTACAAGATTCTTTCTTCTCTCCATTCTATCAATGAAATCCTGGAGGAGTTTATCTTCTCTTTCTTTGATTCTTTCCTTTCTAAGTTTATCAGTAAGATCCCTTCTTTTCTTACGATCATCCAATTTCTTATCAAAAAGTTCTTTTCGTTGATCTTCTCTTTTCTTGATTCCTTTTACTTTCTCTTTTTGGAGTTTTTCTTGTGATTTAACTCTTTCATCACCAACAATCTTATTCTTAAAAATCCTATCCTGGAGATCTTTTATTTTCTTATTAGTTCTTTTGATGATTTTCTCAATTTCCCAATCAATTTTCTCTTCCAGGGTTTCGGGAGGAAGAGAGGATTGAAGTTTCAGTTTAATCTCACGAACCTTTTGTTTTCTTTTATCTCTTTTGATCTGATTACGATCAAATCTACCTTGTTTGAGTTTGAGTAGTTTTTCTCGGTAATGGATCTCGTAATCTAATCTTTCATCAGGATCAGTACTTTGTGGATCATAGAGAACTTTGTATTTATCCCAAAAATCAGGGGAGTTGTATTTCTTGAACATAGGATCAGATCCACTCAACCTTGTTGAATAAACTAAAGGATCAAAACCTGTAATTTTTTGAGAATCCTTTGGTGATAAACCATTTTGGATGTGATTTTCAAATTCATCTTTAATATAATCCCACAATTCATCCTCAATGGTTTTGTTTCTCATATTTTCAATTTTATCACACTCCATACCGAAGGTTTTATCAGTATGGTATTGATAGTTGAATTCTTTGTGAGAGATCCCTAATTTTTTTAATGTAGAGTTCTTATCACCTCCACTCTTTGTGTATTCTTCGAGGAACTTATCCCAATTTATTTTTACTCCCAAATTATTGAATTTTAATTATCTACAATTTACTAATATTAAACTAATTTCTTACTCGAGTTATTTAAACAGATTCTACAAGTACCTCCTTTACCATCAATTTTAGATCCATTCCATTTATTAAATTCATCAAGTACTTTCATATCATAACAAGTATTACATCTTTTGTGAGTAACATTAAAATGAGAATTGTAAATCCTAATCCTGTTTCCTTTAGAATCAAACTCTCCTTTCCTGGTTAAATGGTTATTTGGAAGTTCTACATAACAATCATCACAAACACTTGAACCCCTCCATTTATATTTGAATTGTTTTTTCAACTTGAACTCATCACATGATGTACATCTATTATGAGTTACAACATCTCTTGAATCATATTTCTTGATAATCTTCCCTTTGTATTTTTCTCCAGGTCGAGATTTACCACTCTCTCCTTTTATACAACTGAAACATTTCGTGGAGATGTTAAGATATATTGGGAAATTATCCCTCGATTTTGTTTCACCACATGAATTACAATTCTTCAAAACAACCTCGTTCTTGATATCATAAAATATCTTACCATTTTGAGATGTTCTTACAACTAAATCAGAATACTTGTTATCTACTAATTCGAGTTGTTTAATTGTATGTTCTTGAAGGATTTTATCTTCAACTTTTTGGATAAGGGTTTTGAAGTGTTCATGATTTTTAATTGTTCTTCTCCAAACCCAACCCCCAACACCAATTTCTTCAAGAAGATCTGTTTTGTGTGATCCAACCTTAAAGGTTTTTCTTCTTTTAAGAACTTTTTCAAGTTTAGATCCAAAATCCTTATCCCGAATTAATTGTTCAACTGAATTGTAAATGTATCGATTCGAATCTCTTTTAATTTTATTGGTTTTTACACCAATTTTCAATCTCTCTTTTTCGATTTTACGTTGAATCTTATTTTTGATTTTTCCTTGTTTCTCATTTCTGATCACTAACTTTTCGATTCTTTTATACTCGGTAGTTTCTCTACCAAAAAGAACATCAATCCTTTCATTAAATATCCTTCGATAATCAGGTTTTACAAAGTGGTGAGGAAGTAAGTTCCATTGTTTTCTGTTCGTTCCAGTATCCCATCCTTTTTTGAATTTATAGGTAGATTTAATCTTCTTTATTAAATCGAGATAATTTTCTTGTGTTTTTAGATGATCCCAATCTTTAATACTTGGATCAAAATTATCATCTAAATCCTTTTTATATTCCTTAACAACCCGTTCATGAAACTTCTTTTCATCTTTGAAAAAATCTCTTCCTTGATCATCTTTTAATCTTCCAATTCCACTTACATACAACGAGTGTTCGGGTTTTAATCCCAACTTTCTGAACTCCTCATATCTTTGAATACATTCCCTCCTAAACTCCTCCCAATTTTCGTTTCTTAGTTTAGTTCTTAATTCATTTACTTCATTAACAAAGTTTGGGTAAACAACAAGTAAACCAGGGAATCCACCCATTCCCTTCATTGATTTTACTACTTGTTTGAACTCACCTTTGGTTCGTATCATTTCGGAGATAAAGAATTGTTTCAATTTCTCATTTTTCTTTTTGTAAATCTTTTCTCTTCCTTCAATTATTCTAAGTACAGATTCTCTATACCTTTTGATGAATTCTTCTTTTAATTCTTTTAACTGAAGGGATTTGATGTTGAAGGTATTTCTAACTCTTACCCCTTTATATCCAAACTTTTCACAAGATTCATTAAACCCATATACTTCAAGTGAATCTGGTTTTATGTTTACGGATTTTTTTAAGTTTTTGGGATCGTTTACAATTTCAATACTAATCCTTTCAAATTCATTGAAAACTTTATCCCAATCTTGAGGATTTTGTAGAAACCAAGATCCACCTCTTTTAACTGGTTCTCTATCCAAACTCCGAAGTTCCTTCTTCTTCAGTTTAAGTTGGAGTTCAAGTTCCTTGATCTCTTTTTCTATTTGATCTCTTTTTATCACCTATTTCACATGGTTTATACTAACCCAGTAAAGGTAATAAATTCAAACTTTACATAAAAAAAGGGTTAAGTAGAACTCAGTTCTACGAAACCCCTTCAATATTACCATATTATGAGAATGGTTGGTTATGAAAATTTAATAATTTATCTCGTGAGTTCTTTCCCATTCCAACAAATCATTTTTCCTTACATATCTTTTATACTCTGATATTTTGATCATGGGTAACCCTTGATTCTTTACCCAATCTTCGATTGTATATCTCGATACTTTATACATTTTCTGTAATTGTTGTTTGGTTATTCTTTCTTCCATAATTGTTTCAAGGTTTTATTTATATTCTAATTTTATCCACTCATCAAATGTTATTTCTTTAACTCCATTTGTGAAGATTATATCATCACAGGTAGTTCCTGATTTTTGTTTCCACTTGTGAGGTTGTTGATTTGGATTCTCCTCGTAGTTTCGTTTTTTAAACATCTATATATAGATATATATTTTTAATAATTCTTCGTTATATTCTCAATGATTTCGTTGAGGTCATCTTCTTCTTCCATCGTATCCAATACAATGTTCTGAATCATCGTTTTTAACTCTTCTCTACTCATATTTGATATGGTTTCATCTTCTTCTACCTCATCGGTAAAATCCTCTCTTAAATCATCTGATTCCTCATCATCATAGTATCCCATTTCTTTAAGGATTTCTTCTAAATCAACCTCATCTTCAATATCTGAGATATCATTTCCATTCCATATGGAATTACCTACTCTATCTCTTTCATGTTTGAGTGGAGGTAGAATCATTGAAACTGATTCACTCAATAATCTTTTCTTTTGGATATCTGTAAGTGGTACTCCACTAAGTTCCATCAACCTCAACCTCCTTTGGTTGGGTGAGATGTGTTTATCTGTTGGGTTTATTCTTTTCATAATTTGTTTTCCTTGTGTATAAATACGAGGTTTATACTCTTTCTTTTAATTCTTTATGGTATTCTTCAAATCTTCTTTCCCACTCTTTCTCATTAGAGTAGAGGTAACCTTCACTTAATACATTTGGATTGAATTCTCTTCTCTTGGAGTGGAGGTAGTTTCCATCTGAATCGAACACCCATCTTGAACTTCTATCGTAGTAATTATCACTCATAGTTTATTTATTAAGGTTGATAATTCGTTATCGAACTTATCCATTTCCTTTTCAGAAATGTAGTGATGGTTCTTCCCATCAAAATATGTTACCATTGGATTTTCTAAATCATTTTTGATTTTCAGTTTAGTTGATTCAACATACTCCTTTCCTGATGGTAGTTCCTCTATTAACTTGAACCAGGTTCCGATAATGTGATTATCAATATTTTCTTCATTGTATTCATAGTTTTCCATGAAGTGTTCTATCTCATTATCTAAGTAATAATTCATTAGTTGTTGTAAATGTTTTGTTCTTTTCATAACCTTTATTTTACGTATTCTTTAATCTCTTCTAAAAGATCATCACAAACCTTAGAGGTGTTTTTATAATCTTCTCTCATTTTATCAATTCTTTCAGTATCTGAATTATCTTCAATTAACATATCCTTCTTCTGATAGATTTCACCTAAGTAGTGAACATGATTAGTTAATACTTTTAGTTTCTTTTCAAATTCTTCTTTTCTTGTTTTCATAACCTTTATTTTATATAATATTTAGTTCTTTTTCTTCCTTAGTGGATACACCTCACCCTAAGGTGAGGATGATAAAGTTTCTTCCATGAGTTGGAGGAACACCATTGAACGAACTTCCACTTAGAGTTCGTACCACCCCACTCGTTTTATGTATCTCAACATATGGTGAATATGATACCCTGGATTTTAGTTTTATAAGAGGTTAAGAGATTACACGGTGAGGTACAACAACTCCTCTCAAACTTTATAAAACCTCGAAGAAGATGTTAAGAACCAGTATATCTGAGAACTTAATGTTTACCTAACCTACGATTAGTAAATCCAACCTCCACTTATATAAATAGAAGGTTTTTGTTGAAACGTAAAAAAAAGTGTTGTTTTTGGTAAATATTTTTATTGATCAGATGTTCAATTAGATCAAATTTCCTCGATTGTAAGATTGGAAACCTCAACGATATCCTCACGATTGATTCGTTCTTCTCTAATCTTACCTTTCTTATAAATGGAGTGAACATGGTTGTTCTTAAAGGTACTCCCTCGGGGTGTTTTTAACCCCTCCTGGTTAAAGATTTGAGATATCTTTCTGTACCCAATAGGGGTAAGAAAACACTCTTTATATTTACAAATTCTGTTGAATAAATACTCTTGGTATTCACTATAATTTGACTCCCAAAGGTTGGTGGTAATAATTGATAATGAGAACTTTACCACCCATTTATAGGGGTAAGGTTTATCAACCCATAAACCTACTCTACTGTAACAGATTTCGCTAGATTTCTTGGTTGATCTACATTCTTATTTAACATTACTGCAATATGATAAGAAAGTAACTGAAAAGGTATTGTGGTTAGCAAAGGGTTTAAG
>Ga0115568_10001467_pt1 | contig 16922 bp, 8 predicted proteins | sample COGITO_mtgs_1204_FD_87296 | JGI IMG/M metagenome (GOLD analysis project Ga0115568, IMG submission 87296) | Pelagic marine microbial communities from North Sea - COGITO_mtgs_120426 | ecosystem: Environmental > Aquatic > Marine > Epipelagic | place: Germany:Helgoland, sampling site Kabeltonne...
AAATTAAGTTGGTTCAAGCGATGGTATTAAATAAGGAGCCGGAAGTAATGCAGACGTGTTTAATTAAGAGGGATGGCGAGGATAATAGTAGAATAGTAGAGTCGCCACCTCCGCCTCTCTCAGCAGAGCCACCCGCCGAAGAGCCACCCGCCGAAGAGCCACCGGTCGAAGAGCCACCGGTCGAAGAGCCACCCGCCGAAGAGCCACCCGCCGAAGAGCCACCCACCGAAGAGCCACCCACCGAAGAGCCACCGATTAAAGCAACGAGTTCAAACGGAATATTGGACTATGGTTATGTCAAAGAGGAGCAGGATTATTTAGAAAAAATAAATAATGATTTAGAAGAAATAACCATTGAGCCGGACGATAGCGGTTCAGTATCGATTAAACAACCCAACGAAATATACGCTGAGATATATAAGGCGGCGCGCGCAAAGGCTAAGCGTATGCGGAAGGCTGCCATTGAGGCATTTTTAGAGGCAAAAAAAATTAAAACGCAGCATTTACTGGATGATGTTGATTCCTCAGACGACGAAGAATATTCATCAGACGAAGAATTAAACTCTTTTTAGCAAAAAGTATGCGAATTTATAAAAAAATTTTATTTTTTTATTTTTTAATTTATATAATGAAGTTGTTAAAAAATCTGAAGAAGTTCATCAAAGCAAACCACTTAATTGCTATTTTAGGATTATTTGTTCTAATTGTTGCCATTAGCCAATTCTCCAACCGCAAATCGAATGTAACCGATAATATGCACAGTGGCTCGTCCCCACAAAAGCTACAGACAGGTGGGGTTCCTGAGGGTGCTTCGGGCGGCGGCGAGGACACATACGCCACCGTCCAGCCGAGCGCCCCGGCGGCGGCGGCCGGTGGTGGAATCGAGACCCCTTCGCCCAATGAGCTGCTTCCGAACTCGGCCCCGCACGCCGAGGCTGGTGACATGAACAACAACAACCTGCTCAGCGCGGGACACCACATCGGCATCGACACTGTTGGCGGTTCCCGAGGCAACGCGAATTTACAGCTCCGCGCCGACCCAATAATTCAAAAGGTGGAGGTTGGTCCGTGGGGACAGAGCACACACGAGCAGGATACCACCGGTCTCAAATCGGCCTAGATATCCCGCGATTATTTGTTAAAATATTGATTAAATATATATGAAAATCAACATTTTAGGTTACATATTAATGGCGTTTGTCCTGATAATAGCATACCGCATATTTCAGGAATCTGAATATTTAAATCTTAAATGTATTATTTCGGGTGTTGATGGTAAACGGTATTGCGTTCGCGAGCGCAGCAAACTAACACTCGCCGCGGATTTATTGGCAACTATTAACCTTAAAATGAACAAACTGGTTACATATGTAGGAAATAAATATCCCGACCGAGAGAATATTAAACGTTTAGTAAATGGATATAATCCAAAAAAAATAAGCGAGACATTACCAACGAGCGAATACACAGCATACAGCGAAAATAAGGGCGAGAAGATCGCATTCTGTCTAAACACGGAGAAGAAGAAGGGCAGTCGTATGATTGACGAGAACACTCTCATGTTTGTGGCACTCCACGAGCTGTCGCACGTCGCCACAAAGAGCATTGGTCATACGGAAGAATTCTGGAACAACTTTAAATTCTTATTAAAAGAGGCAGATAAAATCAAGATATACACACCAGAAGACTATAAAAAAAATAACAAACGTTATTGTGGAACGAGCATTGTAGACAATCCGTATTTTGATTTATGATTTAGTAATCGTAAATAATTGAAATGATATATAGATATTTTAATTAGAAATATCTATATAAAATGATTCAGACCATTAAAAATTGTCACCCAATTCTCTTGGCGTCTGAACTGTATGCCGACCTTCTCAACAGTACAAGTATGACAAATCATATGATTAAACTGTTGAGGAATGTGGATGGTATAACGGTGGTTCCGTATTGTTATTTTCACGACGACCGCATGGACTACGAGATTAAAGAGGGCAAAACCTACACTGACGAAATTACCAGCGATGATTATCCCATAAACAATGTTGACTTGAGCGACGTTGGAGATATTGTTTCGTATGTCGTGCCGATATTTCGAAGTAAAATTCCGAAGCGCCGACGAGGAAACAAAGTGTGCGGGTTAATCGGTGTCCCAATTCCTAACAATGATGACCCTAACGCGAACCAAGACCATTATGTCTCCTATATCTATTACAACGAGACCCTAATGTATTTTGACTCGGCTATTGACGGCGAGTATAAAAGTAACGAAACTTATAATATTTTGATTGCGGCTTTCAATCCCAAAAAAATAGTGGTAAACAAGAAAACGTTCGAAACGGCGTGTGGGCTATCAGAATCGCAGCACAACTACGTAGCGCAAAACATATTTTGTCACACGTGGTCGCTATGGTTTCTCTATCACGCGCTAGTAAAGGATAAGAACATGACCTCTATAAACCGAATGGCACCAAAGACGAGGGGCGACGAGTATGACCGCGATACACTAATTAAAATCAAACAGTTCGTCTATAACACACTTCTTGATAAGCTAGAACTAACATACATCAAAACCAACCTCTCATTATTCGACAGTTTCAGATATATCATTGTTAATAATAGTCCTTCGGAATACAGAGAAATCATTAAAGTTCGCTGATATTACCATATTCATTTATTTTTTGACGATGCTCCAAATTTGAACTTCAAAATCCTGTGTAGTTCTCATAGGAATAATATTGGTGATTTTCCAATTACTATTATCAAGTGTAGGAAAGAAGGTGTCACAATCATATTTATTATTAATAAAGGTAATGACAGCCTCGGTTGATAGATTCAGGTCAATAAACTGCTTGTATATTGTTTCGCCACCAATTATCCATATGTCGTCGTAATTATTATTGTCACAAAACTCGGTTATATCAGCAATTGTTTTGAATGATACAATGTTGTCGTTTTCTCTCGCCTCGTCTATAGTTAATGATGTTGAGATAATAAGATTGTCTCTATCTTTCAAGTGTTTACCGTTGAAACTTTCCCACGTATTTTTTCCCATAATAACAGCGTTGTTTCCGTTACCTTTGGTAAGTTTAGAGAAGAATTGCATATCCTCCTTTATTTTCCAGGGGAGCGACCCATCTTTTCCAATTCCGCGATTTTGACACATTCCAGCTATTATTTTGTATTTCATAATATAAAATAATGTAGTATATTTTTATATATATATGTCTCAAATATATAAAGTAGCACATCTCAAAAATAATGAGATTCAAACACTATATGTATTTTATGGCAGCAAAATACGGAACAATGATTATGAAGTCGAACAATTACAAGAGCGATTTGATAGAGACAAGAATGATGAATTATTTACTGATGTATTTTCTGCTATACAGTTGAAAGATTTAATAGACAAGGATACGGACGTTAAGTTTGTTGATATGAAAATCCACCGCGATGATACGATTGAAGCAATTAAAACAAAAATATTATATGCTAATATGTCGGAGGGTTCCTTCTCTTTCTATGAGATGTATCTTTTCGTTAAACATAAAAGACCCCAAATCCCTCAAAAAATATATGAAAATCTCACCCAGAACAACTCTACTGACCTGAGCAGACTTCACTTAGAACAATATTTACACAACATTAATAAACCCGAACTAATAAGCACATTAGCAAATAAAGATGTGTATGAATATGAGGATATTGTTAATCTCAAATTAATAGAAGATTCATACGTTACAAATAAATCTATTGACCAGAAAATAGTAGTGAAGGATACAAATTACCCGTATTTTGTGAATCCATATGATATTACTGAAATAGGCGAGGTCTTAGATAACAGTCAGGAAAATATGACTACTACCACAAACAATAGTCTATTAATGAGCTTTGGCGAATTTGAGAACGATATTATTTATATGTGCCTTACAAAGGATGTCATTGAAACGACAAATGCTAAAAATTTATCCGAAGAGAGTTGTATCAAAATTTACTTTCCAAAGTTATACGACAAGAACATTACATCGTTGGCAACGATTGAAACGAGTAAGGAGACGCTCTCTTTTGTTAGCAAAAATATGGTGTCGGAGAGATTTCTCGTAAAAGAGCACAATATCAACCTCCTGATAGACATACATAACGCGGGTAAAATAGAAGAAGAATTGACATACGAAAAACGAGGCATTACATCCATCGATTTAATATTACACCCACCGTCATCGTTTAATCTCCCACTGGATGTGGTATTCAAGCTGATTAACACAACAGAGGATATTCTATTAACAAAGTATAACCCGGGAAAAAGTCAGGAGAAAATGTATCGTCTTCACACGTCATATACTGCTACGAATGGTAAGAAAATACCGACGTTACCACCGAAAGACATTTTCAGACTAATGAAGGATATTGGAAAATCCAAATCGGTTGCCGTTTATACTCAATTCACATACAAAGATAATATGAGAAATCTTGTCTGCGAATTTAATTCAAATGGCGACATTACTATAAAAATAGATGGATTTATAGACACTAATGATATAGACAAGACCATTCTGAATGCGGCAAACCCAATCATTGATAAGATTAAAAGTTACATATCACAGGGAGGATATAATATGAATAATTTTGTAACTATACACGACGATAATGTCGAGATTAACAATATAGACTACCACACAGAGATACCTGTTACTAGAAAGCTAAACATTGAGTCTGTAAACAATTGTATATCTGGAGTATTTATCGTTTCTAACTTTGATATTTCAAAAGGGATTGAGATGCGATTTAAACGTGTAGAAAACTATGACGAGATGAGTGCTACCGAGGCGCTAATAATGGATTTAATAAATAATGGATTATCGCACACGTTGATAATCGACAATCTAGTAGCAAATTTCAACATATCAAATAAGGAGGCAATCACAAATTACAACGAATTTATGAATTCGGTAGATATAATGCAGAACGACTTTGACAGCAAAAAATTTAAAATTAAAAATAACCCTGGTTTTCAGATTTTCATAACAAAAGATAATAAAAACAATATTTTTCTTGACGTATCAAGAATAGATAAGTCGATATATTTGAAAACGATTGAACTATATTTGGATGCTTTGATGCGAATAACACAGAATCCTGATTTAATTAGTAAATGTAAGAGCGTCACGGATATAAATGATGATGATATTGAACCTGATATGACGGCTGATTTAATTAGCGAGGCCGAACAAATAAACAAAAAAACTGATATTAATGATGGTGCGATTAAACTGGCAGAAGATGTAGAATACGACGATATGTTATTTGGCGATGATAGTGAAGAGGAAAGCGACGAGGAAAGCGACGATGATAGCGACAGCGAAGGCGTCTCGCTCGCTGACATTGAAGGTGGTGCCGACGTGGGATATGATATGGACCTTGAAAATCTCAAACTTCGCGATTATTTTGCGGAAAGAATGAAAACGCGCGACAAGAATCTTTTCATGGTAAAGGGCGAGGGTAATATTAATTCATATTCAAGGTCGTGTCCATCGCACGAGCGCAGACAACCAGTAATATTAACCGACGCCGAAAAAACGAAGATAGACCGGGAACACCCAGGGTCATATGGCGAGGCGATTGAATATGGAAGTAGTCCCGCGAATAAGCATTGGTATATTTGTCCTAGATATTGGAATTTAAAAAACAATGTAAGTCTTACCGAAAAGAGTGCTAAATCAGGCAAATATGGAGCCATAATCCCATTAAAGGCAAAAAAAGTCTCTAACGGTGAGGAAATATTTGAATTTAAATCAGCCAAACAACTTGATCCGGCTACGAAGGAATATAAAGCACAGTATCCCGGATTCTTAAAGAAGCAGAATGGGGTTTGCGCCCCCTGCTGTTTCGGTGGACCAGAAATAAGCAAGGCACAGGAAGCTCGCAGAGAGATTTGTAGCACAAATAATGAAACCGACACCACTAAGCCGAAGACAAAAAATAAAAAAATAAAGTTAAAACCCACCGTTAAGGAAAAGGAGACCACGGTGCCAGACACCACGGTGCCAGACACCACCAACGATAATGTTAAAAAGAAAGCAGATATTGATTATTATGTAAAGGGAGCAGATAAGTTCCCATTGGATAATAATAGGTTTGGATATCTCCCCGTATCAATAGAGCGATTTTTAAATACGAAAAATAAACAGTGTTATATTAGTGAGACAAATACCAATTTAAAACCGAACCATCCGTGTGTTATGAGGTTTGGTGTTGAATCAAACAGCAATCAGTCCTTCGTCGCTTGTATAGCTAAAATTTGGGCGAATCGCTCAAAAGGAGGCGGAATTGAAAATTCACCAACTATCGTCGAGATGAAACAAATATTGATTGATTCTATTGACTACGACGTATTTGTTGGATTACAAAATGGAAATTTAATTAATATATTTGGCGATTCTACAGCCAACGTTGACCTAATTGAAATGGAAAAACTTAAAGATTCCAAAATATACAATGGTTTAAAATCGGATGACCCTGAAAAAATCAAGTTCTTCAACAAAGTAGTTAGCGCGTACGGAAATTTCGTTAATTTTATCAACAACCCAAACGTAACAATTGACCACACCTACTTGTGGGATTTAATATGCACACCAAACCCCAAGCTTTTCAAACAAGGATTAAATATTATAATACTTGACATACCAAACGATGACATGACAAATAAGGTTGATATATTGTGTCCTTCAAATAATTATTCTGATAATTTCTTTGATGTGAATAAGGAGACAATACTGTTGATTAGAAAGAAAGAGGGTAAAAATAAGAAGGACGATATATATTTTGAAATAATTATTGAGATGAAAGAGGAGAAGGAGAACAAGACAATTGCTACACGAATAAATATGAACGGCGATAAATTTAAGGATATTAAGAGCACAATAAACGATATTAAACGTGCGTATAGTAAATGTATTGGAATCTCAAGCGTTCCACGAGTGTATACTTTCAAGAAAAATATTATTTTATCTGTCTTGGTTAGCGAGCTAAAGGATATCGACTATAAAGTTATCGCTCAAATATTCAATTATGACGGTAAGGTTATCGCAGTTAAAACGGAGATTAATGGGAAGGTTGGAATATTACCGTGCTACCCATCCGCACCCATGATTGGTGCCACCGACGATATAGAGTATATTTGGATTGATACAATTATAGGCGAAACCTATGAAAAAACCATAGACTATTTACTGAATCTAAAGGGCAAATCCGATAAGATATTGTGCAAACCAATGGTGAATGTTAAGGAGGACGGTATAATTGTTGGTGTAATAACGGAGACGAACCAGTTTGTCCCAGTTAAACCCGAACCAGACTACGTCGACACTAATTATAAAGGAGTTGACAAAACGATTACTACTAATAATTTTAATGAGATTGACACTATTATAAGCACAGATTCTAGTGTTGATATTGAGCGCATTGAATATATCAAAAAAATCAATCTTGAAACGGGATTTTACAAAATATTCCGTAACACTATTCGAATTATGCTTAGCGAACATAATAACAAATCCAGTAGAACAGATATTGAGTCCATAATTGCTTCGGATAAACAATATAATAATAAATTGCGCGCCATCATCAAAATTTTACAAGCAATGACAAATAACTATTTTAAATTTTCCGATTTTTCAAAAGAAGTAATTAATGACATTAGCAATGTTGTCAGCTGTTATAAAAACGATGATTTATTAGACAAGAAATACTGTATTATTGACGATTCTACAAAAGAGAAGCGAATGATGATTCCTAAGGTAAATCTCATCAATCAACTAGACAACGAGGTCACCTACTTTGGTAAATTGGCGGACGAGCTTCTTCGTTTTAATAGAATAAAGACATTTATTTTTGAGCCAAAATCATTTTTATCACTCGGCGATATTGGCTATAATCTTGGAGACGATGAGATTGTCTTGATGCAGTCATTGTTAAACAAGGAATACTTTGTAGACATTGAGAAAGAGGTAACAAATGAATATATTAAAACTAATACATTCGATGTCGTGAATCCTTTGAAGACAGAAAATTATACATCGTCTTTTAATAAAAACGATTTTTCTAACTCGCCCAAGAAATCAAACTCGCCCAAGAAATCAAACTCGCCCAAGAAATCAAAACCAAAGAAAACAAATTCTAAAATAAAATTACGATAGATTATGTGGAAAATTCATCGCTACTGGAATCATTGTGAAACACGGCAATTGTTTGGTCATCGTCCGAATAATTTTCGTCGTCGTCCGAATCAGTTTCATCCTGCTCACTTGTGTTTTCAAAAGTCATATATGTATTGAAACTATTATCTGGCGTATTAATGTTAGCATCCTCAATAATTATATTTTCGGATTCGCGTATTAGCGGCGACGAAATCAACCAGTCTAGCTGAATAGTTGATGCGCGTTGGTTCCCGCGAGGAACCGCCGACCTAATTGCCGAGCCAGTATTTGCTTGTTCGCGCGCGGGTCTACCATTTCTAGTTGAAGTCCTCCGCACCCTCCTCTGTTTTTTTAACTTTATAGGTGGTCTCGTAACAACCGTATCTATAAACTTATGCTCAATTGTATATGTTCTAGTTTTATCACCAAATATAAACGGTTCACCGCTATCAAACTTATATTGTCGGACTAATAATTTTCTACCATATAGAGGGTTAAACCTCTTAAATTCCGCCAACTCGCGTTTTATTTTTTGTTTAGACGCTTTTCTCAGAACAGATATTAGTGTAAACGAAAACGTAACGTAGTCCCTCAGTAAATATGAAAATGCGGCGACGACCTTCACTTTTGGAAAGTCAGGGTCGATATTTGAAGGGTCGAATATGTTGCTATTCTCCACTAGCATTTTAATAAGTTGATTGTATTTTTGTCTATCAGTTGCCGATTTACAAAAATCGTCGATTGCTATTTCTCGCAACATTGGTTCATGTAAATATGTAAATTTAATTAGCGAGAAATCCTGCTTTAAATACTGCTGAAATAAATATGGCATTTCAAAGTGACTATATTTAATAGAGTAATATATGTTATATAACTCAGATTTAGTAAACGGAATATTTGTATAAGGATTTTTGATGGTTTGAGGTTCCGCAAAAAATCCCGAATTATATGTAAGCGCCGCATTTATTACCTGTATTAAATCAGATATCCTAAACGTATATAATACACGTGTCGTATCCACATATAATTTAATGATTGACATCTCAGATATGGAGCTAATATCGTTTAAACATAAATCGATAGCGGAATCGAATTTAATAGAGCGCGATACTTTGTAACGTCTAACGAAACGGCAAAGAATATGATATACCTTCTGCGCTTTAAAAAAACAATCCATATGTCTCTCTTTGATGCTTCCCGTAATAAAATACGGATTAAGAATATTATTATCAAATGCGTGAAATTTTTTATCGGATATAAATGATTCGGATACATACGCAGTGACAGGATTATTAGTTTTAATTATATATTCTCCTTCATATGTATATACACATTCTAATAAAATAGATATAATAATACTAAAACTGTTCATAGTATTATTATTTTATAATATTTATATTGTTTTGAATTCTTTAAAATCCAACATCATAATCGTTTTCGTCGCCAATATCGGTGGTAATTATGTTTTGTATATTATTAGAAACCGATAGTTTGGATATGGAACACGGGTCGTCGTTATAAGCAAGATCACCGAACGCGCCGTCTATGATTTTCTGCGAGCTATCGTCGCTCCATTCCTCGGCAGATATCTCGGTGAACTTGTCCAAGTCGAGGAGCACCTGAAACGCGCTCGTACCGAAATATCCCTCCTGTCCGCACATGACATTCGCAGAGACGCCGCGCATCGGGTCTAGCTCGGCGTGGCGGGCCGCCTTCAGGAACATCTCGGGCGTCTCCTCAAAGGAGGCCTTGGCAATCGGACCAATATTGTCGTTATTGATGCCGTGTCTGAATATGGATACCATCTTGTCGTTACACGCCATCCTATCGCAGAGAAGACTTAGATGGTGATAATTAATGTAGGTGCTGTCAAATTCAATCACCTCCGATATTTCATCGAAAATCGCCTGCCTTGCCGCCTCGATTCCCAAGACTCGATAAATCTCCTGAATATCATTCGTGATGGTTCGCGTCGTATCCACATAGTCTACGCTCAACAAGTCAAGGAGGTTCGTCCCCACGGTGTCTAACACCCATATATCTCTTCTAGCGTATTTCCCATCCTTTTCGGTTACGCTATCGGTTATCTTTCGTGGAATTACACGTCCAATGTCTTTAACGCCCCGCAAAACCATGTTATTAAGCAGCTGGTCTTGGAAATTTTGAATTAGATATATTTCGTTTGACTGGTCAAGAGGTTTAGTATTATTATTCTTCTCCTTAATCTTCTTAATCACGCTATTTAGACGGATTCTAAATACGATATTGTCACTATTGTAGTCCCCGAAGAGACAATCAAGCTCGTCCGAATATACGTTCTTGATTGCGAAGTTAATATCTTCAATCGTAATGTTTTTGTCCAACATATTTTCGGCGTTCAACTCCATCCGAATAATCCAATTGGATTTCTCTGCCTCGTCCTTATTCGCGTTTCCACAATCATCGAGCATATTCTCAAACTCCTTGAATTGGGTGATTAGCTCGCTGTCCTCCTCCATCAACGTGTTCAGGTCGTCCGGGTCAAAGCAAATCTTCACCGAATCGACAAGACTCTTGAGGGTTGTATTCTCAATCTTGTTCATAATGTTCTGCGCGTTCTCCTGATTCTCTTCTTGGTCAGTATGCATAAACACTGTGCACGATGGATTCTTCGGGTTCTCCGACAACGACAGAATTTCTTCGATTCGTGGAACTCCGCGCGTTACGTTCGATTTGCTTGCCACACCAGCAAAATGGAAGGTGTTCAGGGTCATCTGTGTTGTGGGCTCGCCGATGCTCTGTGCGGCGATAATTCCCACCATCTCACCAGGGGCAATGATAGAGCGCTTATATTGAAGGACGATTTTCTCAATGAGAATTTCGACGGCATTGCGATTAAAGCGTTTTACCATAAGCAAATCCTTAGGCGTCAGGTAATAATAATACATAATCTTGAATAGTTCGGTAGGCTTGACATAATGAAACGACTCGATTCGTTTGTATCCGTCGTCAATAAGTTCCAGTGCCTCCAACGGAGTAATATCAACCATTGAATTCACGTTGATATATTGCTGCCCACGAACGTTGTTAATAATCTGCTGAAACGCAACCGGGATATTTACCTTTTTATTGTCGCGCATCTTAAATACGTATTTGATAATTGTCTCGCGATATTCAATCATCATATCAATCATCTCTTTACACCGTTTATTTGTGTCTGGGATTTGCTTTTTAAGGCGTTTGAGCGTCGGTTTTGTGTAGGACGTCGTAAAGACATCGTCCTTCATATTGTCGCTCGGCATCTGATAGTGGGTATATATTTCCTCCACGCTCATATTAACGAGCGGGAGAATCTGGCTCTCCACTCTAATGGGGTCGATTCCGTCATCGCCATACGAGTATTGGATAATTTTGTTTTTATTGTTTCTCACGGTCATATCATACTCTACCTTCAAATCCTCCAAGCCCTTTACGAGACGGCGTTGAATGTATCCTGTCTGTGAGGTTTTGACTGCCGTATCGATGAGTCCCACACGACCACCCATCGCGTGGAAGAACAGCTCCTCGGGCGAAAGTCCAGATATAAAGGAGCTTTCTACGAATCCGCGTGCTCCGGGCGAGTCGTCGAATTTATTAAAGTGAGGTAGCGTTCGGTGTTCGAAGCCATACGGAATTCGTTTACCGTCAACATTCTGCTGACCGAGACACGAAATCATCTGCGATATATTCAAGTCGCTGCCCTTGGAGCCGGCGTTCACCATGATGACAAAGCGATTGTCGCGACTCAGACTCTTACGGCCGATTTTCCCTGCCTCATTCTCCACCTTTCTCAAAATATTATTAATCTGGGTCTCAAACTCCTCCTCGTCGCTCTTACCCGTCTTGTTGGTAAAGATGCCGAGGTGAGTTTCGTCGATGAGCGACTGTACGTCCCGTTTCTTCGCCGTGATTACTTCGGCAATTGCGTTGTTCGTATCATCGTCCGCTATCAAATCGCTAATACCAACGCTATACGCGCTCGATTTCATATACTCCGTGACAATATTCTGCATATTGTCTACGAAATCGGCACAATTATTATTTCCGAAATCATTACATACGCGCTGAAGCAAACCTCGTGCGCCATCTCCAAACGCACCTTTATCTAACTGACCTCGAATAAATTTACCGTTGTCAATCTCAATGACCGCGTTTGAGGTTTTGTAGTCATCCTCATCGCCGAACCGACCCGTTTTATATTTCAGCGACATTGGAGGCATAATTTGCGTTAGCAATTCAAAGCTGCTAATCTTCTCGGTGTTCGGAATTTTAGAAACGTCCACCTTATCGTATAACATCAGCATATTCATTGCTTCGCGATGCGTCATTGTAATATTAGGACGAGTGAATTGGTAAGCGCCGAGTAGCGAGTCTTGGAAAATACCGACGATGGTTTTGTTATTCGCCGGACTAATAATCTGCCATTGAACCGCCGCCAGATTTTTTAATTCGGATGCCGATTCGATGTCCTGCGGCATGTGCATGTTCATCTCGTCGCCATCAAAATCCGCATTATACGGTTTGGTATCCGCGACGTTCATGCGAAATGTGTCACCCTCGGGCATAATGACCGTGCTGTGGCACATCATAGACATACGATGTAGGGTCGGTTGCCTGTTAAATAGCACGGGGTCTCCGTTGAGCATATGTCTGTGAACCACATCACCGATGTTGAGCGAAATCGAATCGCGGTCCACGTAACGGAGCGAAATATTGTCCCCGTTTTTCCTCTCCAGAATTTTAGCGCCCGGGTAAATATCTGGACCATTTCGCACGAGCGTCTCCAAATACGACATATTCATTTTGTTGACTCGAACCGGATACGATAGGTTCATCGCGATTTTCTTAGGAACGCCCAGCTCCTTGATTGAAAGGTTTGGGTCGGGCGTGATGACGGAGCGGGCCGAAAAGTCAACGCGCTTTCCCATAAGGTTGCCGCGGATGCGCCCAACCTTTCCGTTAAGACGGTCTTTGATTGATTTGAGCGGACGTCCAGACCGCTGCGCGTGTGCTGCCACCCCAGGTATTTTATTGTCAACTAACGTAGCAATGTAATACTGAAGCAGCATCGTCCAGTCGGTGATTACTGGAGCGGCGGCGTTAGTCTCTATTTTGTTTTGTAGCGTATTATTCGTCTTAATAATATTAACAATTATGTGACTAATATCGTCCTCACTGCGCTGTTGCGAATCGTGCTTAACCGACGGTCTTACCGCAGGGGGCGGAACGGCGAGGACCTGACAGATCATCCAGTCGGGGCGAGACCAGATTGGACTAAACCCCATAAATGTTACATCCTCGTCGGATATGCGTCTGAATTGTTTAAGGACGATTTCGGGCGTCATTACCATAGTAAGGTTCTCCTTGTCTACCCCGTCGATGTCGTCCCATTCTGCGACGAGCGTTGCGAGACCCTCCTTCTTTAGTTTTGCCGGCTGTAGACAGCCACACCCGTCGTTGGTGTCTTCGCCGCACCTTTTAATTTTACTCGCGTCGCGAAACACCGCGTTCCATCGCGCCTCGTTGGATGATTTAAGCAAGTGTTTAAATTGTTCTTTGCTAATAAGCAGCTTACTACACTTAACGCAGGTACACCTCACGATTTTCATAATTGTGCTCAAATACTGAATGTAAAATAGTGGGCGGGCAAGTTCGATGTGTCCGAAGTATCCAGGAGTCTGCATATAGTCCAACCCATCTGTAGGACACACATACCCTGGCTCTAAAACACCCATTCGCGGGTCAAATAAGCCATTAATTACGGGTTTATTATTTATATAGGTATCGCGATTCGTAATAGCAGCGACCGAACCATTACGAATTTCCTCAGGAGACAAAATACTAAACTGAATTCCAATAATCTTAGATGCCTCTTTAGTATAATTAGCTTTTTTCTTACTATCAGCCATCCTTCTTATATTACGCAAATAATATTTAGATTGTTTTCATTCAATTTTATACTAAATAATTTTATACTAAATTAAAAAATTGAATGAAATATATTTAAATAAATATTACCACACAGTTTAATATGAAGAAGGATAGCAACAATAAACACATTTATCAGACTCGCTCGAAAGGGAAATCTAAGGAGATGGCCGCTAAGTCTAGCGAATCATCGGACGACGACTCTGAATGGCTAACTGATGATGATGCGGAGATCGAGATGGATGATATCCGCAGGATTATTGGAGATATCTTCCCGTCCAAATACATTAAAAATAAAATTATCTCCGCAGAGGAGGATAGAACACAACTAGACGATACTACAAAAATGAAAACACAATTTGGTAAAATGAAGGATAAGTTTGAAGGAGGCTCTAATCGTGATTCTTCGATTAAGAAGCAGCCAAAGGGCGAGAAGCCTAAGAGCGAGAAGTCTAAGGGCGAGAAGTCTAAGAGCGAGAAGTCTAAGGGCGAGAAGCCTAAGAGCGAGAAGCCTAAGAGCGAGAAGCCTAAGAGCGAGAAGCCTAAGGGCGAGAAGCCAAAGGGCGAGAAGTCTAAATGTAAGAATACTAAATGTAAGAAAAATAAAAAAAAACCAACGGAAACTGATGATTCCAAAATGGATATGCTAATGCGAGAAATGTTTGGTAATCCTGATAGTAATGATACTGAAAGTGAATATGAAGATGAAGATTCATCTGAATCGGAGGCCGAATCTGACGAAGAATCGGTTGAAGATAGCGAGAGTGGCTCGTCAGACGAGGACGAAGATGCGGTAATTGAATTCGGAAAATCTGGACTATTCAATATCCTATTAACGATGGGACAGAAAATGGACGAGCTGGATGCCGAAGACAATAGCGAAGCGGAAAGTGAAACGGAGAGTGAGGAGGAGAGCGAAACGGAGAGCGAGGAGGAAGAAGATGAAAAGGGGAAAAAGAAAAGGAAAAATAAGAATAAGAAGAATAAGAATAAAAATCATGGGGACACAGAAGTCGATAGCTCTGACGAGGAGGACACAATCACAGATATGGAGGCGTATACCAAAGTTCGTGCTATGATTAGCGGGCTTAGCGATAAGGACAAAAATAATAAGGAGATGCGGTCTATTATTAAGGATTTTGAGACTCGCGAAAACAAATACAATAAAAAGGAGAAAAAGCGGAGTCAAAAGGTTCGAAACAAAAACGCAGAGAAGTTCCAAAAGGTAATCAAGGAGAAGAACTCGCTGAACGATACTAAATTCTTTAGGGACCGACTCACGGTTGATGAACAGAATAAGGTATTGGTAGAAGTAGAGGAGCTTAAGAAACATATGGAGGTGGACAAACCATATCGCCTTACCCTAATCGACGCAGATATTCCGGTTATTTATAAGTCGATTGCCTTCAAGAAAATTAATTCACTAAAATACATGGACGAGGGTGGTGGCGAGTATTATAAAATCAAGAATTGGGTGGACACGTTTATGCAAATTCCGTTCAACGAATACAGAAATATTCCTCTTACTATTGACGATGGTGTAGAGAAATGCCACGAATTTATGGAGCAGTCAAAAAAAACTCTGGATGAAGCGGTATACGGAATGGACGACGCAAAATTACAGATTATGCAGATGGTTGGTCAGTGGATTGCGAATCCAGAGGCAATCGGGTCGGCCATCGCGATTAAGGGGCCAATGGGGACAGGCAAGACTACGCTGGTAAAGGATGGTATCAGTCAAATTCTGGGCAGAGAATTTGCGTTCATCGCGCTAGGAGGTGCCACAGACTCCAGCTTTCTAGAGGGTCACTCTTACACGTATGAAGGTTCGACGTGGGGCAAGATTGTAGATATTCTTATTCAATGTAAATCAATGAATCCGGTAATTTACTTTGACGAATTGGATAAAGTAAGCGAAACGCCTAAAGGTGAGGAGATTAACGGAATATTGACCCATCTTACAGATATTACACAAAATAGCAAGTTTCACGATAAATATTTCTCGGAGCTCGATTTTGACCTTAGTCGGTGTCTCTTTATATTTAGCTACAACGATGAGTCTAAAGTAAACCCTATTCTAAAGGACCGTATGTATCGTATCCAGACAAAAGGATATGATGTCAAGCAAAAAACGATAATTGCTAAAAATTATTTGATTCCGAAGATTAAAGAGCAGGTCAAATTTAAAGAGGAGGATATTGTTATTTGTGATGACGTAATTAAACACATCATTGAGAAATATACCGATGGAGAGCAGGGTGTTAGAAATCTAAAGCGTTGTTTGGAAATTATCCACACCAAGCTCAATCTTTACCGCCTTATGAAGCCAGATACAAATCTATTTGAGAAGGACATGAAACTGAAAATTGTGTTTCCTGTTAACGTTACTACCGAAATAGTTGACAATATGATTAAAATTGCGGAACAGACAGGCAATTGGCATCATATGTATAACTAATCGCGATATTCCTAATAAGCAACCAATCGGACAAATCCACATTTAAAATCCACATTTAAAATCCACATTTAAAATCCACATTTAAAAATATAAAAAACAATAATATTAATATATTTTTTAATTACTCGTCTAATCTTCTGTTACCACCGCGTTGATTGATAAATTTGATTTGTTCGGGCGTGGCGCACACACATCCCTTTGAGCTGCTATATGTGGACGGACAGCAGTTTGGGCTCATCTCATTTTCACCGAACAACGATAATTTACCCTCGGGAAGTGGGACACCTAGTCCCTTGACATTCGTCTCTAACTTATCG
>Ga0115568_10001469_pt1 | contig 16913 bp, 17 predicted proteins | sample COGITO_mtgs_1204_FD_87296 | JGI IMG/M metagenome (GOLD analysis project Ga0115568, IMG submission 87296) | Pelagic marine microbial communities from North Sea - COGITO_mtgs_120426 | ecosystem: Environmental > Aquatic > Marine > Epipelagic | place: Germany:Helgoland, sampling site Kabeltonne...
GTGAAGGGTTGGCCAGAAATAATGGGCCCCGTTGTTGCTGCTAAAACAATTAGCATAAAAGTCAATAAAAAGGTGCTTGTTGTAGAACTTAATAGTTCTGTATTACGAGAAGAGCTTTCCTATGGGAAAGCTCAAATCGTAAGAAATGTAAATGATTTTCTTCAACAAGACTTCCTTGAAGATGTGAAGTTGAAATAAAGCACAAGAATATAGTTGATGAAATCAACTAATTAGTGCTTCAATTTTTTCATTTTCTGTAAAGTGAAAATCGCTCTCAATTTGCGCATTTTCATTGCTGTCGGAACCATGAACGGCATTTTTAGCTTTAGATTCAGCATATTTCTTCCTTATGGTGCCTACTGCAGCTTCTGCTGGATCGGTTGCGCCAATTAATGCCCTGAAATCTTCTACAGCATTGTCTTTTTCTAAAACAGCGGCTACTATGGGACCAGAAGTCATGTACTCTACTAATTCCATATAAAAAGGGCGTTCTGAATGTACTGCATAAAATTCCATTGCTTGCTCTTTTGTAAGCTGCGTATATTTCATTGCAATTAATTGAAACCCGGCATCAGTAATTGCTTGAATGATATTACCAGTATTACCGCTTCCGACGGCGTCGGGCTTTATCATGGTGAATGTTCTATTTGAAATCATGGATTATTTGTGTTAAAATTTTAGGCGACAAATATAGTAATTGATTAAATACAATTGTTAAGATTTTAAAATAATGAAATCCAAATTGCAAGGCGTTAAATTATTTCTATTTTTGTTGTTGAAGTAAATTAAGGAAAATGAAAATGAAACAGTTCAAAGTTATATGTGTCTTGAGTTTAGCAAGTTCGGTCTTGTTGAGTTCTTGCGGTGAAAACGAAACACCAATCCAAAATGAAGAAATTCCTGCGGTTGCTGATTCTGTAGTAGCAGATGAGGGAAATAAACCAGAAGAGCAAAGTTTCGATCCCAATTTGTCTTATGAAGTGCCAACTCCTTCAGATTTGTTTTTAGCGCTCCAAAATATTGGAAGTGAGGGCAATTTTGATTTTCTGAGTAACCCTTCAAATGTTTCCAATTATGGGGATAAAAAATCAAAAGCTTTAAACTTTGGTGTCTACTTTGCAGATTTAAGTTATGCCAGTTCGTTCAATTATGGCCCGGAACTTGTAAAATACATCAAGGTAGTAGATAATTTGTCTAGTGAATTAAACATAAAAAGTGCTTTGGATAAAGCATTAACGGAACGTCTTCAGGAGCACATATCAAATAGTGAACTTGATAGTATTGTATCGATTTCTGCCGACACTTATTATCAAGCTTACGACTATTTAGATCAAAATAAACGAGGAGGAACGTTGAGGCTAATTGTTGCGGGTGGTTGGATAGAAGGACTCTATCTTTTGACAAACATGGTCGAGACCTATGAAGCAGGAAGTCCTATCATTGAAGAAATTGCAAGCCAACAATTGACCGTTGAAAGTGTAATGGGTTTTTTGAATGATTTTGCCGATGAAGATGCAGATGTCGAAGAAATTATGGGCGAATTAAGTGATATAGAGCAACTATTTATGAATCTAGAGTATGCCGAAGGTACTACCGAAAGTTCAGTTAATGATGCTGGTCTGACTGTTTTAAAAGGTGGTGATCGACCTATTATTTCTGAAGAACAATTTAATGAGTTAAAATCCTTAGTAGCTGAATTACGAAATTCAATTACTGGTTAAGAGAATGATTATGAAAAAACTACAAATTATTATTGTTATTGTTTTTATGTATGCTGGTCCTGCTGCGATAGCACAAATGGATTGTTTTCAATTTGTTAGATCTTGTGACGATGGAAGAAGAGAAGGGTTCTTATTTAATGGCCAGTCTAAAAGTGGGCAATTTGATACAGGAGATACGACCGAAGTGACCATGGTTGCGTATAAAGGAATGGATTATCGAATAACTGCTTGTGCCAATGAGCAGGATATTCCTGGAGTAATACAACTTCGTATTATCGAAAGAATAAAAAAACCATACTGGGACGAACAAGTTATTTCCGAATCTGAGGAAATGCCGATGCTGGATGAATATGGTGATGAGAAATTCGATGATGATGGGGAGCCAATGTTGGAAGTCATAACGACTTCAAAAACAGTTAAAAAAAGGCGATATAAAATGACGGAGCAAGTTCGTTATGATAGCAAGAAGGATGGGGGAGAATTTAGTTTTACTTCTCAAATGACACGAAAATTACATATCGAAGTGATCGTACCCGGAACTATTGGTGAGGGAGGTTTGGCAGCTGAAGAGTTCGTTTCTAGTGGTTGTGTAGGTTTGTTGATCGAACACAGGAAAGGCATTCTAAACGGTTTCGGTCAGTGATTTAAGAAAAAATTAAAAGGGCCTCATTTCGTATAGAAATGAGGCTTTTTAGTATTAAAAGGTTTATACATTATTGGATGCTTTCAAAATCAGATTTGGAGAAAATTAAATTAGTAATTACTCCAGGGACAAAGGTGGTTATTTCTACACACAAGTCTCCGGATGGGGATGCTATAGGTTCTTCTTGTGCACTAGCCATGTATTTAGAAAAGAAAGGTTGCATTTGTTCCATTGTGGTGCCTGATGCTTTAGCTGATTTTCTTTATTTTATTCCTTACTCGAATAAGATTATTGTTTTCGATAAAATGGAGGCAAGAGCGAAAGAAGTACTTTCTGATTCTGATGTTGTATTCTCTTTGGATTATAATGATTTGAAAAGAGCAGGTAGTTTCGGTGATTTAATTGCCGATTCGAAATCTTTGAAGGTATTAATCGATCATCACGAAGAACCTAATTACGAGGGCGATATTTATTTTAACGATCCGACCTGCTGTTCTACAGCTCAATTAGTATTTGATTTTATAGATGAATTGAATGATATCGAATTAGTAGATATTCCCATCGCAGAGGCGATTTATTTTGGTTTGATAACAGATACAGGCTCATTTCGATTTCCTTCGGTAAATGAGCGTACTCATGAAATTATCGCACACTTCTTAAAAATGGGTCTTGCGCATTTTAAAGTGCATGAAGCCATTTTTGATCACAATTCCATGAATAGACTTCAGCTGAATGGCTTTGCAGTGTCTGAACGATTAGAATTATTGGAAAATGGTCGGGTAGCATTTATCTGGTTAAAGGAGGAAGATCTGCATCGGTTTAGTGCCGAAAAAGGAGATACAGAGGGCTTGGTAAATAAAGCGCTATCTATTAGTGGTGTTGAAATGGCTGCATTTTTTAGGTCAGCTAAGGAAATGGTTAAAATTTCTTTTAGATCAAAGGGCAGTATCTTCGTAAATGAATTAGCCAGAGACCATTTTAATGGTGGCGGGCATAAATATGCTGCAGGAGGTAGTTCGGAGGAGACCATAAATGAAACAATTGCTAAATTTAAAAAGGTCGTTCAGAAATATGTTTAAGTGCTTTTACATCCTTGTTTTTAGCACAATACTTTATGCTTCTTGCGAATCGGATCCCCCCGTCCCGATAGATAATACAGTGAATTGGACGTCGGAAAATTCTTCGGATTTGAATAAGGGATGGGTTAAGGATGAACAATTCCTAATTGATGAATTTGTGGATCGGCATCATTGGGAAATGACCACTAGCGCATCTGGGTTGCGTTACATGATTTATGAATTCGGAAATGAAATAAATCTCTTGGCAAAACCTGGTCAATTGGCGTGTGTAGAATATGAAGTAGCTCCACTAGGTGACACAGTAGTTTATCGTTCTAATCCAGGAAAGCCAGATTGCTTTAAAATTGAGATGGATTATGTTGAATATGGCATCCACGAGGCAATAACCTACATGCGTGTTGGTGATAAGGCGAAAATTATATTGCCCAATCATCTTGCACACGGATTGCTAGGTGATGATTTAAAAATCCCTCCTCTTTCTGCGGTGGTTTATGATTTAAAAATAATAGGACTTGAATAAAATAAGATTAACTGCTATTCTTTTGATTCTGTTGTCTTGTTGTGCAGAAAAGCCCGAATTTTTCACCAGTAGTGGTGGTGTAAAATACAAACTACTTGATTTTACAGCAGAAGAAAATCCTATTGAATTGGGTGCGTATTTAAGTTTGTATACTTCTTATTTCAATAGCAGTGATTCTCTGTTTTATAGCTCAACTATATTCAAAGCAAATCATTTAGAATATCATTATCTAAATACAGCTGATCCTGGCACTTTTCAAGAAGTATTATCTGAGCTTCATCTTGGAGATAGCGCAGTGATTTATATTGAAACTGAGAATTTTTTTCAAAATTACCTTGAAAGTGACGTTCCTGATTTCTTAGAAGGTGATAGTGTCATGACGGTGCGTGTTAGGGTAGTGAATACCCAAAGTTATTCTGATCATTTGGCACAAATTCGTGCACAGAAAGATTGGATGGAAATGAAAGAGTTTAGTATAATTAAAAAGTTTCTAGAGGGTTCTCAAATGAGTTTTAGTCAAAAGGAGGGAGGAGTTCATGTTGCCGTTATTGAGACTGATACCATTAGGGGAGAACAAATATCTTTTGGAGACCTCATTAAGCTCAATTATGAAGGTAAATTTTTAGAAGGAAAAAACGTGTTTTACTCAACGTACCGAAACTTAGTTCCTGATGAATTCAGCTATGGGCGACAAGGTCAATTAATAAAAGGGCTTGAAGTAGCTCTTTCGGGTAGAAAATATGGAGATTCTATAGAAGTGGTTGTACCGAGCAATATGGCGTTTGGAGAAAATGGAAGTGCAGGAGGACTTGTGCCTGGTTATACTGCCTTGCATTATGGCATCCGAATTCTTCTCAATAACTAATTACCCAATCACAAAGACCGTTGGCTTTTTGTGAAGATTTGGTATGCATTTTTTCCATTCAAGAATTGTTTTAGTTGAAATGAATTCATCGGAAAGTGTAAGGTTACAAGCAATGCAAAGTCGCGTCGTATGAGAACAGTTCTTTACAATATCTTCAAGCAATTGATTGTTTCTGAATGGAGTTTCCATAAAAATTTGAGACCCAAATGAACCAACTGACTGTTCAAGCTGTTGCAGTTTTTTCATTCTGGACCTTTTTTCTTTTGGTAGATAACCGTGAAAACTAAATTGCTGACCATTCATTCCTGATGAAATTAATGCCATAATGATGGAAGATGCACCAGATAGCGGCACAACTTTTAAATTCGAGTTATGAGCCAGGGCAATAATTTCTGAACCTGGGTCCGCAATGCCTGCCATGCCTGCTTCTGATAATATTCCAATATGGATTCCGTCCAGTGCAGGCTTTAAGTATGAAGGATACATAGCGTGATCACTGTGCTTGCCAATTGAATAAAGGGTTATATTATCAAATGACTTATTAAACCCGATAGCTCTAAGATGTCTTCTGGCTGTTTTTTCATTTTCGACAATAAAATGCTCTAAGGAATTAATAATTTCGATTGCTCCAGCAGTTATGACTAAATCTTTGTCAACAGGTCCAAGAAGATTTGGGAGTAGATATAATTTACCGGTATGTTCCATCTGCAATTTTTTTCGCGATTACTGTACACGCTTGTTCGAGAAGATTATAGACTAATTCAAAACCATCGTCATTACCGTAATAGGGGTCGGGTACATCCAGGTTTTTGTTGGGTTGGCTTTCGTTTAAAATCATAAAAACTTTCTTGCTTTCATTTTCATCCTTACTCAAAGCCATGATGTTAGCAAGGTTAGCACTGTCCATGGCATAAATGAGGTCAAATTCAGCAAAATCATCTTTGGTAAATTGCCTGGCTCTTAAATCACTGATATCTATATTGTGACACCTTGCCGTTTCTTGTTGTCGCAGGTCTGGAGGTGAGCCGATGTGATAGGAAGATGTGCCAGCAGAATCAACATGAACATTCAATTCGAGCTTTTTAATTTTATCTCTCATGATCCCGTGTGCCATTGGGGATCGACAAATGTTACCTAAACAAACCATTAAAATTTTCATTTATTGAAGATAAAAAATACCAAGTGAATAATGTTAGATATTAAATAGTATTAACACGAAAGTGAATAGGGACGAAGGGATCCAATCATTATATTTGTTTGAGACACAATTTAGAATAAGGAATTTGAACAGTTTTATTGTGAAACCGTTTAGTTATAAATGAGGAATAAACTGTGCAGACAATTATGGAAGTAACTTATTGGGATATTTTTCTAAATTCATTTGTAGAGTTCGGTAGCTATACCTGGAAAGAAATTTCACTACAAACTTCTCCGTGGTACGTAAATTATTTTGTTTGGCTGACAATCCTTTCGCTGTTTTTGTGGAGCATAGAAATAATTTTCCCATGGCGACGTAATCAGTCCGTTTTCCGAAAAGATTTCTGGCTTGATTTATTTTACATGTATTTCAACTTTTATTTGTTTAAGCTCATTATTTTCATGGCTTTTTCGACCGTTACGGAACATTGGTTTACGGATATTGTTGGAGGTGATGTGTCTAAGTTTGCGTTAATTGACTTGAGCGATTTTCCAAATTGGTTGCAGCTTGCAATCTTTTTTGTTGCTTTAGATTTTGTGCAATGGATTACGCACATTTGTCTGCACCGATTTAAGTTTTTATGGCGTTTTCATCAGGTTCATCACTCCGTAAAGGAAATGGGATTTGCGGCACATTTTCGTTACCATTGGATGGAAAATGTGATTTATACTCCCGTCAAGTATATGGCCATGATGTTGATAGGTAATTTCAACCCTGAGCAAGCGTTTATTGTTTATTATATCTCTATTGCAATAGGACATCTAAATCATGCTAACATTCGTATAAATTATGGTTGGTTGAGATTTCTTTTCAATAATCCACGAATGCACATTTGGCATCATTCCAAAGTACTTCCGGGAGAAAAAAAATATGGAGTAAATTTCGGAATCAGTCTAAGTTGTTGGGATTATATTTTCAGAACAAGTTATGTACCTGCTGACGGTCGGGATATTCCACTTGGGTTTGAAGGAGACGAGCGATTTCCAAAGAGTTTTTTTAAACAATTATGGGTAGGGTTTAAAATAAAGTCTTAAATATTACGCAATAATTGTTTTGAGTTATTTCAAAACTAAATCAATGCTTATCTTGCACATCTGGAACTAAATCATTTAGATTTTAGGCTTTAATTGGTGCCTGGAACCCGGAAATTTAATACTCTTGAATGAAGCACATGATTATTCTCTTTAACGAATTAAAATGGGTTGGACTCCTGTCAGTACTTTTAATTTTGATTGGATGCACCTCTGAAGAAACTGATGAATCGCCATTACCAATCAAGAAAAGTCTTCCTTTAAACATTGTTTTTTTGGTAGGTGACGGTATGGGCTTGTCTCAAATGTCTAGTGCCTATTTTTTTGGTGAAGGAGAACCAAATTTTTCAAGATTTCCGATAGTTGGGCTGTCCAAAACTCCATCTGGGTCGCATAAAATCACGGATTCTGCAGCAGGGGCCACGGCTTTTGCGTGTGGTAAAAAAACGTACAATGGGGCAATAGGTGTTGACATGGACACCAATGATTTGGAAACAATAATTGAAGAATTGTCTGCCCAAGGTTGGAATACAGGTGTTGTTTCTACTTCCTCGATAACACATGCAACACCTGCTTCATTTTATGCTCATGTATCAAGCAGAATGATGCAAGAGGAAATTGCTAAGCAGTTAGCATCCAGTGAAGTTGATTTCATAGCTGGAGGTGGTTACAAATGGTTCTGTAATCGATCAGATTCACTTAATTATGCAGATACATTAGCAGCTAATGGATTTTTCTTAGACACGAATTCAATTGATGCCCCATGGAAAGGAGGAGATCAAAAGCCAGTTTATCTAATGGCTCCTGATGGATTGACACCTAAACATTTAGGAAGAGCTGATTTTCTACCAACGGCAACCAAGAGGGCCATTGATCATCTTTCTCTAAAAGACGAACCATTTTTTCTGGTTATAGAGGGTTCTCAGATTGATTGGGGAGGGCATTCAAATGTCGGTGAGTACGTTATTCAAGAAGTGTTGGATTTTGATAAGGCAGTAGGAGTGGCTTTAGATTATGCTGCGGAACAAGGCAACACTTTAGTAGTGGTCACTGCAGATCATGAGACTGGCGGATTTACAATGGCAAGTGAGTTAAAAACAGGGCCTTACAGGTCGATGTATAGTGATTACAATAGCATAGCGGTAGAATTTTCTACTGGTGGGCACAGTAGCACAATGGTTCCAGTATTGGCAACCGGTCCGCAAGCTATTCTTTTTGGTGGAATCTATGATAATACTAAAATTCACCGTTTATTTAGACAGGTGGGCTCATACAATGCGGGAAATAAAACAAAGCTTTAAGCGGATGTGAAAAGTGCATTCAAAAAAAAACCTCCCATTTAAATAAGAAGGTTTTTTTAGTAATGCTATTATTTCTTTATTGAACACTCAATTTCTTTTCTAAATCATCTAAATAACTTCGAAATGATTTATCAGTCTCGGATAAGTTATTAACTGTTCTACAGGCATGCAATACGGTTGCATGATCTTTTCCTCCACAGTGTGCACCGATATTGGCTAGAGAAGACTTGGTCATCTTTTTCGCGAAGAACATTGCAATTTGTCTCGCTTGTACAACTTCTCTTTTTCTTGTCTTCGACTTCATTAGTTCGATGGGTAAATCGAAATAATCACACACAACTTTTTGAATGTATTCGATGGACACTTCTCTCGCTGTGTTTTTCACAAATTTATCTATCATTTGTTTCGCGAGATCCAGTGTAATGGCCTTTTTATTTAAAGAGGACTGTGCAATGAGTGAAATTAAAGCGCCTTCTAATTCTCGAATGTTACTGGATATACTGTAGGCCAAATATTCTACTACTTCTTTTGGTAAATCAATACCATCTGAGTACATTTTCTTTTGAAGAATAGCTATTCTTGTTTCAAGGTCTGGAACTTGAAGATCAGCGGACAACCCCCATTTAAAACGAGAAAGAAGTCTTTGCTCCATGCCTTGCATTTCAACAGGTGGTTTATCGGAAGTCAGCACCAACTGCTTACCAGTTTGGTGCAGGTGATTGAAAATATGAAAGAATACGTCTTGCGTTTTTTCTTTTCCAGCAAAGAATTGAACGTCATCAATTAACAACACGTCAATCATCTGATAGAAATGAATGAAATCATTTGTGTTGTTGTTTTTTACCGCATCAATAAACTGATGTGTAAATTTCTCTGATGAAACGTATAGAACAGTTTTGTTGGGGAATTTATTTTTAATTCCAATACCGATAGAATGCGTTAAATGCGTTTTTCCTAAACCGACTCCACCGTAGATAAGTAAGGGGTTAAATGCAGTTCCTCCGGGTTTGTTAGCAACCGCATATCCAGCAGATCTTGCTAGGCGATTACAATCTCCTTCCACTAGGTTCTCAAATGAATAATTTGGATTTAAGTTAGAATCTACATTGACTTTTCTTAATCCAGGTATAATGAACGGATTTTTAATAGGATTCTTACTTACATCTAAAGGCATCGAAACCGAAGGGTTTTTTAGAGCCTTAGTATTGGTAGTTGGAATTTTTACTGTGTAAGGATTGGTGCTTCTAGCATTATTCTCCATGACAATACTGTACTCGAGTTTCGCATCTGGTCCAATCTCTTTTCGAATGGTTTTTCTTAGGAGTTCAATATAGTGTTCCTCTAGCCACTCATAAAAAAATTGTGAGGGTACCTGAATGGTTAAAATGCTGTTTTTTATTTTGACCGATTTTATCGGCTCAAACCATGTTTTGTAACTCTGTAAACTAACGTTGTCTTTTATGACGGACAAGCAATTTGTCCATACAGATTCATGGTTTTTTTTCATACAATAAAAAGTTAAAAGGTCAGTTAATCCAATGTGCTCACGATAATTAAGGGAGTCGCTTAGTTAAGTAGCCTTCTTAATTATCACAGAACAAATATTTGGATAAAAAAGTTATAAAAAAAACGAATTTGGTATTGCTTTTTTAAAATAATTTACTTCGGTTTAAATAATTTTTTTGGCACAGTTTTTATTTGTGAACAATGCCATGTTATTATCCCACTTTCTTTTTGAACTTTTTTCAAAAAAGAAGTCTAATTTACCTATAACTAACCCAGCCCAACCTGCCTGATTGATAACTACAGCTTGGTTTACGCTGTTCATTACGGATGTCGGTTCGTCCAGAAACGTATGCGTATGTCCGCCAAGTATAAGGTCAATATTACAAGTTTCTTTTGCAAGTGCTAGATCGCTTATTTTATTTTCATTGTACCGATATCCAAGATGGGATAAGCAGATGACAAAATCACAACCTTTATCAACTAATATTTCAGCAGTCTTATTCGCCGTAACTATTTCGTCTCTATGCACGGTGTTGCCGTAAAGGTCTTTATTTACAAGTCCTTCTAATTTAATGCCAATTCCGAAAACCCCAATCTTTAGAGGGCCCTTTTTAAATGTTTTATAGGGATGAGTTTTTTTATCAAGAATAGTGTCAGAAAAATCATAATTGGATGTAACAAACGGGAAGTCTGCGTTAGGTAACATTTTTTCAAAACCGATTAAGCCATTATCAAAATCATGATTCCCCATGGTAGCGCAATCGTATCCCATTTGACTCATTAATTTAAATTCGACTTCGCCACCAAAAAAATTAAAGTAGGGTGTTCCTTGAAAAATATCTCCACTATCCAGTAAAAGCATATGCGATGAGTTCTCTCGAATTGAATGAATGATTGATGCCCTTTTAGCCATGCCACCCATTCCAGCATATTTTTTATGCCCAATTGGAAAGGCCTCAATTTGGCTATGCATATCATTGGTATGAACAATGGTTAAACGAATTAAATCAACTTCATCTGCTAACCTGCTAATGTCGAACGAGCTAAGTGCAAATAGTCCAGCAGTTCCAAGGCTCATTGTTTTAATAAATTCTCGTCTATTCTGGTTCATAGATTATTCTTTGGTCTAATGTGCCATTGATGCGTATGCCTTTCTGGTCATTTTCTTGAATCAAATCAATAAAAGCATCTCGTAATTTAATCCCTGTTTCAATCAGTTGAATTGGAGATTCAAAAAAAGTCATTTCATCACCTCCTTTAGCCAAATAATCAGAAGTGGCTATTTTATAAGTCGTAGTTTCGTCGAAAGGTTTACTTTTTATTTGGCACTTAAAATGAGTCTTACTTGAAGTGTATCGAATCCGCATATGCCGCGATACGGGCACACCAGATTTCCTTCCTTTTCCCATCGTTCTACTTTGAATATATCGGATTAATTCATTCATTCTTTTTCCAGAAATATCAACAACAACGATTTCATTTTCAAAAGGCATTAATTCGTAAATATTTCGTATCGTAATTTCTCCCGAGTCAATAGGAACCCTTAGCCCTCCATTATTCAGTATTGCAAAATCAATTGGCTTGGATGGTCCTGTTTGCGCGCTATTCCATCTTTCTGCTTGTGTATAAATTACATCAGCACAAAAATTGCCTAATTTTCCTTCAGGAGACCCCTTCATCATTAGAGAAGAGGATGTTCCTATGCGTTTATTCATAGCACTGTCAATGGATGCTTTGTAATGTGATAAGCTATTTAATGTCTTGGCGTCGGATGAGATGTTGTCGTTAATCGAGCGGTTTTCAAAGTCATTATTTACTATTCGAAAATTCGAACATCCTAATGATGCTAACAACACGATGGTTAAAAGGAATAGGTGCATGAGGTTTTGCATAGCAAACAATAATAGTAAATTTAGATAAGCAATAAGAAATGTTCTATTCCGAAATTAAAATTAGAGTAAGGTATGCAGAGACTGATCAAATGGGTTATTGCTATTATGGAAATTATGCACAGTACTTTGAGGTTGCCAGAGTAGAAGCTTTGAGGTCCTTGGGAGTTTCTTACCGGGATATGGAAATTCAAGGAGTACTGCTTCCAGTAACAGATTATTCAATTAAATACTTGAAACCTGCTTTTTATGATGAAAACCTAACAATTCAAACGTCTATAAAAAATACGCCCGGAATCCGTATTGAATTCGACTACGAAACATACAATGAGAAGGGAGAGCTTATAAATACAGCAAATACGAAATTAGTATTTTTAGATAAAACATCAATGAAGCCAAGAGTTGCACCGGATTTTTTAATGAAACAATTAACACCATTTTTTAATGAATAAGGCGTCAATTATTATCATATTGGTTTTGCTCACGACTATTGTTACGCATTCCCAAACTTTTAAAGAGGGATTTGTTAAGGCAGCAACTTTCATGGAGAATGAAAATTTTTATTCTGCTTTGCCTGTGCTGTTTGAATTGGAAAAGACGAATCAGAAAAATGCCAATATCAAATCGATGATTGGCTATTGCTACTTAAATACCTCCTATGAAAAGTACAAGGCAATACCTTATTTCAAGTATGTTTTGTCAGATGTAAAAAGGAATATTACGCCCTTCTATTCATCTGGAAATTATAAAGAAAAAAGAGCACCGATAGAGGCCATTCGATTTATGGGTCAAGCCTACCATGCGGATTATCAGTTTAGTTTAGCACTAGACATGTATTTTGAGTACCAGGAATTTGTTGATGCCAATAATAAGACAGAATTAGAAGGAGTAAAAAGGGACATAAGGATTACGCGAAATGCAATGTCTTTGAAAGCGAACCCAACCGAGATGACGCTTCGGTCAATGAGTAATTCTTTAAATAGTAAGTTTCCAGAGTACCGACCTATTGTAAATGCAGATGAAACCATTATGATTTTCACATCAAGAAGAGGTGATGGAGTTAATCCTAAAAGGGGAGAAGACGGGAATTTTTTCGAGGATATTTATGTTAGCTATCGCAAAGATACGGCGAAAGAGGATGCTTGGTCTGATCCAGAATTGATTCATTCTAATATAAATACGAACTCTCACGAAGCTTGTCTTTATTTATCTGCAGATGGTCAGCACATGTATCTCTATAAAACAGATGAGCATGATGGAGGGATATATGAGTCACATTTGAACGGAAGGGAATGGTCTAAACCTACTCCTTTAGCGACCGAAATTAATTCTGAATATTGGGAAACTCATGCGAATTTAAGTGTGGATGGACGGTTGGTTGCGTTTGTATCCGATAGACCAGGTGGGTTTGGCGGACGTGATATCTGGTTTATGCGCAAAGGAAGTGCAGGTGAGTGGTTGCCTGTAGAAAACGCGGGTTCGTCTATTAATACAGCTTTTGATGAAGAAAGTCCGTTTTTACATCCGGATGGTACTTCTTTGTATTTTTCCTCTGAAGGCCACAACACGATGGGGGGATTTGATGTTTTTCAGTCGAGATTGGATCCCGGTGGAGAATGGGAAAGGCCTGTAAATATTGGATATCCTGTTAATACAACAGGAGATGATGTGTTTTTTGTTCCAACAGCCGATGGTAAACGCGCTTATTTCTCATCTTTTAGAGAAGGTGGTATGGGAGATCAGGATATTTACATCATTAGTCTATTAGACAAGGAAGAAAAGGCTTTGATAATTTACAAAGGAAAAGCATTAGATTCTATTGGAAATGTGGTGAATGATATTGTGATAACTGTATACGATGAAAGTACCGGTGAAGTATCAGGAGAATATCGACCAAACAAGGCTACTGGGAAATTTTTATTCGTTATGAAGCCTGGCCATAGTTACGAAGTAACCTACGATATACAAGGGTTATTGGCCAGTGAAAGAATAGCTTTGGATGATGTCAGTAAGTTTAAAGAAATTGGACGGTTAGTCGTTCATGAGGGTGACCGCATTACCATAAAAAAGGATTCTATAACAGACAACCAAGTTTCAGAGGTGCAAGAAGAGCACGATGCGGACATTGTTCATTTAATCAATATTGATGTCCAGTCTCAAATTAGTGAGGAAAGACTGAATGATTTACAATTTGAAGTGAATAAAACTTTGAATGAAGGAAAGACATTGGTTCTGAAAAATTTAGAATTTTATTTTGACAGAACTAAAGTATTGGAAAAGTCTAGGCCAGATATAGAATTGGTATTTAGTTACCTGAATACACATGCAAATCAAAGAGTAATGATTGAAGGCCATACAGATTCAAAAGGTTCTGATAATTACAACCTTTACCTTTCAAAAGCGAGAGCTGACAAGATTAAAGAAATCCTAAACGTGATGGGAATTGAAAATACACGGTTAGTCCCAAATGGATTTGGTGAAAGCAGACCGTTAGTGCCTAATAGTAATCCGGATGGAACGGATAATCCAGAAAATCGGCAACGCAATCGCAGAGTAGAATTTAAAATAATTAAGGAAGATTAATTCGAGTTAACACGATTAGTTAGGCCAATGTAATGGCAAATACTGAAAGGATCAGGATTATTTTATACATCATGTTGATTGAGTTGAATGCACTTTTGTTTTTAGCGGGTATTAACATCAACAGGGCGATCAGGATCATCAAAGCACAAAATATGAGGTAATAAAAGACTGGACGCTCTTTGATTTCAGAAAATAAAATTCCAATTGGCAATAAAGAAATAAACATTAGTGAAATGACTAAGATTTTGGTTTTTGGTATTCCCCAGATTATCGGTATGGATTGATCACCGATAACTAAATCACCTTTCATTCCGACCAGTTTCTTTATGATTTCTCGTGTTAATGTCAACACGAACAAAAAACCAATATACAGAATGATTTTAAAGTCTGTCTTCCAATAATAAATGCTGAGTGATGCAAATGGCGCTATGGTTAATATGGCGGCACTAAATTCTCCTATAAATGGCTTTTTTCTCAATTTATGCGAGTAAAACCACAACGCAAAACACAAAATAGAATTGTACAATAAAATTTTCCAGCCAACCAAAAAGGCGAATATTGTTCCAATAAAGTTAAAAAGAAAATAGGTGTTTAAGCAGAAAGACTTGCTTACGATTCTGCTAAATACAGTACCCCTAGGGTTATTAATCAAGTCTTTTTCAAAATCATAAAATGCATTGATAATATACCCTGCCATTATTAAAAAAGACAGTGAAAGCATCGATAGATGTAATTTATAGTCTGTGAGGGTTGTTAACCAATCGTTACTGGTGTGAAGTAAGAATACAGCAGATAAGTACAGACCTATATTAATTAACAATACATTGTACCAGCGCACCAAAGAAAGCATTGCCAATACCTTAATTAAAACGTACCGTTGTTTTCTGCTCAGGATGGACTTTGAATTTAACACAAGCTAATTTACTGAGAAATCACACCTTAATTAACAAATGAAGAACAATGACAAATTAAAAATTGTAAATAACGTCTACGTCATACCCAGAAAGTTTTCTCTTGGCTTCATCCATATCTTCTGTAAATCCTAGAATGAATCCACCACCACCGGAACCGCATAGCTTTAAATAATAGGCATTTGATTGAATTCCTTCTTCCCAAATTTTTTGATAATTATTTGGTATCATTGGTTTGAAATTTTCCAAGACAATTTTGGATAAATTCTTCATGTTACTGAAAAGAGGCGAAAAATCTTTTTCTAAAAAAGCTTCAATACATGCGTCATTGTATTTTTTGAACTTCTTTTTGAGCATTTTGCGAAACCCTTCCTCTTTTAACTTGTCAAGGAAGATATTGACCATGGGCTGTGTTTCACCAGGATTACCAGTATTTAATAAGAAGATTCCCCCTTTGCTATTTCCTTGTGCTGGAATGCCGATTGCGTTGAGGTCATTTTTACTTTTGATAAGAATAGGTAAGTTCAAATAGCAAATTAAAGGATCTAAACCAGAGCTTTTACCGTGAAAGTAGGCTTCTAATTCACTAAAAATTTTCTTTAGTTTAAGAATAGACGCATTGCTAACATTTCCATCAGATCTCAAGCCGTTAATGGCGTAACTACTATAGATAGAGGCTACGAGTGCCCCAGAACTTCCAACGCCATACCCTTTGGGTATAGAACTGTCGAAGAGCAATCCTCGATTGATGTCTTTATACAGTTTTTTCAGGTCTAGTTTGCACGGTAATTCGTTTTTACGATCTAAAGCGTTCAGGAACTCATAGAACTTCAATAATTCTTTATTAGACCAGTCGGCCATTTCTTTATTTTCTGAGTGAAAAATAAGGCTGCCTTGATAATTGTCGTAAGGAATAGAAAGACCCATAGAATCTTGGATGATTCCATATTCTCCGAAGAGTAGCACTTTCCCATAAAATAAAGACTCTTTAAGCATAAGCTTCGTTTAAAAGCATAGGTCCATTGCCAATGTTATCACAAATATACTGTCCATTTTCACAAAAACCTATCAGTTCCGTATTAATCAAATTCAATACATCCTCTTTTTGAGACGCCGGATACAACAAATGTACATTGGCTCCGGCATCCAACGTTACAGCCAAATTAACATTCGAACGCTTCCGAAATTGCCACACGCTGTGAATGATTTCAACAGTGTTTGGTTTAAATAACATGAAATATGGTCGAGAAGTCATCATCATGGCATGCAACGCTAGGGCCTCCGTTTCAACAATTTCAACGAAGGAATTTAAATCTCCCTCTTCTAAGACAGTTTTAAGTGCCAAAATGTTCGCGTTCGCCTGTTTAAATCTAGCCGTTGCATAAGGATGTTGGTTCATCATTCCATGCCCAACAGAACTTGAAACTTCTTTTTTTCCTTTATCAACTAATAAAATAGTGTCCTGGTAATTATGAAAGACAGGATGTATGTTATCAACAGAAGTGCCCCAATAGTTTGAACAATCACTTTGAATCTCCGATTGCCCCCAAGCAACAATACCACCATAGATGGACCTGCACGCACTACCAGAACCTAGTCTAGCAATGAAAGATGCTTTTTTTTGTAGCTCCTGATTCGTGATCTTGGGGTTTAGCTTTTGCTCTAA
>Ga0115568_10001472_pt1 | contig 16907 bp, 14 predicted proteins | sample COGITO_mtgs_1204_FD_87296 | JGI IMG/M metagenome (GOLD analysis project Ga0115568, IMG submission 87296) | Pelagic marine microbial communities from North Sea - COGITO_mtgs_120426 | ecosystem: Environmental > Aquatic > Marine > Epipelagic | place: Germany:Helgoland, sampling site Kabeltonne...
TGAAAACAACCTATGTATATAAATTATTAATATGTATAAATTATATATATGGAATTAAAAGAAGAAGAAAACCTATTACAAAGTACTAAATATGATTTTTTGTATCCAAATTTAAATGATCGTAATTTTAATATTAAAATTGCTGAGAAAAAAGAATTCAATGATACTGAATATAATGGAGAGATACATGATGTAAAAACACATGGCGACAAACTATGTAATGCTAATTTTGAACTTGCCAATCATCAAATATTTGTTAGAAATTTCTTATCGAATCAAACCCCATACAATGGATTACTATTATATCATGGTTTGGGTACTGGGAAAACATGTTCGGCAATTACAATAAGCGAAGAATATAGAGAATACATGAAACAAATGGGATTAACTAAACGAATAATTATAGTCGGCAATAAAAACATACAAGATAATTATAAATTACAGTTGTTTGATGAAAGAAAACTTGAAAAAATTAATGGTTACTGGAAATTATCCGGTTGCACCGGCAGTAAGCTTATAACCGAAATTAATCCTATTAATATGAAGAAAAATATGACTAAAGATAAACTTATATCACAAGTAAATAACATTATTAATTCATCCTATCTTTTTCTAGGTTATCGTGAATTTGGAAATATGATAGCCAAAAAAATTAACAAGTTTGCAAATGAACCTGACTTGAAAATTAAACAGAAAAATATTGAAACCGCTCTAAATAATGAATATTCTAATAGGCTTGTCATAATAGATGAAGTTCAGAATATTAGACTTACAGATAACATTGAAGATAAAAAAGTAGGGCAACGCCTATTAGAGTTAACTGGATATGTTAATAATCTTAAACTTATTTTACTTTCCGCCACACCTATGTTTAATACTTATAAAGAAATTGTATGGTTATTAAATTTATTAAATAAAAATGACAACCGAAGTATCATAAATATTAAAGATATATTTGATAAAAATGGAAATTTTATTAAAGACGTAAACGGCAATGAAATTGGACAGGAACTTCTCATACGAAAATCAAGAGGGTATGTATCATTTATTAGAGGAGATAATCCATATACATTTCCATATCGTATATATCCTGCTTATTTTGACCCTCAAAATAGTATTAAAAATATGTCATATCCTAGAATTCAAATAAATGGTATTCCTATATTACAGGGTATATCACATGTTGATGTATACACGGTCGGTATCGGTTCTTATCAAAAAACAGTATACGATGAAATTACAAAAAAACTCAGGAAAAATTATAAAGATATCAACGAATCAAATTTAGATAAAGGATTTGGATACCAAGAACTTGAAGCTCCTTTACAAATACTTAATATGACTTATCCTAATTTAGATGAAACTACATCTGATATTAAAGAACTATATGGAAACAATGGTTTAAAAAATGTAATGAATATAAAAAAACCACAAGCCGAGTTTGAATACAAATATGATGACTTAAAAATATTTCAAAAAGATATTATAGGTAATTACGGTGCAAAAATAAAAAATATATGCGATTCTATCATGATTTCCGAGGGTATAGTACTTGTATATTCACAATATATTGATGGTGGGATAGTCCCAATTGCTTTGGCATTGGAAGAATTAGGATTTACTAGATTTGGACGTGAAAATCTATTCTCTAAACCGCCTTCCGAGTTGATAGATGCAATTACTATGAAACCTAAAAGTAGTGTTGAAACAAACTTCAAACCTGCTAAATACTGTGTAATATCCGGTGATATAGTTTTGTCACCTAACAACAGCAAGGAAATTAAAAAAATTACGGATTCAAATAATTTATATGGAGAAGAAGTTAAGGTAGTATTAATATCTAGAGCAGGTTCCGAAGGCATCGATTTAAAAAATGTACGTCAAATACATATTATTGATCCATGGTATAATATGAACCGCATAGAACAAATCATAGGTCGCGGTGTAAGAACATGCAGTCATAAAGATTTAGAGTTTATTAGACGGAATGTTATGATATTTCTGTATGCTACATATATTAATGACAGAGTTGAAACACTAGATTTATATTTGTATCGTTTAGCAGAAATTAAAGCATTAAAAATAGGAAAGGTATCCCGTGTTTTAAAAAAAAATGCCATTGATTGTTTATTAAATAAACAACAAACCAACTTTACAACCGAAAATATGAATCAAATTGTTGAACAACAATTGTCAAATGGATTATCTATTGAATGGGAAGTAGGAGACAAACAATATTCTTCTTTATGTGATTATATGGATACATGCTCTTATAACTGTGACCCAAATAAAGACAATTTAGAAGTAAATTATGCTACCTACAATGAAAGTTTTGTTTCACTAAATATTGAAAAATTAATTGAAAAAATAAAAGATATATTTAAAGACCAATATGTATGTGAAAAAGAACAACTTATTCGCAAGATTAATTATGTTAAAGAATATCCGTTAGTGCAAATCTACTCTGCGTTAGATAAAATATTGAATGATGATACTGAGATTTTAACAGATATGTTTGGGAAAAAAGGATACTTGGTAAATGTATCAACATACTACTTCTTCCAACCAATTGAATTGAAAAATGAAAACATAACAATACATGAACGTATAAAACCTATTGATTATAAACATGAAAAAATAAATATAACACTTCCAAAAAAGAAAACAGCAACAATTATTGAACACAATGTCGAATCACTCACAGGAGAGTACGAAGAACAAGAACGAGAACAAGACCAAGAACGAGAACAAGACCAAGAACGAGAACGAAATGATAATATAGATGTTATGCGATTAATAGGCAAATTAAATGATAATTTTATTACAGCTACATCAGGACATTTACCTTCGTCGACAAGAGGACTCAAAAATTGGTATGATGTATGTAGAATAACAATAGACAGAATGGTAAATGAAACAATAGAAAATGAAATAGTAGAAATGAAGATTCTTGAATACTTTGTATTAGAACATATCATGGAAACTGTCAATTTTGAAGAAACATTTAAAATATTACAATACATAACACAAAAATCTACATTAAGCGAATTTGAGGATCTTATTCATAAATATTTTAAAGATAGAATTATTAAAAATAATGACACAATAGCTATTGTTTTATTAAATGAAAAGCCTGAAATGTACGTTTTAAAAGATAAATCTTGGAAAAAGCCGCAACCTCAAGACGCAATTGATTTAAGAGAGGCTATCAATAACCAACTTGAAATACCTAAAGAAAGATTAGGTAATACTATTGGATATATTGATTATTTTAAGAAAAAAGAGTTTATATTTAAAACAATTGATACCGAGAATGTTAAAAAAGGTTCCAGATGTGATCAAACAGGTAAAAACGCAACGCTAAATGTTTTAAATAAAATAGTAGGGTATAAAAAATATACAAAAGAAAATACCAATGGTTTAAATGTCGCCACTATGTGTGTGGAACAGGAATTATATTTGAGATTTTTTAATTATATTAAAAAAGATGGTTATTATTGGTTTTTAAGAAAAGAACAAATGTTTAATACAAAAATGTAAAATAAATTGAATAAAATAAATAAAAATTAACAAAGTATAATATAATATGGCAGATACAAACAATTATCAATTAATGTCTAACAAATCGCAACTAACAAGAAAAGTTCATATACCTATGAAATATATCGGCGATAATATTATTTCATTAATTAAGAATAAACTTACAGATGTAATAGAAGGTAAATGTGCGGTTGAAGGATATGTTGTTAATGAATCTATTAATGTACTTAATTATTCTAGTGGGACACTTATTGGTTCTAACGTAGAATTTCAAGTAGTATTTGAATGCAACATTGTTTGTCCTGTTGAAGGAGCACTCATCTCATGTGTAGTAGAAAATATTACAAAAGCAGGCATTAAAGCTAAAATACCTGGAGATGTATCACCACTTGTTATTTTCGTGGCAAGAGACCACAATTTCAATGAAGCAAAGTTTAATAACATAAATGAAAATGAAACTATAGTTGTAAAGGTTTTAGGACAAAGATATGAACTTAACGATAAATACATATCTGTTATTGCCGAAATGACAGATAAAACATCCGAACCAATAAAAAAAGAAAAGAAACCACGCACACTTAAAACACAACGCAAAATTAAATTAAAAGTTAAAGAATAATTTGAAGAATAATTTAAAGAATAATTTACAATTTTAAGGATATGAATATAGAAGAAATCAAAGAATTAAAAGACAAAATAGAAATACTTTCTAAGTCTTATCAAATTGAAATAGGAAGATTATTACTTAGCAACGGAGTTCAAATTGATGAAAATAAAAATGGAATATTTATTAATTTAACAAAAGTAGAACAAGAAGTTTTGATTAAAATAAAAGATTATCTTGCATACGCTAACATACAGGAAGATAAACTTAAAAACATTGAAAACAAACAAGAAGAACTTAAAGATTATTATTTTAAAAATAATAATAATGAATCAAAAGTTAAAAGCAAATAATCTTGTAAATGATTTACTAGATTATATGTACATTATAGAACCTGATAAAATTATTCCTAAGAAAATTATAAATACATCTTCTATCACTCCTATGGAAACCGAACCACTATACAAACCAAATGAAACTGATTCACTTTTTTGGTGTTTTTTATATCTTTTAAAAAATAAATCCGACTCTAATTTTGATTTAAATTTTAACTTTAACTTTGATGAAGCAAATAAATCTTTTAAAGCGGAAAAAGAATTTAAGATAAATTTTATAGAACTCGTTAAAAACGATCACAATTTTAAAAATTTTTTAAAATTATATAAATTAAAACTTATAGACATAGAAAATGAACTCATTAATTCTGAAAAAATATCGAAAAAAACATTGTTATCGTTGTGTTTTTACTATAAATTAAATATTATAGTTATTGAAAATAATATTTATTATAAGTTTTGCTTAGGTGGAGAGGAATCACATGATACTCAAAATTTACAATCTGTAAATATTATATTACTTAAAAATAAATGTTACAATCTTCTCAAAGATAAAAATAAGAACGAAGATTATCTTAAATCTAAATTAGAAGCACATAATTTAAATAAACCGATTAAGGCAATTAGTGGTTATAAGGTTGACGAACTTAAGACTATAGCTACTTTGTTAGATATTAGTATTGATAAAAATAAATCTCAGTTATACGAATGTATAGTGCATAAGCTCAATTATAATTATAATTGAAATTAATTAAATAATAATGTGTTTTATTATTATATATATGTCTGAGGAAAAGAAAGGATTTCATAATATTGTAAAAAAATATATTATTGATGTTCCTTACGTTAAAAATGAATCTCGTGGGAATCCCGAATTAGAGATTAGATTTGGTACATTAGGACATAAGCACATCACTCGCATAGATTATGAAAATGTATGTAAAAACATATTATCACATGGCTTTAAACCTACGAATAAACTGGGAAAATCTATGTTAAGAATATCAACAGAATATACTGATAGAAATACTGGAAAAATTAAAATGTCCAATATTAGAACAGAAATTAACGGAATAGATGCTGTTAAAAATTATTGTAAAACAAATCGTTTACCTGAAATATACGACTTTGTGCAAAAAACTAATGCTAAAAATAATGATAATACCATATTGCTTCCACAAAATATTAAATCTTACAATCTAAGAATTTCATACACTAATGAAAACAATATCAATAAAGAATCCAGAATGGCGCGTTCAATCATTGAATCTTGGACTGATACCAAGAAAACATTTAGATATATAAATAGAACATCTTTCACGCATGACGATTATCCAATCAGTATTGATTGTAGTATTATAAAATCTTCAAAAGCCAAGGGTCGTTACATGATGTCTACCTTCACAATACAAGAAACCGACCTATTCAATAATCCAGAAACATACGAAATTGAAATTGAGGTTGACAACGCAAAACTTGAAGGTTATACAACTGAAAGGTTGGAAGCAATTCTTATGAAATCCATTAAATTTGTTTTGGGCGGACTACAACAAACAAACTATCCAATATCCTACAATGAAATTGACGATATTGGCAAACAATATTTAAATTTAATTAAAAATTCATCTAATTATCTAAAACCATCTACATTTATAGGTCCTAATTCCTTTACATTGCAAAAACCCAATATATTGGAAAATGACATGACACACAATATATTAAATGATTATACTGTTACAGACAAAGCCGATGGACTTCGCAAACTTATGTATATTTACAAAAATGGGTTTATCTATTTAATAAATACAAATATGAATATACAATTTACTGGATGCAAATGTGGCAATAATAAATATTTTAATACAATTATTGACGGAGAACATATAATACACGATAAAAATGGTAAATATATTAATCTATTCGCTTGTTTTGACGTGTATTTTATTAATGGTAAAGATGTACGTGATAGTTTATTCGTTAAAACTACACCCAAAGAAGACAAAAACACATATAGATTACAAATGCTTACTGAAATTATAGATAATTTACAGATGAGCGGTATTACAAGTAAATTACCAACATTTAAAATTAAAGTTAAACGATTTTATGTATCTAATGAAGCAATATCCATATTTATAGCATGCAAACAAATATTAGATAACGAAAAAAATGGTGGTTTTGAATATGAAACTGATGGACTAATATTTACACCCTGCAATTATGGTGTTGGACTGACTAAACAAGATAAACAATTAAAATATAATAAATCATCTTGGGAATACAGTTTTAAATGGAAACCAAGTCATTATAATACCATTGATTTCTATATCACAACAAAAAAGATTGATAATGGTACCGAAGCTATAAAAACTATATTTCAATCTGGAACTGATACCTCATCTGCTGAAAATATTATTCAATATAAAACCATATTACTACGTGTAGGTTTCGATGAAGCCAAGAATGGATACATTAACCCATGTCTTGATGTTATTAACGACACTATACCTAAAAAAATAACAAGTGATAACCCTGATGCTTACAAACCTGTATTATTTTATCCAACCAATCCATACGACTCTAACGCGCATGTATGCAACATAATACTTAAAAAAGACAATACGGGTTCTCTACAAATGTTTACAGAAGAAGGTGAAGTTTTTACAGATAATACTATTGTAGAATTCTCATATGACCCTTCAAAAGAACCCGGTTGGAGGTGGACACCATTAAAAGTAAGATGGGATAAAACAGCCGAATTGAAAGGCGGTAGTAAAAATTACGGTAATAACTATATCGTCGCTAATAGCAATTGGCAAAGCATACATAATCCTATAACTGATGAAATGATATCCACAGGAGAAAATATTATAGAAACTGAAAATGATATTTACTATAATAAACAATATGGAGAATCACACACAAAAGCCATGAGAGATTTTCATAATTTATATGTTAAAAAAATGTTAATTAAAGGTGTGTCTGAAAGTGGTTACACCTTGATTGATCTTGCTGTTGGAAAAGGTGGCGATTTCTCAAAATGGATAGAATCTAAATTATCATTCGTATTTGGAATTGATCTATCCAAAGATAATATTGAAAATAGAATGGATGGTGCGTGTGCGCGTTATCTAAATTACAAGCAAAAGATGCGTTTTGTTCCAGATGTATTATTCGTTAATGGAAATAGTGGACTTAATATTAAGAGCGGAGAAGCTATCCTTTCTGAAAAAGAAAAAATGATAACGCAAGCTGTCTTTGGAATTGGAGAGAAAAGTGAAAAACGATTAGGAAAAGGTGTATATAAAAGCTATGGTAGAGGTAGAGAAGGTTTCAACGTTACATCTTGTCAGTTTGCTCTTCATTATTTCTTTGAAAATATTGTAGTATTAACTAATTTCATTCAAAATGTATCTGATGCAACTAAAATAGGGGGACACTTTATCGGTACCTGTTACGATGGAAAATCAATATTTGATGATTTAAAAAAACACACGTTGGGGCAAGGTATGACTTTGTTTAAAAATGATATGAAAATATGGGAATTACTTAAATTATATGAAAATGAAGATTTTAAAGACGACGAGTCATCTCTGGGATATCCTATTGATGTATACCAAGAAACCATTGGCAAAAATTTCAAAGAATATTTAGTTAATTTTACATATTTTAAAACAATAATGGAAAATTATGGATTTATACTTGTATCTAAAACTGAAGCTAACGATATGAACCTACCTAATGGTTCTGTAATGTTTAATGAATTGTTTACACATATGGAATCACAAATGCTCGTTGAGCCAGAATTAAAAAAGTCGTTCGGAGATTCGCATAAAATGAGTTATGAAGAAAAGAAAATTTCGTTTTATAATAGATATTTTGTATTTAAAAAAGAGAGAAATGTGGGAACGATTAAATTAAACAAAGATACTCCAAGTAAGTTTATTGTTAAACCTACCAATATTAGAAAACTATCTAAGCGAATTATTATTAAGTATGAATAAATATAACATAAAAATTATTTGACTAACTTTGTTATGAGATATTTTAATTTACCTAATAATAATTCTATCATTAAACCGTCTGAAATAGTGATAAATACCATTAAACATAATGATATATGTTTTTCTTTGGTGGAATCATTAAAAAAAAATAAAAATAAAATTAACCAAATAATAGACGATTGGGATAAATATAAAAAATACACTAATAGTTATGAATTTATACATACACAAATTCCCAACACTAAAATATCTATTAGTAAATATAAACCATTGTCTAGATCATATTTTAAAATGGTAGAAATTATTAATACATTCAAATTACTCAATAAATACAATAATGAAATAAAAACTTTTCACTTAGCAGAAGGACCTGGCGGGTTTATTGAAGCAATTGCTAATATGCGAAAAAATAAAAATGATTCATATGTAGGTATTACACTAATTAATAAACATAGCACCATACCTAATTGGAATAAGTGTAAAGATGTTATGAAAAAACATAAAAATATTGCGCTTGAATACGGTTCCGACGATACAGGAGATATTTTATCTCCTGACAATTTAAGTTATTGTTTTCAAAAATATAAAAATAGCATGGATATCATTACTGCCGATGGTGGGTTTGACTTTTCAAGCGACTTTAATAATCAAGAGAAATTAGCATGTAATTTAATATTTGCCGAAATATGTTTCGCTATTTTAACACAAAAAAAAGGTGGAAGTTTTATTATAAAATTTTTTGATATATTTACATTAGCATCTATAGACTTGTTGTATATTCTTTCTTGTTTTTATACAAATATAGCTATAACTAAACCTTGCACTAGCAGAACTGCTAACTCTGAAAAATACATTGTATGTGAAAATTTCAAATTTGATGATACTAGCGCCTACTATGATACATTTCATAATATATTTTCTTGGTATGATTTAAAAAAAGTTTACATAGGTAGATTATTAAATTCCGTTATACCAACCATTTATTTAAATAAAATTAAAGAAGTCAATTATCTTTTTGGTCAACATCAAATAGAAAATATTAACACCACAATTGAATTAATATTAACCAAACATTCATCAGATAAAATAGATAATTTAAAGAAAAAAAATATAAGTAGATGTATTGATTGGTGCAGCAAAAATGGAATTCCTTATAATAATATAGTTATATAAATTAAAAGCATTTTGTAGCCGTACCATTTCTACGATAACAAACAGGAGGTGTATTTTTATTACCAGAAAATTTCCCTGCCTTTTGTATAGTATTGTATTTTAAACGCGCAACACGAGAGCTTGAATCTACCGCACCCTCCATTCCATATTGGTGATTACTTGGTTTGTATATTACTGTATTATATGTATTGTCCGCACATTGTCTACCTTGAAACATCGAACTATTCATAGCCTCGTCTGTTGGCCATATAAAATTACCACTGCCATCATAATACGATACACCAGATAATTTAGTTATAAATGTGTTGTTATTATAATCCATGTTTCTCGATTTAAGATAAGAACTGCTATTTGCATAATACTTTTTATTAACTAGTGTTACAGCACTTTTAATTTTTGACCCCCCACTAAATGAAATGATGGAACCTGTGCCTTTTGTGCCAACCGGTCCCCGCGTATTGTCAACACTTCTACATCCAGACGCATCACGTGCTCCATTTACAGCTAATGCCGATGGACTAATATATTTACCTAACATTTTAAACTCTGTTCCTATTGTATAATTAGACGAACAATTGTCACAATTTGCACTCTTTCCCATGTTTAAACTATTTGTGTATCCACCTTTTCTCCATATTTTCAAAGGTTTTCCGTTCTTTGAATACCATGTAGTTGTACTTGTGTTATCCCTTGTATTATAAATATTTTTTGGTATATATGTTATTTGAGACATTTGATATAATATAATTAAAGAAAATAATTATGTTATATATTACTATAATGGTGAATCGCTTTAATAATGATATAGATTTATTACACAATCTTGTACGTTCTCGCGAGAATATTCAAAAAAAACCTTTACCTGACGATGTTTTTGTTCATCTTTTTGTTGCCGGTCTCACTAGTTTAATCCTTATTTTATTAGTTAATGTATCCAAAAGAACTTAATTATCTACAATTACGTAAAGTATATCACTAGATACTAATGCACTTATTATTCCAATATACAAAAGAAAAGGAAACAAAACTATCACCCACGAAACATTTACATACCCACGTTTACATAATGTATTTAATAACCATGTCCAAAATAATACATATATAAGTTGTAATATTAATCCTGTGGTTTTATTAATCATATCACATTCATAATTTCCTACACAAAATGTTCCATCGTCTCCATTCACTAAATTCTGTACTAATATTCCTACTATACCTATTACCCCTACCAATAAATAAAGCATCGCCGGTTCGCACATGCTTTTTCTATTAAGAAATTTCATATTCATAGGTAATGATGTTTTTAGAGCATTTGTGGCCGCACGTGCAGAAGATAAAGAACGAGGTCTAGTTTTTTTATCTGGTGCCATTATATATAAAATAACTAAAAAAAATTTATAAAATATTTATTCATCTTCCTCATCTCCTTTATATTCATCGTAATATTCACGATATCTATTTCTTAATTTTAAATGATCCTTTGTAATCATCAAAATCACGAAGAAGAAAAACATCGCAATAGGCAATAAAATAAAAATCCACGCAACATTGGTATAACCATTAGAACAAAGTAAATTTAAAATCCATGTCCAAAATATTATGTATAAAAATTTAATTATAAAAACTAAAGGCCTATTCACCCTTTCACATTCATAGTTTCCAATACAATAATAAGTGCTCCTTGTGTTTTTTATTACCGATAATATATAAGCTATTATAGAAAATACTAAATATACCATGGCAGGACTACATAATTCCTCATCACCCATTTATATATTAATGATATATTAAATTGGTTGATCTAATACAGCCGAACTATGTCTATGATCGTTTCCTTTCAAACTGTTGTATACTTTGTCTTTAACATCCATTACGGGATCCACCACCATACCCCAAGGTCTCACATGGGAAGGTAATGGATTAAACATTAAAAATAGTATGAAAATTATTACTGAAATCATTAAAACTTGTTTCATTTTATATATACTACTTCAAGAAAATATTATTCTATGTCTACGTGTGTCAACATATGACGCCTACAACACATACTATTTAATTCTAGTTGATCCATTATCATTCCTTCCGGGGTTTTCTCAACATTCTCATTCGTTAAATAAATTACTTTGTCAGCATCCAGATTGTTTTTTACTTTCTCTTTTCTAACATTAATTCTATAATATTCGTATTTGTCCGCTAATACATTCCCACAAGTAAAGCATTTTATTGGTATAATCATTCTTATTATTATACTAATAATATAAATTTTATATTCAATTTTATATTATTCAAAATCTATGTAAAATCTATGTAAAATCTATATAAAATCTATATAAAATTTAGTTTATCAAGACCTACGATATACATATCATTAAATTTAGAATTATTTCCGTCCTCACCTCTAAATGTTCCATTTTTTGTCCGCATTTTATAAATATCTAAATAACTTTTAGTTATTCCTATAAAAATTAACACAATTATTACACCAAAAACATTAATAGTTAAATAACTCATCGTTTTTTTAATCTTCTCAAATAAATTCGGATGTAAACCAAATACTATAATAATGAGTATTATTATTGACATATAAAATGCTATATCCATATATATATATATTTGCTAAATTAAATTTCTTCTAAACATATACCTATTGTTGTTTTATGCTTTTTGTGTATGATTTTATTTGATGTAACCTTTTTATGACATTCTTTACATATACTCATTAAATTTGCTTTATGATTTTTCTTAAACCCATCTATAAATCCCATTTCATCCGCAGACTCTTGCGGGTACATATGATGTGTTTCACTTGCTATTTTATTACACAACTCACAATTACCAACTATCTTCTCGCTATTATAACGACTCGTGTTCATTGAAAGAATTCCCTTGTCTTTTGGGTTATATTTAATACGAATGTCGTGAGCACGTTTTAAAAAGTCCTCGGGCATCGAAAGCGATTTGCATACCTCCAATCCATAACTACTGTTACCCGCCGTGTCTTTCAGTATTCTATCGTAAATTAATATATCATTTGATTCATCATACCTAACCGTCATATGTTTCAATTCTAATTTCTTTAATTCTTTTATTTCATCTCTATCCGTTATTTCATGAAAATGTGTAGCAAATACAAACGATGAACTTTTATTATGTAATTCTGTTACACCCGAAATAAATATGGCTGTTGCCGATTCGGTTTCTGTTCCCGAACACAACTCATCGCCTAATATTAAACTGTTCTTATCCGCATACTTCAGTATGGTTCTCAACTCAGACATCTCAACCGCAAATGTTGATAACCCCTTGAAAATATTATCATTCCCCAATATTCGTGTAAATATTTGTGTATACGGATTATAATCCATCTCACTACAAGGCACATAAAGACCTGATTGTGCCATTATAATAGTTATACCTAATGCCCTTATCAAACTTGTTTTACCAACAGCATTCGTTCCGTATATTAACATACCATCCATCATGTCACCCAATCTTATATCGTTCGCAACGTATAACTCACTTGTGTTTAGGTTCTCTATCAATAAATGTCTCAGTCCTTTACAATTAAAATACGATTTGTCTGTATTTACTATTTTAGGCTTACATAGGTTGTTGTTTACCGATATATACACCTTGTTCTGTAATACATCCAATTTCGTTATGTAATTAATTACATTCAAAAATTTATCTGATAACTCTATGAAATTATTTACATATTTTTTATATTGTAAAACTACCTCGTCTAACATGTGCGTTTTTGTCGTAGTTATTGATTTATATATGTGTTGCATTTGACTACCCATTATATTTTTATTTGTACCTGTTGCCGTAACAAACTCTAAATCATCTACATTTAATATATAAGTTTTCGTTTCGTTTGATGATTTATAACTTGAACTATAACTTGAAATATAACTTAGTTCTATAGAACCTGTTATATTCATCCGTTTCAGTTCCTCTGTTATGGTTTTAGCACGCTTTTGTGTCAATTGAAGCGTGCAACCACTTTTTTCTGTGTCGTGTATCTTGATATATTCACATGAACTTGCGTTTGTGCTTGTAGTCTTACGACGACTCGTCTCATAAGTTAAAAGCATATTATTCAGATATTTTCTAACACATTCTAATATATCATTTCGTTCATGCCATTTTTCTATTTTATTATCTAACTCTTCAATAACACCTTCTTTTATTATATTTCTATCTATGTTTACGGTGTTTACATCCTTACAAGCTTTTATATCTAACGTATATTTTATACTATTCAGTATCTCATCGCATCCTTTTTGTATTTCATCACTATTTGACCCTACTTCTCCGGTATCTAATAGATATTTATTTAAGATCTTATCCTTACATAGCCCTTTATATACACTCCTAATCGTCTCTATATTATCATGAATCGTTACAAAATTAACTGGTGTTATCTCCTTCTTTAATAGTTTCCTATTTAACTTCTCCAGATCTTTTATATCCTGAATATTCGTTCTTAAACTACTTAATTTATTGGTTGTTATCAGATACTCTGTAATATCATATTCTTTTATAAGTAATTTGCTATCTGAAATTGGATGCAAGATTAAATGTTCAAATGCACGTTTGCCCATTGGAGTAACCGCATTGTTTAAAAATGTCGCGATTGATGATAGTTTGCCTTTATAATTACTATCTTCTATAATATTTAATTGTTTTAATGAATGATTTGATGTAGCTAATTTATCATTGTTTACCGTCTCATAATAAGGTTCATGTATCTTAGATACTAAACTTGGATCTGATTCATACAAAAAATTTAACAAATAACAATATGCTTGGCAAGCAATACAATAATTAGATAATTCTAAATAAATATTCTCATTGTCTTTTGTTTCGTAATACTGCTCTATTATTTGTTTTTGATATGTTTGCTTTTCACAATTTATTACCTTTTGTTGTTCTGAGGAAATTTTATGAATTTTTGATGATTGAATATTAACAAAATTAATGATATCATTAATTTTGTTTTCATCACCGAAATTATGTATGATAATTGTCTCGCAAGGATTGTATATAGAAACAAATTTCTCTAATTCGTCAAATGTCGCTGGATTATGTAGATATTCATTTGAAAATTGTTGTATAAAAGATTTGCCTGTATAAATATCTACACAAGCAGACCCACAAACAATGGTTTGTTTTAGTGAATTATTTAAAAATATATCTGAATTATTAATATTTATCCAAAGACACATAATATTGTTTGTTAGATTATTTGTTTCATTCATAAAATTTGTTCCAGGTGAATAAATACCTTTTAAACTTCGTGGAGAATTTGCCGCTTGCACATCTTGGACTATAACCGGACATGTATACCCTTTTTCATTTAATTTTCTTAAATATTTATCTATCATCTGAAGTCCAAATCCTGCCATTACTACATTTTTACCTTGAACACATATCTTTTTATTAGCAATATTTAATTCGCAAATCTCGGTTATATTAACCAAATCTGACCCTGTAATCACGCCACATTTATCTTTTAAACCATATATTTCAAAAAAACTACCACACTGCATTAAAACAACGGTTTTATCACCATGACTAGATTTATATTTTGTGGTTTCTTTTATATATTCGTCCACTATACCCATATTAGCTATTATAACTATTTTTAGGTTTTTAAGTTAATTATATTCTATATATATATATATATGGCAGAAGAAACGAAGGAAGGGACAGACGATGATAAACTGATAAAAAATTATAATGAGTTATTCCAACGAATGCCAACCAAGAAGAAAGATAGCGTGTTCCTTAATGATATTTCATTACCATTATTAATAGATTTCTTGCACGATAAAACTGATACAACTATAGGGTGGCAAGATATCAAATTCAAAAATAATGGCAAGGCGGTGGGGTCAGGAATGGAATCATCTATTTTAAAAAGTTTTTTGGATTTAAACCGCGACGATGATGACAATACCAAAAAATACAGTGATAGTATTTATGCTTTTTATTTTGATCCGGATACAGAAAACTCTAGCAATTACCAAGAAAAAGATTTTTTACTTAATTATTTAAAAAGACCTATTGTTTATTGTAGTCCTCTCGGCGAGAGCAAAGGAACATTGATGGAATTGTTATATGGCGCAAAAGAAGCGCCAACAGGTGCAATTGATACTAATCGTTTTAAGTTTCCATATGAACATGTAGATGCATGGAGGTTTCCAAAAGAACTTTACCAACCAAATCTATCGATGCCAATGCGAACTCAACCGGGAGCAAGATTGGATTCTGCGGGGCAGGGCAGCTACATATTGAACGGAACCCAAGCCATACATTTTATACATGACTTGAATGCGGATCCATGGAAGCAAGATCAAGAATTTCTAAAAATACGGCGTAAACAGGTGATAGCTGCTGAGAATAAGACGACGGGGACCAAGGTCGTAACTATTTTCGCAGTAGATGTTACAGAACTAAAAAAAAAGACGCTAGATAGAATTAAGAAATACTGCAGTAACCCGCCGCCGTCGGAATTATTAATTAAAAGTATAGATATTCTAGATGAAACTTTAAATTCTTTTAATTATCACCCATTAAGCAACACTCTTTCTTTCAGTCCACACGACTCTGATAAGTCGTACCCTTTTACTATTTCATATAACGCAGTTTTACAAAACCTAGTAAGAGTCGTCCCCTCCAAATACAAGGATTATGGCGGGCGGGGCAAAAAACAAAAACAGAAAAAAAACCTCGATGATCTGTCGTCGACGGGTGCCGCCGTCGAAGGAATAATGAAATTAGTGAAGCAGAATGACAAATACAAGAATGCGAATAACACCGGTGGGAGCACCGGCGGGCTTCCCGACAAAAAAATTATAGAAGATTTCATATTAAAAATATTAAAATATATGGGGGACGAGGCGCATAGTGTGAATGTAGAATATATATCCAAGCTTACACGAGAATGCAATAACGGAGTTATAACACCCATTGTATTTGTCGAAGATCGAATTTTAATGACAAGACTTATAAGTCGTAAACAATGCTTCATAGCTAATAGTGTTGACGCTTTCCATGATCTCCCTCAATATATTACGATAAAATCCGCGTTAGGGAACGTGGATAGCGACTTATCCAAACTCACGGATAAGAAGAAAATAAACGAATATTTAAAAAAAAATATTTTTATACTTCATAATAACATACCACCAACTAAAACTGCGATTCTAGATAAAATTAATTCGATTAATAAATGGGAGGAAA
>Ga0115568_10001479_pt1 | contig 16830 bp, 19 predicted proteins | sample COGITO_mtgs_1204_FD_87296 | JGI IMG/M metagenome (GOLD analysis project Ga0115568, IMG submission 87296) | Pelagic marine microbial communities from North Sea - COGITO_mtgs_120426 | ecosystem: Environmental > Aquatic > Marine > Epipelagic | place: Germany:Helgoland, sampling site Kabeltonne...
ATATTTTGGACAATTTGGATTTGATGTTTCCATCAAAACAAAAGGACGAGCAGATGATGAAGGGACACCCCTAATCTCTGGAAATACACCTGATTTAACGGACTTAAATATTGACAGTGAAATGCAGCCTCTTTTGGCTGGTCTCAACATAGGTGCCGGTGCAGAATACAACATATCGGGCAGCACATCACTCGTTTTTTCTGCAAACTTCCATTACGGCTTCTTGAATGCAGTCAAAAACACTTCCCAACATTTAGTGGATTTAAGTGCTTCAACGTTAGACGACATAACCATGTACACGCCACAACAATTCAAACCATTTGCCATCTCCTTAAAGGTTGGTGTACTTTTCTAATAGGATTACTATTACAATATTGGTATTTTTATCCCTCGACACCTTGTTGAGGGATTTTTTATGAAAACAATTCAGATAATTGATCATATCGTGCGGTGGCTTACTGAGTACGCTGCACAAAGTAAAACCAATGGCTTTGTAGTCGGAATTTCTGGCGGCATTGATTCGGCCTTAACCTCAACACTATGTGCTAAAACGGGACTTCCAACTGCTGTTGTTAGCATGCCCATTCATCAAGCAAATTCGGAAGAAAAAAGGGCATTGGCTCATATTGAATGGCTAAAAAATAAATTTGAGAATGTTGCTGATTTTGAGGTAGATTTAACAACAACATTTGATACTTTTAAAAACAGTCTTCCAAAATCTACGAGAGACCAGCTAAGTATGGCCAACTCTAGGGCAAGAATCAGAATGACCACGCTGTATGCATTCGCAGGAAACATGCATTATCTTGTTGCAGGAACAGGTAACAAAGTAGAAGATTTTGGCGTTGGATTCTATACTAAATACGGAGATGGCGGTGTTGACTTAAGTCCAATTGCAGACTTAATGAAATCAGAAGTGCGCTTGTGCTCAAAAGCATTGGGAATAAATTCAGACATTTTATTAGCCAAACCAACAGACGGCCTTTGGGGAGATGATCGTTCAGATGAAGACCAACTCGGTGCATCTTATGACGAATTAGAATGGGCAATGGAATTTAATGGAAATGATGTATCATTATCCGATCGCGAAAAAGAGGTGCTCGCCATTTATCGACATCTTAATCAAGCCAATCAGCATAAAATGCTTGAAATTCCAGTTTGTAAAATACCTTCAAGCTTAAAATAATTAGGCACTTTCTGGTGCAAGACGTACCCGTAGACCCCTTAATTCTGGCTTCAAATATAACTGACAGCTCAAACGACTATTTTCCTCAACAAAGAAAGCTTCATCCAGCATAGACTCTTCGTCTTCACTCATTTCTGGTAAAGCATGATCAGATTCAACATAACAGTGACAAGATGCACACATGGCCATTCCACCACAAGTTCCTTCAACAGGAAGATCACTTGCTTTGCATAGTTCCATGACATTCATATCCATATCAGTAGGTGCATCCACCTTATATTCAACACCTTCTCTGTCTACAATAATAATTTGAATCATGCTCATTAGAGGAATTAATTATTTATTCATCAAAACCCGTTATTCCATTTACTGTTGTATACTTCAGTACCAAATTCTTGTCGGGGTAAAGTCGCTTAAAAGCAGATTGTACCATTAAAGTTCCTTCGTGAAATCCACAAAGAATCAATTTCAATTTACCTGGATAAGTATTTACGTCCCCTATTGCATATATTCCTGGAACGTTTGTACTGTAATCGAAAGTATTCACTTTTATGGCGTTTTTTTCAATTTCTAAGCCCCAATCTGCAATAGGTCCTAGCTTTGGCGTTAATCCAAAAAGAGGTATCCAATGATTTGTAGTTATTTCAATTAAACCCTCTTCCTTGTGTTTAACCGTCAGTGACTCTAGAGATTCTCCTCCATTCACACCTATTACTTCTGCATCTGCGACAAACCTAATCTTACCCTTTTCTGCTAAATCAAGCACTTTCTGAGCAGAATCCGGATGTCCCTTAAACCCTTTTCTTCTGTGCACAAGTGTCACCGACTTGGCCACACCTTCAGACAAAAAAATCGCCCAATCTAAAGCACTGTCACCACCTCCTGATATTACAACATCTCTATCCCGATACATTTCTGGATCTTTTATGATGTATTCAACTCCTTTGTCTTCGTAACTACTCAATTCTTGAATTGGCGGTTTTCGAGGTGAAAAGACACCCAACCCCCCAGCAATAGCTACAATTGGAGCGCGATGTTTAGTGCCTTTATCAGTTGTTATGACAAACTTGTTTTCTTTATCTTTTTCAATAGTAACAGCGCTCTCTCCAAGTGTGAATCCTGGTTTAAATGGTTCAATTTGCTGCATCAAATTTTCAACTAATTCTCCTGCAAGAATTTCCGGAAAGGCAGGAATATCAAAAATGGGCTTTTTGGGGTAAATTTCTGCACATTGGCCTCCTGGCTCTGGCAAAGAATCAATCATGTGACAGCGTAATTTTAATAGTCCTGCCTCAAAAACTGTAAATAACCCGCAAGGTCCAGCTCCAATAATAAGAATATCGGTTTCTATCATAATGAAAATTCTGTTGGCAAAAGTAGCTCAAAAAATGAAAAAAGTGCTTTTCAAACTGATTAAAGAAAAATAAGTATTTTTAGGTGCCAAATCAAATTTGGATTATGTAATGTGTAATTCATTTTTTCCTTATATTTTGAAAATAAAATAAGTTCTAACTAAACCATTGAATTTCATCTTTTGATGAAAGAAAATATAAATTCATTCAGAAACCTCTAATTTAAAATCACATGCGAATATTTCATACCGTTCTATGCCTTTTCTTATGTATAACTATAAATGCCCAATGTGGTGATAGATACATCAAACAAATTTTCTCTACAGTTGATGTTACCAGCGATATTCTCTATGGCAACAATGTGAATTATACAGGAGGTTCAGAAGATCTTTACCTTGACTTTTATGAGCCCTCTGGTGATACAGAACCCTTGCGACCACTCATTGTTCTTGAGCATGGCGGAAGCTTTGTAGGAGGTACTCGGACTGACGGAGATGTTGTTTCACTATCTGAAGATTTTGCTAAAATGGGTTATGCTTGCACCTCCATTTCATACCGCATTGGAATGGCAGGTATTCCATTTCCCGGTCCTGACTCTGTAGCAGCGACAGAAGCAGTTATCCGTGCATACCATGACATGAAAGCAGCAATTCGTTTTTTCTGGAAAGACGCCAGAGAAAACGGTAACACGTATCGAATTGACACCAATAATATTTTCATAGGAGGATCATCAGCGGGTGGCTTCGCAGCAGTACATGTAGCCTATTTAGACAAAATATCTGAAATGCCGGATTGGATAGATACAACTGCTGCTGGTTTAGATGGGGGTCTAGATGGCAACTCCGGAAATCCTGGCTATCCATCAGACGTAAAAGCCGTTTTTAGCTTAGCGGGTGCACTACGCGACACTTCATGGATTGAATCTGGTGATTTACCATTATTGAGTATGCATGCTACTTTAGACGAAACGGTACCTTATGGTACAGATATTATTTCCGTCATCATTTATGATATTATTGTAGTTTCTGGCAGTAGTGATATTCACAGAAGACTCAATAATGTAGGAGTAGAAAATTGTTTTTATTCCGTTGAGGGCACGATGCATCCCGTTCATAATGGCGGCGCAGCATATTACGACACTACGGTTCTGTATATGCGAAATTTCTTGGCTTCATTAGTATGCAGCAACTATAATTTTGATTGTTTCAGTACTGAATCAGTTGGAATGCAAGAAACTAGCATAACTGAATTTGAAATTAACTTATATCCTAACCCAGCTCAAAATAATATCTGGGTAGATTTTAAGAATCCAAAGAATGCGGTTGTTCAATTAAATGTCTATAATCTTATTGGTGAACTGGTCAGCTCCCATCAAGTGAATAATAATAAGGCTTTAATGGATATTTCTAATTTAGGAGCAGGTTCTTATTTCGTAGAAATAAACGGGGAAAGCTGGCATTCATCAAAATCATTTGTAAAGTACTAAACAGCTTTCAGATCCCCAATCTGCAAACGTAACAGCTTAAGTCTCTCAATCAATTATTGATTGACTTCTGCTATTTCTTCATTTATGGCCTCAACTCTTGTAATTTCAGGAGCAATCTTCTTGATTGATTCCTCAAGGCCTGCCTTCATGGTCATGATACTCATAGAACAAGTTTTACAAGCGCCCATTAATCTGACACGTACCACATTTTCCTCTGTGATATCTACTAATTCCATATCTCCACCATCCGCTTCTAGAAACGGTCTTAGTTTAACAATGGCTGCTTCAACATTTTTAATAAGTTCAACTCTATTTGCTGTCATCTCATTTTATTTTACTTGAACAACTTCTGTTTTTGGCAGCGTATTATTTCGCAATCCTACCGCTTCTTCCGTATTGTAGCAAAGCTCCTCAAAACAAGCCGCAACAATCGTGTTATTTTGCAAAACAGCTGGTCTGCCGACATCTGCAGACTCTCTTAAGCTTTGCACTAATGGAATTTGACCTAGAAAAGCAATTCCTAATTGTTCAGCCAAGCCTTTTCCACCATCCTTTCCAAATATATAATATTTATTGTCAGGTAATTCAGCAGGCGTAAACCAAGACATGTTCTCAATAAGTCCTAATACAGGTACTTTAACAGAATCTAGCTGAAACATAGCAGCGCCTTTTTTTGCATCAGCTAAAGAAATTTCTTGTGGCGTTGTTACGATTATAGCCCCAGTTAGAGGAAGTAGTTGCACCAGTGTAAGATGTATGTCGCCAGTTCCGGGAGGCATATCAATAAAAAGATAATCCAATTCACCCCAGTCTGCATCAAGCACTAATTGCCTGAGCGCCTTGCTAGCCATTGGGCCGCGCCAAACAATCGCCTGATTCATTTCTGAGAAGAAACCAATTGATAATAATTTTACACCGTAATTCTCTACAGGTTTAATCAATGTTTTACCATCCACCTCCACTGTGGTTGGACGCTCATTAATGCAATCCAACATGATGTGGGTTGACGGTCCATAAATGTCTGCATCAATCAACCCCACTTTAAAACCTTTTTTAGCCATTCCAACAGCTAAATTTGCAGTAATCGTTGATTTCCCTACCCCACCTTTACCAGAAGCAATGGCGACAATGTTTTTGACATCAGGAAGAACCCGCTTTGCAGCAGGCTTTTCACGTGGCACAGGTTCAATCGTGCAATTAACTTTCCATTCTTTACCTAAAGCTCTAGCGATTGAAAACTCCACCGCCTCTTGCATCCGTTTTTTGTAATGAAGTGCAGGATTATTCACCAAGACCGTTAACGTAATTTCATGATCACTAATCTGAAGTTCTTTGATCAGATTTAGGGATACAATGTCTTTTTTTAATTCGGGCTCTGTAACCTTTTTGAGCGCTTCTATTACTTCCTCTCTATTTGCCATCTCATTCTCTTGATACAAAAATACGAAATTACACCGGTATCATTCACTTAAATTGCCAACTCAACAGCTGGATCCCAAAAAAGATTTTTGAATTCTATCACTTGATCATTGCGAACTTCAACACCTTCTTTTTCTAATAAGTCTTGCATAGCCCCGGGCCCTTCGAAATGAAATTTCCCGGTCAACAATCCGATTCGGTTCACTACTCGATGCGCTGGAACATTCGGGTGTTTGTGTGAAGCGTTCATTGCCCAACCAACCATTCGAGACGATCGAGCTGCTCCAAGATAGCTTGCAATGGCGCCATAAGAAGTAACTCTGCCTTCTGGTATCAATTCACAAACCTTGTAAACTTGTTCAAAAAAATCGGTCGTTTTTATTGAATAGTGCATGTGCAATGTGCGTTATTGATCTTGCTTAAGAAACCGGTTCAATTTGAAATTTTATATACTTAATGGATTTCCCTTCATTAAGCCAAATATTCTCATAAAATGTTCGAATCTCTAAAATATCTCTAACTTCTTCATTAAGCTCATAAACTCCTTCACCATACAAATCCCACGTCTTAAATAGTTCTTGATACTTGTTTCTATTAACTTCTTCTTCTGTTGAAGTCATTAATAAATCACTGTCTGTTTTAAGGTGAATAATTCCATTTTTTTTTAAGAACCGCTTATATCTCTCTACAAACACTTTTGAAGTCAAACGTTTATTGGGCTTTTTAGGTTGGGGATCCGAAAACGTACACCATATCTCGCTTACTTCATTTTTATCAAAAAATTGAGTTATAAAATCAATTTTAGTTCTTATAAAACAAGCATTCTTAATGTCTTCTTGCTCACCTTGCTTCGCACCTTTCCAAATTCGAGCACCTTTTATGTCAATTCCGATAAAGTTTTTTTTAGGATAACGTTTTGCTAAACCTATGGTGTACTCGCCCTTTCCACAGCCCAACTCGAGAACAATAGGATGATTGTTGCCAAAATGCTTTGCCCATTTTCCTTTTAGCTCAAAATCAGCTTCTTTCACTGAATCTATTGCTGGTTGAAAAATATTATTGAACGATTCCATTTCTGCAAAACGTTCTAATTTATTTTTTGAAGCCATCGAAATTATATATGCAGCTCAAATTTAGCTTAAAAAGTTATGCCATTCGTATTTAAGATCGAAGTACAATTAGTTTGCTGTAACGCTCATCCTTTATACCTTTAATATTCTTAATGGTAAAAAAGAAAATATTAATTTGCCCATTAGATTGGGGCTTAGGTCACGGAGCGAGATGCGTTTCTATTATCCATGATCTAAATTCCGATTTTGATGTGCTCCTAGCAGGATCTGGGCGCGTCAAACCATTTTTACAACAAGAATTTCCAACACTACCATTTATTGATTTTGAAGGATATAACATCAACTACCCTTCAGAAGGCAGCATGGCCATGAAAATGATGGTGCAACTACCCAAAATTATTCAACGAATACGATCAGAAAAAAAAGAGCTCGCTAAAATTATTGAAAATCATGGTATCGATCTTGTTATTTCAGACAACCGTTTTGGACTGAGCAGCGATTCTATTCCTTCCGTTTATATAACACACCAAATAAACGTTCAAGCACCTGGGTTATTAGCCAATCTACTGTATAAATTACACGCCAAATAAAACAAGCGGTACACCGAGTGCTGGATTCCTGACTTTGCTGAAAAGATAAACTTATCAGGCGCTTTAGCCCATGGAAAGAAACCATCAATATGCCGTTACACTGGCCCAATATCACGTTTAAGCAAAGTGAGAACAGAATTTAAATACGATTACTGCGCATTGCTTTCTGGGCCCGAGCCACAACGGACAAAGTTTGAAAAAATCATCCTAGAAACTTTTAAAGGGCAATCAGCTACACTGCTACTTTTGCAGGGAGCACCTGAGCATAATAAACGTATAAAAATTGACAATGTGGAAATTGTCAGCCACATGAATGACCAAGATCTGGCCAGAAACTTATGTGCAAGTAAGCATGTTATTTGTCGATCAGGCTATTCCAGCATCATGGATCTGGCAAAATTAAATGCCAACTGCATTTTTGTTCCAACTCCAGGTCAAACCGAGCAATACTACCTAGCCAAACATCATTTATCTGAGCATCAAGTACCCTATATTGAACAACATAAACTGGGGCCAGAACTTCTTTTTAAAACAAAAGGAAATTCAATAAAATTAGACTGGACAGAGCCTTCTTTTTCAGGATTAATTCATGACATTTTAAGTAAAAGTTAAAGGTCAATTAACTATTAGTTTTTTTGAAACCGCATTTGCACCCGAACGGAGCGTAACTATGTATATCCCTGCATTCATAATATTAGTAGGAATAGTAGCAACTTTCGCTAGTCCAGGAGCAATTGTTTTTGTCCATAGCACTTTACCCAGAAGGTCTACTACCATAAGTTCTACTGCATCATCAAATTCAGGAGCAATGATTGAACAAATTTCAGAGGCAGGATTGGGGAACAAACTGAAATCAACTGGAGACTTTTCTTTAATGTCCGCTGCATTCAATAAACCTTGCCGTTCATTTTCCAATACATTCCTCATAAATGCTGACTGCATCTGAGTCCACATATTTTTGCAGGCTTCTTCTGAATAATCCATATGATTCTCAATTAAATCTGGCATATCAGTACCCACAGAATCAATACAAGTATTCAAAGAAGGGTCACAATTATTATTGCTTTGCGCTCCTTGATTAGGAGTATCTGCTATTCCATCATCTTCACCACAACTATCTCCACCAAATATTCCGCCTCCGTCACCCCAAATGTGTCGCATACCGAAATAATGCCCTACTTCATGCGTCGCTGTTCTACCATTGATATAAAACGTGCCGCCCATTCCGTCATCAAATGGAACCGGATTATTTCTTCCTACAGATCTGTAATCAAGCACGACTCCTTCAAGTTCTGGAGATGGTGCAGCAGAACCGGCGGGCCAATTAGAAAGACCATCCGGCGGATATGCATAACCAAATAAAATTCCAAAGAAACTTTCTAGTTTACAAACCCAAATGTTAACATAATGTTCCGTATCCCAAGCATCAGAGCCACCATTTGCCGTTTCCTTTACATTGTCAGGCAAACCCGTTAAGGAGACTGAAAATGTAGAAGTTGTTGGCACCCTCACTATTTGAGCAACATTGAAATGAATGTTGGGTTTTCCAGCGATTGGCGTGAAAATAGAACGGAGATTGACAGAATCTGCATTTAGCCTTTGATAATCTTCATTCAAAACATCCACCTGCGAATAAATTACACTATCTGGAATATTCTCTTCTGGGGTTTGATAAACAATATGAAAAACAACATTTACCTGATGCACAACGGTTTTCGCTTCCTTGCTCATGTCGATATAGTTGTTCCTGTCAAATGTTTCTAACACATGCTCGTTGTATCCAGGATATCTCTGTTCCATAATATCCATAACGAGTTTGTGGTCGTTAATTATACCGGCTGAATTAACATATCCCATCATTTCTTGAGCAAAGCCAAGAACCCCTGCAAATAGGATCAAAACTGCAATTAAAAAATACTTAGTCATGGTTGTATATCTTTCTTGAAGTTCGCAAATTATAGTTTTTTATTACTGAGTACGTTTATAAAAGTATGACAGGTTCAAATGAAGTAAGACTGGCAATTTAATCGAAATACAAATTAACTTAGTTCCTTAAGTAATTCCTTTACTTAAGGTAAAAGAAAAAGTTGATCCCTTTCCAACAGTACTTCGCACATTTATCGATTGACCATGAGACTCTACAATGTGTTTTACAATGGCTAGACCCAATCCCGTTCCCCCCTCATTTCTTGCTCGACTCTTATCCACTCTGTAAAATCGCTCAAACAATCTGGGCAGTTGATCTTCAGCTATTCCGATTCCATTATCGCTAACCTCTACCAAAATCTGCTTATCCATGTCATGAAACCTAACCTCAGTCAAACCGTTTTCATCTCCATAATTGAGTGAATTATTAATTATGTTCGTAAACACCTGCCCTATGCGGGAGCGATCCATTTCTACCCATATGGATTTTTCATAATTTGTATTAAAGCGAACATCTATTCGTCTAGATTTGGCCTTCATCTCGAAGCTGTCAATGACTTCAGTTGCTAATTCAACAATGTCTCCTCGCTCCATGTTAAGATTGAGTCTTCCTTCCTCAAGTTTTGTTATAACATCCAAATCTTCTATAATCTTTGTTATGCGATCAACACCCTTAGCTGCTCTTTCTAAAAATTTTCGATTAATATTCTGATCCTCTAACCCACCCTCCAGTAGCGTTAAGATATATCCTTGTATACTAAAAATCGGAGTCTTTAACTCATGCGCCAAATTTCCGATATACTCGCGTCGAAAAGACTCCTGGGCTCTAAGTTCTTCAATTTGTCGCAAATTTTCTTTTGCCCAATCTTCAACTTCTTCATTCACTTTTTCCAATGCGTCCTCGGACATAATGAATTCTTTGGTATCATTTCCCCCGAACTTATTTTTTCTGATCGTTCTATAAATCAGTCTGATCTTATTGTTAATGAAATACTCCAGGCTATAATAAACGATTATGTAGGAAGCAATGAAGCCTAATGCGATCAGTAAGATCGCAAGCAAAAAGTCATACTCACCTTTAACTGTAGCGTAAACAAGGTAAGACGCACCTATTACTGCACCTATCATTAAAGCAACAAAAGTTGCGACGGCTCGTGGCGAAGATAATTTCATTTATTCAAGTTGGAGTTTGTACCCGACTCCCTTGACGGTTTTAATTGTATCATCGCCTATTTTCTCTCTCAACTTTCTAATGTGCACATCAATTGTTCTATCACCAACAACAACTTCCTGCCCCCAAACAACGTTCAAAATAGTTTCTCTTGAAAATACTTTTCCAGGCTTGGAAAGCAGTAAAGCCAATAACTCAAATTCTTTTCTTGGCACTGATATTTCCGCGTCTTGTTTGATGACAACGTAACGTTCTCGATCTACCTGTAATGAAACAGTAGCTGCTGTTTGTTTGTTTTCATCTTTTACTCTTCTTAAAAGCGCATTAATCCGACTAATTAAAACTTTTGGTTTAATCGGTTTTGTAATGTAATCATCTGCACCTGCATCAAAGCCCGCTATTTGAGAATAATCTTCTCCTCTAGCTGTTAAAAAAGCAATTAAAGTAGATGCTAACGTTTCTTCTGCCCTAATCTCTTCACAAGCCTCAATACCGTCCATTTCTGGCATCATCACATCTAATAAGATAAGGTCTGGAATAATTTCTTTCGCTTTTTTTATTGCTTTTTTTCCATCAGATGCTGTATGAACCGTAAAACCTTCTTTTTTAAGATTATAACTTAATAGCTCAATAATGTCTTCCTCATCATCGACTACTAAAATTTTGTATTCTTTGTGCATGCAGGTCAAAATTAGTTAAAATATAATTCGACACGAATAGATGGCAGGAGTTTTACAAATGCGAAATTTATTCTCTATTTTTTATGATATTCACAATACGATTGTAATTTCGCCTTTGCGAGATGAAAAAAGAAAGTCAAAAGAATAAACTGCGGGAAATATTTAGCCTGTTTATGGCACTGGGTGTTAGTGCATTTGGTGGCCCAGCTGCCCACATTGCGCTCATGCAAAAAGAGTTCATTGATAAGAGGAAGTGGATGACGAGTCAACACTACTTAGATTTAATCGGCATTACTTCTTTGGTTCCAGGTCCTAACTCTACCGAAATGGTAATGCATGTGGGCAAGGAACGTGGTGGAGTAGCCGGGTTGTTCATTGCAGGAATTTCATTTATTCTTCCTGCAGTATTGATCACATTGGGTATCGCCTTTCTGTATAAGGAATATGGCAAGTTACCAATGGTGGCACCATGGGTTTACGGAATCAAGATTGGAGTTATTGCCTTAATAATTTCGGCGGTTATTAAACTTGCAAAAAAGGCAGTTAAAAACTGGTTTCTTGGAATACTGGGGTGTACGGCTGTTATTGCTGGACTGCTTGGTCTTCACGAAATTTTAATTATTCTCGGAGCTGGATTAATCAACCTCGGATTGAAACAATTTAAATTTATTCCATCATTTATTATACCCCTTACTATATTTGGATCCATTAGCTCCAGTAGATTAGAATCAATGACTAGCCTGAAAATCTTTCTGGTTTTCTTGAAAATGGGAAGTATTTTATTTGGGAGTGGATATTTGCTTTTCGCGTACATGGATACGGAATTAGTTGAGGGACTAGGATGGATAACAAGGGATCAGCTAACAGAAGCGATTGCCATCGGAAACATCACTCCTGGACCAGTATTGTCGACTGCGACCTATGTTGGCTATGAATTAGATGGTTTTTCAGGAGCAGCATTGGCTACGGCAGGAATATTTCTTCCGTCGTTTTTAATCATTCTCATTATATCACCTTTTATTCCTAAACTGAGAAATTCCTCAGGTGCTCGATCTTTAATCAATGGAATTAATATAGGAGCTTTAGCTATGATGACAGTAGTTACCTATAAACTCGGCTTGGAAATGCTGATAGACTGGAAAAGTATGCTGATTTTGACTGCGGCTACTGTTGTAATGATCTTCTATTCAAAAATTAATACTTTCATTTTTGTTGGTGCTTGCTCCGTTCTTGGCTTTCTGCTTACATTAGTTCCTTTTTAACTTATGATACAATACAATCCCAAAGGCTGGTTCAGACAAGTTTATCGATTCCACAAAAGTGACACCATTATTATTCTCTGGAAAGAACTGATTATTATCGGTCTGCTGACGTGGGGAATCAGCTGGATAGAAATTAAATATTTTTCTGAATCTGAGGTTTTGGATAATTTAGGAGTGATCTATTCATTGATTGGATTTGTATTATCTCTCCTGCTAGTTTTCAGAACGAATACCGCCTATGACAGGTGGTGGGAAGGCCGCAAAAAATGGGGATCATTGGTGAATGATTCACGAAATTTAGCGCTAAAAATCAATTCCATGGTTGACCTGAAAACCGATTTAGAATTTTTCGGAAGAATGATACCGAATTATGCGTTTGCTATGAAAGAGCATCTTCGCGAGGGTGTATTGGTTGAGGAGCTACAATTGACAGAAGAAGAAAAGGTTGACATTTCGAAAGTAGACCACAAACCTAGTTACGTTGCAATGAAAATGTATGAGCGACTCGACGATCTGAAAAAGCGCAAAGAAATTACCCAAGAAGAATTCTTATCCATAGACAAAAACTTACTTAGCTTTTCGGATATCATTGGAGCTTGTGAAAGAATTAAAAAAACACCCATTCCTTTTTCGTATTCGATGTTCTTGAAAAAATTCATCTTCATCTATGTGGTCACTCTTCCGATTGCATTTATAATATCTCTTGGCTATTACACCATTCCTATTGCAATGTTTGTCTTCTACGTTTTGGTTAGTATCGAAATCTTGGCTGAAGAAATTGAAGATCCGTTCGGAAAAGATGCCAACGATTTGGATACCGATGGCATTTCAACCACCATTCGAAGCAATGTTCAGGAAATTCTAATCAAATAATATTGTTTATCGTGATTTGTCGATTAATAAATTTATCGTAATTTTACGATAATGAATGATTCCTATACCCGTACGCAAGTAAATATCGCCGACTTATGCAAGGCAATTGCACATCCTGCAAGAGTTGCTATTGTGCAGTATTTATTGACCCAGTCAGCTTGTGTTTGTGGGGATATTGTTGACGAATTGCCTCTCTCACAAAGCACTGTTTCTCAGCATTTAAAAGCGCTCAAAAAAGTAGGTCTAATTCAAGGGACTGTGAGTGGACCAAAAGTTTGTTATTGTATAAATCCTGTTGTATGGGATGAATTTTCTTCCATGATTACACCCATATTTAATGAAGTTGAAACCAAATTAAATTGTTGCCAATGAGTTTTCCAAGAATGCATGTAAGTCTCTATGTAAAAAACATTTACCAAACGGCTGATTTCTATTCAAAATTTTTCGGTCAAAATCCAGATAAAATCAAGCCCGACTATTGCAAGTTCACCTTGAATGAGCCTTCTTTGATTATATCATTTGTTCAAAATGAAGAAAAAGTAAGTAGTCATTTTGGCCACCTCGGTTTTCAAATCGAATCGCTTGAGGAGCTGAAAACAAGAATGGATGAAATGAACTTACACAACATTACTATGCTTGAGGAGATGGGTACGAATTGCTGTTACGCGCACCAGGATAAGTTTTGGGTAACGGATCCTAACGGTTATATGTGGGAGGTATATTATTTCCATGAAGACGTTGCATTTAACGATCCCAGATATGCAACCCAGGATGCTTCGGCATGTTGTACACCCGAAAAACCAATAGCCAAAAAACAGAAAATTAAATTAGCTGATTTACCACATAATAGTTGCGCTCCTGAAAGTGGATGCTGTTAATGCTATGAAATTACTCGTATTATGTACTGGCAACAGTTGTCGAAGCCAAATGGCCGAAGGTTTTCTAAAATCCTTTGCAACCGAACTTAAAATTGAAATTGAGGTCTTTTCTGCTGGAGTCCAGACAGATGGTCTGAACCCAAGAGCAGTGATTGTGATGTCAGAAGTAGGTATTGATATTTCCAAGCAAACTTCTGATCTAGTAGAAAAATATCTCGATACTGGTATTACACACTTATTCTCGGTTTGTGATCATGCTAAAGAAAGCTGTCCAGTATTTCCCCAATCTGTCAACCAAATTCACCATAGCTTTCCTGATCCTGCTCATGCAATTGGAAATGAAGAAGAAATTCTAAATGTATTCCGATCAACACGAGACCTAATTGAAAAATTTTGTCGGCAATTACTCTTGAATTTATCTAAAAGTCAAGAATGAAAAGAGAGCTAATCGGAGAATTTATCGGAACAGCCATCCTTGTGTTTTTTGGCTGCGGTTCTGTTGCCGCAGCGGTTCTGTTCGACAGTTTTGATGGACTTTTTCAAATTGCCATGGTATGGTGTTTTGGAGTTACTTTGGCCATTTATGCCTCAAGAACGCTCTCTCCTGCACATCTAAACCCGGCGGTAAGTCTAGCAATGTTCTTGGCAAAGAAAATCAATGGAAGTAGGTTTCTGCTGTACTCTTTAGCCCAGTTAGCAGGCAGCATATTAGGTGCGGCTATACTTTATGCAATCTTTCACCCAACAATTGAACATTACGAATCGATTCATGATATCGTGCGAGGAAGCGAAGATTCTATTGTAACTGCATCCATGTTTGGAGAATTTTTCCCGAATCCAGGTTTTTCAGAACAGACAGGAATCATTGAGCAATGGCAAGCAATGGCGGCAGAATTCTCCGGAACTTTTATACTTGTATACATGATTTTTTGGTTATGTCTGCCGAAAAATGAATCTCAATTAACCCCGCTTTATATCGGAATGACGGTAGCTGCTTTGATCTGTTTATTGGCCCCAATCAGTCAAGGAGGTTTTAACCCAGCGCGTGATTTTGGGCCAAGACTGTTCTCCTATTTTGCTGGTTGGAAAGGCGCTGCATTTCCCTCTCCTGATTTGAGCTTCTTTACGGTATATATTCTCTCGCCATTAGCAGGTGGCGCACTTGCATTTTTTGCATTTTATTTGACAAAAAAAAGAGGTAGCTAGCCACCTCCCATTTTATTACGCTCATATTGGCGTTAGAAGTGCAAGTCTATCTGCAATCGGTACATCAAATTATCATCATTTCCTTCTTGCGTAGTGTAGCTAACATCTGATTGAACTTTCAGCTTGTGACCAACCACATATCTAGACAGGCCAAGCGTATACATTTTAGTTGGCTCAACACCAATTACTTCAGTTGGGTTTATCATGGTATATCTGCCAGCAATTTCAAGATTGTTCTTCAATAAATATCCTAATTGAACATTCAATCCTGTTCCTTCAACAACGTAGTCACCTGTAAGGGTTCCATCTGAATTTTTTGCAATAGCATCATCCGCCTTCTTGTCCGCATACTCTGCCATTAACGAAAATCCTTTGTACTTAAACATTAAATCAGCAAAAATTGTGTTGATATCGGTTTCATAGTAACCAACATCGTTATACATAAAGCTTTTGATATTTCCTTGTTCTCTAACTGCTCTGTCATGATAATCGTAGGTTACGGCTACAGAAAGTTTAGGGGATTCTTCTCTTTTTAAGTCTGAACTAGAATAGTCTCCCTTACTTTTGAAGGCTCCAAATGGAAGAAATTCAACTCTTCCCGTCCAATCGTATCCTCCAATATTCCCAGCAGTAATGTTTCTACCTTCACCTTGGGACAACGCAGCAATTTCTCTAATAAGAAACTTTTCTCCAATTGTGAAATGGTGACGAAGTTGAAGTCCCATATCTCGGTCAATATTATATCTACTATTAACCAAGGAACGATCAACAAATTGCAAATTCCCTGATGAAACCACTCGCTCCCTATTGCCTGGTAATTTTGTTTGACCAGCCCACAGCGTCCAGTTTCCAGCAAAATTCCATTTCACAACGGCATCAAGTATGTATCTTGGTGTGTTTTTTGTTTCAGGGCCTCCACCAGACATATCGCGATTAGACAAGCCAAACTCCATCTTATATTTTAGTTTTGGAGAGAAAGCAAATCCATCAAACTTAAATCTAGACCTTCTAATTAAGAAGTTGGATTCTGCACCCATTGGTCCAATACTATCGTTCAAATCGACGCCACCAACATAAAGCGTTTGAAATCTCGCTCCAAATTTCATACTCCAACTGGAATCTAATGCAATTACGTTCAAAATTCCCTTACCGAATTTAGCATCTATAACTCTTTGTCCGAAGATGTTGCCTGATATTACTACAATGGCTACAACTAAAATTATGTTTTTCATCTTTACTGTCTTTATCGTTTAACGGCACAAAGATGGATGATTAAATTGCTCAAAATAGCACCAAAAATACATTTAAAGAAAACTTAACAGAGACACTCACTCCTTAACATTAAGTTAACATTGAAATAAGATTTTAGAAATGTCAGTGACCTACTTTTGACACAGTTAAAAAAAAGAACTAATGGAATTTGGAATTTTTGATCTATTAAAACTAATCGGTGCTCTTTGCTTCTTTATATACGGAATGAAAGTGATGAGTGAAGGAATTCAAAAGCTAGCTGGGAACAGCATGCGGAAAATTCTAAGTACCATTACTACAAATCGAATTGCTGGTGTATTTACAGGTTTTACGACTACTGCATTAATACAGTCTTCTTCAGCAACAACGGTCATGCTTGTCAGTTTTGTTAATGCGGGACTTCTTTCTTTGACACAATCCATTGGTGTAATTATGGGGGCCAATATCGGCACAACTATCACGGCCTGGCTGATTACCTTA
>Ga0115568_10001489_pt1 | contig 16770 bp, 5 predicted proteins | sample COGITO_mtgs_1204_FD_87296 | JGI IMG/M metagenome (GOLD analysis project Ga0115568, IMG submission 87296) | Pelagic marine microbial communities from North Sea - COGITO_mtgs_120426 | ecosystem: Environmental > Aquatic > Marine > Epipelagic | place: Germany:Helgoland, sampling site Kabeltonne...
ATGCACAACAAACTTTGAAAGAGTTTGACAATATGCTCCAAGGTCAATTTGACGAGTCGAAAAAGATTAAGAAAGCGAAGGTGACCCATTTTTTGGAAGCAGAATGGTCGCATTTAACTAAAGCTAAATATCCAGGAGTATTAAAGACCCCGAAAACAGCGGTAAATAAAAAATCGCTTATCTCATTAGGAGAGCGTTTAGCAACACTTCCGGAAGGAAAGAAATTTTTTAGGAAATCGGTTAAACTGGCGAATGACCGTCTTAAAATGTTGAAGAATGATGCGTTGGATTGGGGAATGGCTGAAATGATGGCCTATGCCTCATTACTTGTTGAAGGGCATCCCGTCAGAATATCAGGTCAAGATGTTGAAAGAGGAACGTTTTCACATAGACATGCAGTCGTGAAAACAGAGGACTCAGAAGAAGATGTAATTACGTTAAACTTGTTAGACAAGAAACAGGCTAATTTTCAAATTTACAACTCTCTCCTTTCGGAATATGGTGTCTTAGGTTTTGATTATGGTTATGCCTTTGGTACGCCAGATGGATTGACAATTTGGGAAGCGCAATTTGGCGACTTTAATAACGGAGCTCAGATTATTATTGATCAATTCATAAGTGCGGCGGAAGACAAGTGGCACACCATGAATGGACTGGTGATGTTGTTGCCACATGGATATGAAGGAATGGGCTCAGAGCATTCATCAGGACGGTTGGAGCGCTATCTTCAGCTCTGTGCTGAAAACAACATAATTGTAATTAATTGCACCCTTCCGGGAAATCATTATCACGCTATAAGAAGACAAGTTAAGTGGGAATTTCGAAAACCCATGATCGCATTTACACCGAAAAAATTATTGCGGTATCCAAAAGCAATTTCAACGGTATCAGATTTGGCGAATGGTCAGTTTCAGGAAATCATCGATGACGATAGAGTGTTGCCGAAAAATGTGGATACTGTTGCCTATTGTTCGGGTAAAATTTACTTTGACATCCTCGAAAAAATAGAAGAAATTGGTGGTGCAGATAACATTGCTGTAATTCGATTAGAGCAATTATATCCTTTGCCAGAAGATCAATTAAATAACATTGTTAACAAATATTCGAAAGCCAAAAATCACATTTGGGTTCAAGAAGAACCAGCCAACATGGGTGCGTGGAGCTATATTTTAAGAAAATGGAGAACAGTGAGCCTTGAATTAATCTCGAGGCGATCGAGTGGTTCTCCAGCTGCAGGATCACCAAAAGTGCACGAAAGAAGACAAAATGCCTTGATTGAGAAGGTGCTCAAAAATGCCAAACAATTGGCGAAATAGAAATAATTAATAGACGAAAAAGATGTCAGTTCTTGAAATGAAAGTACCCAGTCCGGGCGAGTCAATCTCTGAAGTTGAGATAGCCGAGTGGTTGGTTGACGACGGTGATTACGTAGAAAAAGACCAAGTTATAGCTGAGGTAGATTCAGATAAAGCGACTTTAGAGCTTCCTGCAGAAGAGGCAGGGATAATAACTCTAAAGGCTGAAGTAGGGGATGCTGTTGCTGTTGGTGCTGTGGTTTGCCTAATAGATACGGCAGCAGAGAAGCCTGAGGGATTTGATTCTGAACCGACAGAAGAAAAAGAGGAAGCCAGTGCGGCTGTCGTGCAACCAACTGCAAAAAAGGCAGAATCCGCCCCTAATCCAATGCCTGTTGCAAAAGAGGAAAAGGGATATGCTGCTGGACATCCGTCTGTTGCAGCTAAAAAATTGATAGATGAAAATCAATTGCCTATTCAACAGGTAAAAGGGACGGGTAAAGATGGAAGAATAACGAAACAGGATGTTCTGTCTGCTATGGCTGCGGGATTTTCGTCTGAATCAACATTTGGTTGGGGCGGCACAAGAGATACGGAATCGGTTAAGATGAAGATGTTAAGAAGGAAAATAGCATCTCGATTAGTTGCAGTCAAGAATGAAACGGCTATGCTCACAACTTTTAATGAGGTTGACATGAAGCCAATTATGGACATTCGAAAAAAGTACAAAGAGCGATTTAAAGAAACGCATGCTACAGGCCTAGGTTTTATGTCTTTCTTCACAAAGGCGGTAACAGAAGCCCTGAACTTATTTCCGCAGGTAAATTCCATGATTGATGGTGAAATGATGATTACGCACAATTATGCAGATATCGGAATTGCGGTAAGCTCCCCAAAGGGTTTAATGGTTCCTGTGGTTCGGAATGCAGAGCAAATGTCGTTGGCAGAGATTGAATCAGAAATCAAGAGATTAGCGATAAAAGCGAGAGATGGCCAAATTGCTCTTGAGGATATGACCGGAGGAACATTTACAATTACCAATGGAGGTGTTTTTGGCTCTATGTTGAGCACGCCCATTATTAATCCACCGCAATCCGCAATTTTAGGTATGCATAACATTGTAGAGCGTCCTGTGGCCATCAATGGAAAGGTGGAAATCAGGCCAATTATGTATGTTGCCCTTTCTTACGATCATAGAATTATTGACGGTAAAGAGTCGGTGAGCTTCTTGGTGAAGGTTAAGGAAATGCTAGAAAATCCAGAGAAAATGATTTTTGGAGCCAAAGATCCAGTGGAAGTGTTGTTGGGTCTGTAATGCAATGAAGTGTCAAATGCGAAAGCATCTTTTTCATTATTTAAACGCGAATTTAAAATGGATAAAGCCCTAATTTTGCTGCCATATTAACTTAAATGTTATTTTTGATTAAGCATAAATCTAACTTAAATGTTTGGTTATGTTTCTTTCTTGCCTTTTTGTCGAAATATAATGAAGCGTTGCCTATTAATTTTAATTTTGCAAGGGCCAAGCATGAAGTTTTTATTAGCAATTATATTAAGTACGTCTTGCCTTATTTTCAATGCGCAAGATGTGAAAGTGCTTCAAAGCGTTTATGATAATATAGGGGTGTCAGGTAGCTTCGGAGCGGTTGGTACATTTTATAATGTAAACGGAATTGAGGCAAGACGCGATCCGTTTTTCTGGCAAACTAATGCTAGTTTGAATATTTCAGCGAAGGGAGTTTCGATTCCGTTTTCTGCTACATTCAGTCAACAACAAAGAAGCTTTACGCAACCATTTAATCAATTTGGATTGAGTCCGGCCTTTAAATCATTTAAAACGCATTTAGGTTTTCGTTCTATGCGTTTCTCAGAATTTTCGTTAAATGGAAATCAATTTTTAGGAGTTGGCGTTGAATACGCTCCTTCGAAAGGATTGGTAAGTGCGAAAGCCCTGGTTGGTCGTTTCGCGAAGGCTGTGGATGGGTATTATTCAGATGGTTTGGTAATAGGAACACCGAGCTATGAACGCTGGGGTTATGGAGCAAATGTCACCATCGGAACTCAAGCAAATAATTTAGGTATTGTATTCTTTAGAGCGAAAGATATGGAGAGTTCGCTTACGAACTTTCAGAATGACGCAACAATAAAGCCTGGACAAAATTTGGTTTTCGGTTTTAATACCAAACAGAAAATTGCAAAGCATTGGACTTTTGATGCAGAAATTGACTGGAGTGCTTATACGAATGATACGAGATTGGAGCCTGCTGTTTTAGAAGGCTACTCTTACATCAATAACCTTGGATCATTATTTGAAGCCAATACTTCGAGTTCTCTCAACAAAGCATTGCGTGCCAATCTTAATTATAAGAATAAAAAGTTTACGACCAAATTAGGCTACAGGCGAATTGATCCTGGCTATAAAACAATGGGTTCGGTGTACTTAAATAATGATTTTGAAGATGTTACGGCAAAATTTTCTTTTAAGTTCTTTCAGAATAAAATAGGGTTAAGTACGTCTGGAGGGCTCCAAAGAAACAATTTGGACGATTCTAAATTAGCGGAGATGCTGCGTTTGATTGGATCTATATCGGCGAGTATTGTTCCTAATGAAAAGTGGAATTTTGCTTTAAATTATGCAAATTACAATACGCAAACCCGAATGTCTTTGATATCTACCAGCATTGCAGAAGATACATTGCGATACGCCCAAATTACAAGCAATGCGTCCGTACGAGCAACTCGTAATTTAGTTATTGGCAACAATCGTGGTTCCATATTTGGAATGGCAAATGTGCAAGAAGCAAAAATAAATGGGCAGGTAAATACAGAATTTTATGGTGCAAATTTGGGGGGGAATTACAGCTTTACACAACAGAAGTTAATTCTGGCTTTAAGCGTAAGTGCTAATAAGAACAAAACACCGACAACGGAGATAACCGCATTTGGCCCTAATCTGTCAGTGGGCAAGGCTTTTTCGAAAAATAAGCTGAAGCTAACTGCTGCGGGATCGTATTTAAAATCGCTTTCATTTAACACTAATGCAGGGGTAATTATCAATGCGAAAATAGGAGCGAAGTACGCGCTGAATAAAGCACACTCTTTTTTCGTAAACTCTTCATGGGCAAAGAGATCGGACCCAACGAAAAACTATACAGAAATGATTACTACAATAGGGTATAAATACAATTTTAAGAAAGGATAAGATGAAAAGAATTGTGTTTTTTCTTGTTTTAGGTTTGATTGGTTTGAATACTGGTTTTGGTCAAATAATGCCATCTAATGCTGCCGTTATTTTGAATCCGCCAAGTCCGGTTTTTTTATCGGATTATTACTCCATTGGTTCTAATAGCTTGCAGTGTGTACTCAATTTTACTGATTTTTCCGAACCATCTTGGGATGTGAGGTTAAAGCTCACCATTGAGAGTGCTGATTTGAAAATATCCACGAGTAATAATTTTAAGCCAGTTAGTCCAATTAATGTTTCTCCTGGCGTTCCTTTAACCCTAACGGGGCCCGAATTTTATGAGTACCTCGCTGTTCAAAATCTAGATCTTCAAGGAATAACTGCTGCTTCTTTAAATCAGAGTGGAAAATTACCTGAGGGACTCTACGAGTTTTGTGTCGAAATTTTAGACTACGAAACGGGCATTCCTTTATCATTACCGGGATGCGCTACCGCCTACTTATTTAGCGAGCCTCCACCTGTATTATTAAAACCTGTCTGTGAAGATGTGGTTTTGCCAAACAATCCTCAGAATATTTATTTCGAGTGGCAAATTGCTGGGGGCGCATCACCCCAAATATCGCTAACCTCATTATATAAATTGTTTGTCTATGAAGTAACAGATGAGAATGTAGATCCTTATTTTGCTGTTCAAAATAACAATGCGTTGTTGGTTTATGAGTCAGACTTTATGAATCAAACTTCGCAAACAATGGATTTTACCACTACACTTTTAACGGCAGGTAAAAAATACGTTTGGAGAGTGCGGGCTGTTGACGAAGATGAGCAAGATATTTATGGTAACAATGGCCATAGTGAGTGGTGCTGGTTTTATTATGGATACCCATCCGACGGAATCCTTGTTTTAAATGCACCTGCTGATGAATTGGTCTTTGGAAAGCTAGATCAAAAAGTTTTTGCTTGGGAGACCAGTGATAAGGCTGTTGCCGGTCAGTCTTTTGACTATACCATTTTCATTTACGAGATGTTAGAAGATCAATCTCCAGAGGAGGCTGTTCAAAACAATGTATCTGTTTTTGATTATACACAACCGGTTACGACCTCAACATACGGCAGTACTTATTTGCTTACTGAAACATTAGAACCTGGTAAACAGTTTGCATGGCAGGTTGTTGCAAACACCGAAGAGCAAGAGGTAGCAAAATCCACCGTACAATCGTTCTACACACCTCCGCTGATTGAAAAATTACTGGCCGGAAGTAATATTTTAGATATCGTTCAACTGAATGGTAGTGATTTGAACAATTTGAGTGGAACGTGTAGAATTCCGATGTCACAAGATCCTGAGGATTATGTAGAAGTTGATTTTGAAAATATATCAGTTAATCAAGCGGGTGACTTAAATATTATGATAGGCGGGACGATACTGTTTGATTTAGCAGACTTGGATCCTTTAGAATTGATGCCGAATTATGCAGACAATGGATCGGCGTTTTTTAATTATAAACAAGGAAGAGTTACATCAGCTGGAATCTCCTATTACGGCAATATAGAGTGGCCATTGCCCCATCCAACCACCGATCTTGAGGGGTCGAAGGTAAAAACGGTGGATAAGTGGTTCAGTGCGAATTCTAGTTTCCAATTGTCAGGTACAGCACAATTGGCGGAAGGAAACGACTTTGATTTACTCGACCCGATGGATTTCGAAATTAATCTTCTAACGAATTCGCAAATCCAGCTAAGTGCAAATACTTATTCATTGGCACTATTAGGATCGGTATTTGTTAATGACAACGTGAAGACAAATGATGGAAATCAGTACGGATTTTCATTTACGCAACAAGAGCAGTTGAGCTACTTTGAAGTGACCAATCTATTGGGCTCGGCTCCGAATTATTTATTTCCTGTAGACCAATTTAAAATGGCCTTTATGCCGGTTAATGCCATTGTAGATCTGTCAGAGTCAGTTTCTCCTGGAAAACTGAGTATACAGACAGATTGGAAGGGAATCTACTTTCCGAATTTTAAGGTGCGCTTTTTCACGAGCTCATTTGATGGAAGTAATCAGCTGTCTTTGCCCCAAACGGTTGACAAAATGGAAGACCTGGAGGATGATTTTGAATTTTGGATTCAAGGACAAGGTCTTCATTTGGTATATGATTGGATAATTGACGACCTGGATGAGACTAAATTCAATGATTTTAAAACAGCTTTTGCAGGAAATTTAAATGTTGACAACAGTGAAGTATCTGAAAGTACGGTAGAAGGAAAGATTAAGATTCCATTCGTTGATCTAGACGCGGAATTTACGTTCACAGTCCCTGTTGAAAATCAAGGATTACAATTGGGTTATTTAGATGATGACATAACGATGAGAGATGTGGTTGTCAATCCATTTGGTGGCGAAAATAGGGTAAACATTACCCTCAATAGGGCTGTTTTTGCAGAGAATAATCGACTAGAACTAGAAATTGATGCAGAGCTTCTTGGATTAAACACGACCATTTATGGAATTGAAGATTTCAGAGTATACGGAGATAACAGTATTGGTGTAGGCTCCAAAAACGGATCGAAGAAGCTTAATTCGAGTGTTGCGGGAGATTATAACGGGTACAATGCATTTGTAACGGATGTTGGAGCATCATTGGTTGATGGAAAATATGTGTTTTCATACATTGCCGAAATGGATTTAGGCGACGACGTTGTGGGCGAAGATGGTCCGCCTCTTTTAGCCGTTTCGAGCGTTACATCGGCAGGTGACGATACTGAAATGCCGAGCGGTTCGCAACCTTCTCCTGCAATTGCTGTTCCAGATGTTACTGAATCCAGTGGCGATCAAAAACTGACAAGTGTTGAAATGTTCATAGGAGTTAATAATTCCATTGTAGATATAGAAGGCTATTTAAAATTGAGGTCAGATGATCCAGTATGGGGTAATTCATTTGCGGGTGGAATTAATGGAAAAATTAAAGTGCCTACCGAAATTCAGGCAGGCGCCAATATGATTTTAGGAGATAAAGATGGGCTCAAGTTTTGGTACTTTGATGCCTGGTTTAATGACACAGAAGGAATGGGAATATCCGTAGCTCCATTATTTAATATAACGGCTATGGAAGGACGAATTTACCACCACATGTCTATGTCTGATGGTGCGTTTGCAATTGATCCAGATATTGCTTTTGGAGGTGCGTTGTACTTGCAAATAATTGACCCATCAGGAGGTCAATTATTCGCTTCTGATATTGGCGCTGAACTGGAAGTTTTTGAAGACGGTGAATTCATCCTAAATATGTCGGGAGATGTTTCTGTTATTAATGAGAGTTCTCGAACAGCAGGCGCTGGAGGCATTGCATCTGCGGTAGGTGAACAACTAGCAGAAGCAGCATTGGAGGCAGTCGGCCCATTGTCTTTAACGGTTGATGTAGCTGGAGGAGAACTTACGATAGAGGCAGAAAACTTAAAGGCAGGTTCTATTTCCTATCAAAAAGATGATTTCACCATAGGATTAGGAGCCGATGTTAGTAATTTACCAAGCGTCGATTTTAGTTTTGAGAAAGGGGCAACTAATTTTTCAATTGCGGCAGACGCCGCGGGAAAATTTGATTTAGGTATAGGCTATGATGGAAACAATATTGGACTGGGAATCGATGCTACAAGTGGGGGATATTTAAATGTTGATTTGGGCGGTGCTGCGCTTGCTGCGGAAATTAACAGAATGACGAAAACGGGTAGCCTTAGTTTTTCCTATGGGGAGCAAGCGATTGGAATTGGAGTACAAGAAGATGGAGGTTATCTCAATTTGCAGTTTTCTGAGGATAAATCATTTGCTGCTGGCTATAGTTCCGCGGGTAGCGCTTTCATTGGATTAGAGTACGATGGCAATTCGTTCAACTTATCGGGAGATCAAGGGAGTAAATCGGGAGCTTTAGATATTGGTTTGCCGGATTTTAATTTAGGTTTAGCGGCCAATGTCGAAGAAGCGTCAGCTTCTCTATCAATAGAGGCAGCAGGAACGACTGTTAATATTTCTGGGCAAAAGGATGTGGGTGGAGAATTTCACGTGGCAACAGGTGATGTGAGTGTCGATATTGAAGCGGATATTGAAAATGGGACAGGATCCTTAGGATTCGAATTTGATGGAGGGAACAAAGCTTTTTATGCGGGATTGCAAGAAGGAGGCCAAGGTGCACTGAACTTTAAAAATGGCAATCAGGAATTTGGTATTGCAGGAAATACATCAGGAACAGCTGGAAGTGTTCGCTACAAAGACAACAATGCAGATTTTACAATTGCAGCAGATAAAGACAATCAAACGGGCAGTGTAGACCTCGCTTTCGATAACAAGGAATTAAGCGCTTTGGTATCACCTGATTCTTCAGGTATTCACATAGGTTTTGATGCCATAGAATTAGACGTTGCTTCTAATAATTCAAGCTCAGGCATGATCAGTGTGAAAAGTGGAGCAGACGTCATAAGGGTAGAGGCAGATTTGGAAGAAAAATCCGGATCATTACTCCTGTCTGATGGTACCAACTCTATTTATGCGGCTGGCAGTGCAAACGCAACAGGAGAAGTAGCTATTACCATTGATAACAATACAGTTGAAGGTTCTTTAACAGAAGATTCTTGTGCGCTCTTTGTAGGTTCGGGAGGTTTTGAATTTAGCGTTAGTGGAAATAAAGAAGGTAGTGGAGTCCTGAGTTTAAAAGACGGAGACATAGAGACGAGATTAGGAGTTAGCATTCCGGAAGAGGCAGGCGAAATTTATGTCGCCAACGGAGAAGATTTCATCCATGTAAAAGGAAACAAGTCTGAAAATAAAGGCCTGATTGATATTAAGCAATCGATGGTGGCTTTCAAGGCAGAATTAGACGATTCATTAACGATGGAGACAGGACCATTTTCATTAACTCGATATTCTGATGGTAATGGTTACATGGAATACTCGGACGGCGGAGATGGCATTGGCGTATACAAGGAGGAGGAGATGCTTGGATTAGGCATAAACTATGATGGCAATGCACTCTTCTTAGCGCATGGATTATCGTCGAGCTATGATTCGGTTTATTTCGATGGACAAGGTCAAAGAGTTTCCGCGAGTATCGAGGATAATTCGGGGAAAGTAGCATTTCAAAACGCATCAATAAGCGTAGCCATGGGAGCCAATACAGATGGTCAAGGTAATATTGCTGTTTCAAGTGGAGATGTTGCCGTTGCTGTTAGTGGCGATATGGACAACAACTCCGGCAGTTTTGAATTTGAAAAAGGAGATTTAAAACTTTCGGGAGGCGCACAAATCAGCGACAAAGCTTTTGATATAGGTTTTGAACAAGGCAACATTATTTCCAATGTTGAGTATGCTCCAAATTTGCAAAAAATGAGCTATGAGCAAACTGGGGATTTTAGCATAGCTGCAGAAAAAGAGAATGATCGATACGAAACCATTTTTTCTAAAGATGGCCATACCGTAAGAGGTACTGTAAGCAATTCACTTAAGGAGATAGAGTACCAGGGTATGGGCGCTGTGGTCATCTTAGGCAATGAAAGAGAATACGTCAGTTATGGAGGACACAGTGTAAGAATTCAAGACAAGAAAGTATATGTGGATGAACAAGAAGTACAAGATTTCTCTAATGTTTCGTTAACGACTGATATAGACTTTTCAAATTTACATTATCCTAATTTGGATTTATCCAGTGTAGACTTCAGTGGGATAGACTTTAGTGGTATAGATATATCAAATATTGATTTTTCTGGATTAGATTTTACGAATATTGATTTATCTAGCATTGATTTTACCGGGGTTGATTTTGGTCAGCTGGATTTGTCAGGAATTGATTTTACCGGAGTTGATTTATCTGGTTTGGACATCTCTGGAATTGATTTTTCAAATTTTAGCTTTAACGGGATTGACTTATCCGGTTTAGACTTTACAGGCATCGATTTATCTGGAATCAGTTTAGCTGGATTGGATTTCACGGGCATTGATTTATCCATGATTGATTTATCTACCATTAATTTCACGGGGTTTGATTTTATTGGTATTGATTTAAGCGGTATAGACCTATCGGCTCTAGGTAATTTTAATATGGCTGATTTGCCAACGTTGGATCTTTCGGGCATCGATTTTTCAGGACTGGATTTTGGAAATGTAGACTTGTCGATGATTGATTTCACAGGAATTAATTTAAGTGGAATCAATTTAGCAGGTCTAAATTTCACAGGCTTTGATTTCGGAAGCATTGATTTATCCATGATTGATTTTACAGGCATTGATTTTTCTGGAATCAGCTTAGCAGGCTTAAATTTTTCAGGCATTGATTTTGGAAATTTGGATTTATCAATGATTAATTTTTCTGGTTTAAGTTTTCCCAATGTTGATTTGTCTGGGATAGATTTTACGGGTATTGATTTAAGCAGTATTGATCTTTCAATGATAGATTTCTCCGGATTCGATTTCTCGGGAATAGATTTATCAGCTTTTGATTTTAGTGGCATTTCATTCCCTTCTATACCAGATGTTAACTGGAGTGAGATTTATCAATTTGACGATATCCAGATTAAGCCATACTTAAATGGTGCCAATAGCAGTATTTCCTTTATAAAAGGGGTGGATTCTGTTCATATCAAATCACTGGACATGGTAGATGGTTCGGTGCTTTGTTTTGTGAGTGGTGAGACAATTGAAATTGAAAAAACAGGTAGCGCTTATCATTTAAGCTACAATGAATACAAAGCATCATTGGAGGATAATAAAGACCTAACCATTTCAAAAGGACCAGCATACCAATTGCATTTAACACCAACAGAGGGATCAATTAATTATGAGAACTATGCTGTTGCCTTGTCTGAGACGGATGGATTTCAATACAATGATGGATTAAACAATGTAGCAATTAATGATGCAGGTATTTCTTTTGGAACGGGAGATAAGCAACTAAGCTACACGAACGATCAGGAATTATTTGTTCAATATGATGTGAATAAAAATTTCAGAATTCACCCTCAAAATGGTTTGGAAGTTAACTACGACGGAAAAGCCTTGGGTATTTCATCAGAGGAACTTTCTTATGCAGATGAGGGAAGAACGTATGTGATTACACCTAATTCTTTATCGCTTACAGAAGGAGATAAGCAATTGGAGATTAGTGAATCTCGAGCTTACCTTGCCATTGATGGTCAGAATTCATTGGAGTATGCAAGTAATACGCTAACTGCAATTCATGCGGACAAGACATTCACATTGTCGACCGAAATGGAAATTTCTTATAGCGACCCGAACAATGCCTTGGCCGTTTCTCAAAGTGGAATGAGCTTATCTGCAGATGGTAAATCAGTAAGCTTGAGTCCTGATGAAATAGAAATTGTACTTGCTAATGATAAGCAGTTAAAAATCAGTAATGATTTGTTGGAATTTAAGTATGAATTAAATGAAATCAAGCTAGGTTCTACGGCGCTGTATTTCAGTGACGGTAGTCAGACCATTGATTTGGGACAGGATCAGCTCATGTTAAGCAAAGACGACAACAGCATCTTTTTGAGCCCTACTGGATTTGGGTTGAATTACGGAGGAGATAAATACCTCAATATTGATAAAGAATCTCAAAAAGTAGATTTTAAATACGACGACATTATTGCTTCATTCAGTAATGGAGAGGCCCTTAGTTTTTCTGATGGAACACGTTCATTTGCGCTTTCTAGTTCTGGTTTAGAAATGGCGGACGGGGATAAATCGATAGCTGTAATTGATGATAACGGACTACCTGGAATACGACTAGAGAGTGGAGCAGATTTATTTGAATTGAGTCAATCTGGATTTGCGTTGGAATATGCTGGTAAACGATATGCTGTTAACGAGACAGAATTTTTAAATGTTGAAATAGATGAAACACGAAAAATTGAGGTGATGAACAATGGGGTAAAATACATTGATGGATCATTTGAATTTGCAATAGGAGGGGATGAAAACTTTATAGAACTTAAAGAAGGTTCAACAAGTATTGCACTTTCTCAAGACGAAAAATTGGTTCTGAAAGATGGAAGTTATTCCGCGTCACTAAGTAAGGATTTGGTTGTCGAAATGTCTGATGGTACACGAACAATTAAATTGTTAGAAGAAGATTATTACCTGAATTATCTTCAGGGAGATTATCAATTTGGTATCAGAGGTGCAAATGGAGCGAAACCCGGAGTAGATTTCTCTAATGGTGAGTATTCCTTTTTTGTAGAGGGAGAAAAAAATGCGGATGTTACCGTGGGAGTTTCCAGCCAGTCTTTTGGTGCTATCAGTGCAAGTGTTAACAGCGAGAAAGACGTAAGTGTAGTTTTGGAACAAAGTGAAGAAACGGCTTATGGCTTTTTAGTAGATAATGGAAAATTGCACCTCATAAATGGTACTCCTGCTGAACCGCCAGTCCCAGAGCATTTAGACAATGCACCTGAAATTCCAGCACAAGATGGCCCACAACATTTAACAAACAGTATTGCCGAAGATGCTGGTGGCAAAATAAGGGGAGAAGCCAATATTTATTTTGACAGCAAGAATTCTCATTTTATGATGAATGCTGCTGTAGCGGGAAATGATCCAGTATGTATCAGTGGTGCTATGGGCTTGGAAATATCTCCCGGAGAATTTCATTTGGATTTAGGAACGGAAGAACAGCGTGTTGAAGTTTTTCCTACTTGTAGTGGATTTGGAGGTGGTGGCTGGTTAGGGATTCACAACTCGGAGCTTGATATTGGCTTATTTGCAGCTTGGCGCGCAAGTGCATCTGTTGATGTTGGTAGCGATTTTTGTGGAGCTGGATTATCAGCTGAAGCAGGAGCAGAGTTAGGCGTGAAAGCCAATATGGATTTAGATCCTTTTAGAATAAATAGTGCAGGAGTTTGGGTAGAACTCTATGCAGGAATTTATGCAAGATATTGGTGTATGGGGGGCAGTGGTTCCATTACGATTGCTGAGGCTCGATTAAGAGGAGATTTAACGGTTTATTTCGAATCAGATACACGAATTGTAGGAAACTTGAGCGGCAGCATAGTTATTTTGGATATCATTAGTGCTGATTTTGATATGGGATTTGACACAACACTGTAATTAATGAGAAGAAACTTAATCATATTGGTTTTGGCACCATTCATTTATTTGAATCAAATGGAAGCGCAAAAGACTGCGGAACTTTTTTGTTCAAATAATTATAACGCTGAAAATGGAGTCGTGTTAAAATGGCTGTACAAGTTTGTATATGCACCAAGTGGATTTGATGTACATAGAAAAGATGAAAATACAAGTAGTTGGAAAAAACTCAATGATGCACCAATCGTATTTCAGAAAGCGATTCCAGCAGGGGTTATTATGGACAAAGAGGCCAAAGAATTATACAATGCACTAAAGGATACAGAATACGAATCCCTTTCTGCAATGCTTCGTGCTTTTTCCTTAATCAAAGCGATCTATTCAGAAGAACTAGCTACTCTTTTTGGTATTCGTTATGAGGATAAAACTGCGGTAAACGGACAGAATTACACGTACAAAATTTCCTTGGCGGGTCAAGAAGAGGCGTTGTGTGATGAGAAAATGATTTTATGTAGCGCATATACTAAACCCGAATCTTTAAAAGAAGTGAAATTAACCAGGAAAAAAGAACACGTTGATATCACTTGGTTACCTGAAATTTACCGTTACTATGCGGTTGATGTATACCGTCGGTCTTCCAACGATTCAACATTTAACAAAATTACCGAGGTACCCCGTGCCATACAAAAAGACCAAACTTTAGAGTATACAGAAGAAACGATTTTTTATGTGGACACCTCCATTAGTTACGAAGAGAATTATTGGTATAAATTCATAGCTATCGATTATTTTGGTCAACAGTCTATTTTTTCTAAAGAATTTAGTGTTCCGGCAGCAGATTTCGTTCTTCCTTTAGCCCCGATAAATGTTCGCCCAAATGCGTCATCGGTTAATCAGTCAGTTCGAATTAATTGGGAGCTCATTGACGAGCCAGATCTAGTAGGAGTTAATGTTTACGGTTCTTCGCTTGCAGAGGGGCCTTTCGAAAAAATCAACCAGGCTGTTGTTCCCAAATCAACAAAATATTATGAGCATACAAGTGCAAGTGTTGGAAGCCATTATTATAAGGTAGCAACCATTGATCAGGCAGGCAATGAAAACTATTCAGGACTTACCTATACAGAAGTAAAAGACATCACTCCACCTTCAGCGCCGACAGGATTAAATAATATGGCGGAAGAAGGGAAGATTACCTTGTCGTGGGCACCAAACAACGAGGCAGATCTGATGGGGTACTTTGTACAACGTTCGTTGAATGACAAGGACAATTCTGATAATAAATACGTGAACGTGAATGCAGATCCAATAGTGGAAACGACCTGGGTTAACGAACTGGCTAGGAACATTAAGAATAAGTTTGTTTACCGCATTATAGCGGTTGATTCCTCGTTCAATAGAAGCTTACCATCCATTAATTCTCTGGCACAAATGCCGGATGTGATTGCGCCAAGAGTGCCGCAAATAAAATCAGTGGTGGCCGATGGTGAGGATTTAATTATTGAATGGCTTGCGAATGTAGACCCGGATTTGGCAGGGTATAATTTATATCGCAGGTTGGCAAAAGATTCTGGGAATACAGTTCAAGTGAATGTCAATCTAATTCCAGTAAGCTCAAATAAGTACAGGGATCGCCGTGCAGAACCCGGCGTTGAGTACGAGTATATGCTTAAAGCTACTGATTTAACGGGCAATGTATCCTCTTTTTCTGGTGCTTACCTAGCACACATTATAAAGAAAGAAGTTTTGCCAAGTTTGAAAATTACAGAAAAGAAAGTGCATGTTAAGAAAAAGCAGCTGAGTTTAGCTTGGGAATTGAGTAACATGGAAAACCTCAGGGGTTTTGTTGTTTTTAAAGAAGACCATACGGGTGTCATGAAACCGTGTACGCAGCTCAGTGAGCGTGCAACATTAAAGCAGACGTTAGAAGAAGGATTGCACCATTTTCAAGTACGTGCATACCTTTTATCTGGCTCGACACTATCGAGTGAAGAGATATCAATCGAATTAAACTCAATCAATAATTAGTCATGAAAAAGAAAGTAATAAACAGCATTATTGGAATTTTAATTACTATTAGTGGAGCACAGGCGCAGGTTGGAATAGGAAATGCGGTGCCGCATGGAGGTGCAATACTTGATCTTAACAATCAGCAGCAAAAAGGGCTGGCACTGCCCGATTTAAGTGCCCCGGTAGCAGATACGCTTGGACTGGTTTATTTTGATGTAGAGGATTCTGTAGTGAAGTATTTCGAAGGATCAAAAGGTTACAATGGCTTAAGCCCTTGGAAATACAAATACAATGGAAGTACTTCCAGCGACACCTATTATCAGCAAGGCGGCAATGTAGGAATAGGCGTAATGAATCCCGCGGTCAAACTTTCCGTTGATGGAGGAACTGAAGCCGAATCTAGTGGAAATAATGGATTTGTTTTAATTGGAGATCCTGCGGGCTATCATTTAGTCATAGACGACGACGAAATTATGGTTAAAAGCGACCCAACCGCAATGGATATTTTGAAACTACAAGAAGGCGGAGGATCTGTTCAAATAGGGGAATCTCCATCCACTCCATCTGCACTTAATGTATATGGAGCAGTGCAGCAAAATGGATTTGATCTTGTTCCTAGCGGCTCTGTTATAATGTGGTATGGCAATTTGAGTGGAGTTAATCCGATAATTGGAGGTGTTGCCAATACTAATTGGAGACTTTGCGATGGGGATGGAGGCACACCAGACTTAAGAGATAAATTTGTGGTTGGAGCAGGTTCAACATACAACGGTAATCCAACAACTAACAGTACAGGAGGAGACATTTCAAGTGCCCACACGCATTTTGTAGATCCTATTCCATATATAACACCCTTAGGACAGGGCACCCATGCTCATTCTGGCACGACAAGTGGTCCTAGTGGCACATACGATCCTGCTGTATCATTAACAACTAGAGATGTAGCTTCAGATAATCACACACATACTTTTTCAACCGCAGCTACTCAAGGCGCTCATCAACATACCATTGATTTACCTCCTAAGGAATCCGCAGGGGCTTCAAATACAGATAACCTTCCACCATACTTTTCATTATTTTTTATTATGAAACTTTAGCCTTATGAGAAAAAAAATACAACACATCATCGTAGTAATTATATTGAGCAGTAGCGCAACTTATGCTCAGGTTGGAATAGGAAATGCGGTACCGCATGGAGGTGCCATTCTTGA
>Ga0115568_10001495_pt1 | contig 16727 bp, 12 predicted proteins | sample COGITO_mtgs_1204_FD_87296 | JGI IMG/M metagenome (GOLD analysis project Ga0115568, IMG submission 87296) | Pelagic marine microbial communities from North Sea - COGITO_mtgs_120426 | ecosystem: Environmental > Aquatic > Marine > Epipelagic | place: Germany:Helgoland, sampling site Kabeltonne...
GTACGCACTGAGGTCATCATTCCCGGCCCAATCGGCAACCGCCGCCACATCAACCTACCGGGTGTACGCGTAAACTTGCCTGCCCTGACCCAGAAGGACCGCGGCGATGTCGATGTCGGCATCGAAGAAGGCATTGAATTTTTCGCCCTATCTTTCGTGCGTGAACCAGCTGACCTAGACCTTTTTCACAACTACTTAGCCGAGCAAAATTCGCCAGCTAAAGTTATTGCAAAAATCGAAGACCAACAGGCGATTACCAACCTCGAAGGCATCATCAAGGCCTCCGACGGCCTGATGGTCGCCCGCGGCGATCTCGGTATCGAGTGCCCGTTCGAGGACCTGCCCCTGATTCAGTCACGCGCGATCAACACTTGTATTCAAAACACAACGCCGGTCATCGTCGCCACGCACATGCTCGAATCAATGATTGATTCGCCGATCCCAACCCGCGCGGAAGTCACCGACATTGCCAATGCGATTCGTGAACAAGCTGACTGCGTGATGCTCTCCGGCGAGACCACAGTGGGCAAGTATCCAGTCGAATGCGTCGAGACGATCAACCGCATCGCAGACCGGATGGAAATGGAAGATTGCACCGCGCCTCGCGGGGACCTTGCACTCAAAAGCCCGAAATCGAAAATGCTTCGCTCGGCGGCCTACCTGGCCACCGAGATTGATGATGCAGGCATCGTGGTGTTCACCCGCCGCGGATTGCTCACTCAGAAGCTATCCTCCCTCCGCGCAGGTGTGCCGATTTACGCTTTCACCGACAACCAAGAACTGTTCCGCCAACTGCTACTGATGCGTGGGGTCGAACCGTTCTTCATGGAATTTGATGACAACGACCCAGAGCGCACCATTCAAAATGCGTTCGAGGCATTAAAAAATCGAGGTTGGGCAGACAAGGGCGCGAAGATGGTTGTCGTGACCAATGTCATTGCCGGAAAAAAGATCGTCGATACGATCCAGTTCCGTGAGGTTGAATAGAAGGCGCCGCCTTTCTCCATGCAGATGCAAGAGCCCTCCAACGGGCTCTTGCACTCATATTCACCACCACAGCGCTGCTTCACCCAGATGCTGAGCCTTGAGACCACACGTATCTGAGGTCCGAAAAATCGAAGTACGGGCGCGTTACTTGTGGAAGCGCAGCTTACGCAAACCGAACCACGTCATTCGCAACAGCAAAGCGGCCCCCGAAAAGCGTGAGATATTCGTATCGCCATACGCGCGGTCCTTGTAACGCACCGGCACATCACGAATGGCTAGGTCCAATAAGGCCGAGCCGAAGATCAGGTTAAAGTCACCGTACGGATCAAACTCGCCGAACGCTTCAATGCGCTTCAACAGCCGCTTGTAATCGCTGCGCAGCAGCATCTTCGTGCCACACAGGCTATCCTTGATCGGCCGATCGACTACGAAACTCAGCGCCAAGGCGAAAAACTTATTACCGCAAAAGTTTAGCAGCTTCATCGCCTCGGACTCCATCGGATACACCAGACGGCTGCCGTTGGCGAATTCCGCCCGCCCGCTGGCAATCGCGGCGTAAAATTTCGGCAGGTCCTCGGGCGGTGCGGTCAGATCGCCGTCCTGTATGACCAACACATCGCCGCGCGCCACGGCGAAGCCCGCAAACACGGCATCCCACTTGCCCTTGCCAGGCTGCTTCATGTAAGACACCTCCAAGGGCCCCTGATAGGCGGCGACTTCGCGCTCGATCACAGCCCACGTGTCATCCGTGCTATTGCCCTCGACGATAATCAGCTCGGTCTTCTGCCCCAGCACGGGGATTCGATCCAAGGCGTCCTTGATGTGCCCCGATTCGTTGCGCGCGGGCAACACCACTGAACAACTGATCTCACTTTCAATCACCGGCCTTGCAACCGGGCGGGCGACGATAAACAACGACGCGCCCATCTCGCGAAAAACAGGCAGGCGCCCGACAAAGCGGTTCAACAAACCGCTCAATAGGGGCACCTGAAATGGAAACAGCTGCTCGGTGCCGCTCTTCACCACTTCGAATCCGGACAGCTCTAACAAATTGATCAAATCATTGCTAGACAGCCAATTACTCGGTGGCTGTTTCAACACCAGGCCAAGCGGTTGCGCCACGGCGAACAAGGGCTTCCACAGATGATTCAGTGAAGTCAGGTAAATACGCGTTCGTGGATGACACGATGCATGCAGCTTTTCCAAGCTCTGCTGCACATCGCTCAAATACCCCGAAAGAAAATCCAAAATGATCGCATCAAATTTTTCATCAATCGTATCCGTAGCGATGTCACCTTCGCGAAACTCAACCCCATCGCCGGCATTACGAACCTGCGCCTGCTGAACCATGCGCGGGCTGAGGTCGACGCCCAAACCGCGCGCAGGCTGCAAGCCTTTGAGCAAATCACCACGCCCACAGCCCCACTCCAAGACGCGTGCCCCCGGCTGAATATGATGCCGCAATTTGCCTAGCACCTGCGCATGAAAACCGCGCTGCTTGCTCCGCGGGCCATCGTCATGCTCGGCAACCCAGTCAAAATGCTTCTTATAATCCATCTAAATCTTTGGAGATCATTGGCCACCAGCAAACGGCTTGATTCAAGAGTTGAAAAGGTAATTCCGCTGACCATTCGATCGAACGGAGAGCTTGCCTAAAAAAGAAGCCTGAATTAACTCAATGTGTGCACATTCAAGAAGAGCATCGCCCGGGAGCAACTATCATCAAGCAAGATGATATCGGCTCCGGTTTCTATATACTTGAGAAAGGCGCGGTTGAGGTCTACAAAGACGACATTCTGCTCAACATTCTGATGTACCCCGGCACCATCTTCGGCGAAATGGGTGACATTCTGGGAAAACCGAGAAGCTGCACGGTTAAAGCCCGCACCCGGACCACTGTGACGAAATATGAAACTGGCAACATCGAAACCCTTATCAGTGAACATCCCGACATCGCCATCAAAATCCTCAAGACGCTAGCCAATCGCCTGGAACGCACCACGCAAAAACTGGCCGATGTCTCACGCGTCTCGACCGTCTGGTCTGTCGAGCGGGACAAGCAGTAACTCGCAGCGCCGCAACCAGACGCCGCCGCCAAGCCCCTCAAATTTAAAATCTCCCATCTAACATGATCCACAAACTTATACCAGTCATGCTCTTCTCTCTGTTCACAGGCATTCTTAGCGCAAAGCCGCTGGAACTCGGTGCCTCAGCCCCGCAAGTCACCGCGATCGACCACCAAGGCGCCACCATCGACCTCGGCGCCGCCCTCAATCAAGGTACCAGCGTGGTCTTTTTCTACCCCAAGGCGTTCACTCCAGGCTGCACTAAACAGGCTTGCAGCCTGCGTAACGCATGGGACGAACTGCAGACGCGCGACGTCAAGATCTTCGGTGTCTCCGTCGACAGCGCGGCAACGCAGCAGCGCTTCCGCGACAAACACGCACTGCCCTTCACCCTCATCGCCGACAGCAATAAAGAAGTCAGCAAAGCCTTCGGAAAGTACCGCTTCAGCCGCCATGCTTACATTTTCCAATCTGGCAAACTGGTGTGGCGCGACTTAAGTGCTGCCACCAGCGATCAAGCAGCGGATGTGCTAGCCGCGCTGGACGCACTTCGCCCCTGAGCCATCGACTAGCGCAGTAAAAAAGCGCATCGACTAGCAGAGCAACGCAATCGCAACGGCAAGGCACCGAGGCGATGCTGACTGCGCTTACTGAAGCTGCACGCCACCAATGGTGACGATAATACGCCCAAAGTTGCATTACGTCTGCGTTGCCACCTGGGTGACTTAAACCCCGCCTGCGGGATGGGTGAGATGCATGTGCGTGTCCGTGGCAGAGTTTGCTGCCAGAGCACCGCGCGGATGCTTTCACCAAGATGCTAGAACACCAAAGCCCCAGCTGCGCTTGCTGAAGCGGTGCATGCGCGGCAATTGCGGGATTAACCCGCTCGCTACGACTGTTGACAATCAAGCAGCGATGCCGAAAGCCACGCAACGGCGCCCAACAGCGCCGCCTAAAAGAAGAAAGCTTCGGCGAGGGCCTGCTCGTACGCCAAGGGCTTTACACGGGCCGGGATCGTCTCTTCGGATTTACCCAAATAAGCTTCAATTTCCCCGAGAGAACCGTTCGGGCATTTTCGCCATTTAAAAAATCGCTCGTCCTCGTAAGTCAGCTCGAGCGAGAGCGAGCAGGCTTCGCCGGACGCATCGCATTGTATGGCTTGGAACTCGCCACCCGCAGACGAGCACTCCCCACTCTGGTCACAATCCTCAAAACAAGATTGGACCCACTCGAGCAGTCGCGCACCCTCGCCCGACATCGATGCGCAATGCGTCACCGTCACCGACTTCAAGCCTTGGCAAAGACTTTGAATCGAGTAACCACTCATATACTGGCCGATGGCTTGCCGAATCGGCAATAAGCGCGCCTGCGCCAAGTCACGCACGCGCCCGCGATCCGGCCAATTAACTTGCGATAGATCCTCGGCTTCAATCGAGCTGTCGTAAATGCAACGGCGCACGCTCAGCAACAGGTTATTAAGATACTTTTCAATCCGCTGCGCTGGCACACCGCTGAACCAGTGGTACGTCGGCAAATCACCTTCCAGCCAAATCGAAACCTGATTGCCCAAATACCCGAAGTCCTCCGGTTTATAACTGAGCAACAACGCCTCACAACAACACATCTCACGATGCGATTTGCCGATATAACACTGGCTAAACAGCTTACTCTCCATCGCGCCATCAAGACTCTCCCGTGTCGGACACAGCACAATAATACGGCTTGGATAGCGCTGCGCAAATCGAATCAGCGCATCGAAGCGTTCGCGCGCGTCCTCCGGAGTCACATCCAGACCAAAGTGCAGGACTACGTTCATCTGCGAAGCACGGAACTCCAACTGCGTACTGGAAGGTCCGGTTTCCCACATCGACGCGAGCCGACTCGTCACCTCTCCAACAGGCAGTGCAAGCCCTGGAAGCGCATTAATTAAATCGGCCATAATCGTTTATCTCGGTAAAAAAGTTACTCTTTCGGGCTTCAACCCGATCGGCGCCACTGATGGCCCTTCTCCCACAGAAGACGCTCACTCTCCAGCGGCCCCCAAGAGCCAGCAGCATATTCCGCCAGTCCGTTTTGACCACACTCTTTCCAATGCTTCAGAATCGGGGTGACCAATTTCCAGGACGCCTCCGTCTCATCACCACGAATGAACAGCGTGCTGTCGCCAATCATCGCATCCAGGATCAAACGCTCATACGCCTCCGGAGTGTTGGAACCGAACGTCGTCGCATAGCGAAAATGCATCTTCACCGGCTGCGTTCTGGTTTCCAATCCGGGAATTTTCGAGTTCATCACCAAAGTCACACCCTCATCCGGCTGAATTCGAATCACCATGGTGTTTTGCGCGACATCAAACTTCTTGCCCTCGGAAAAGAGAATACCGGGAGGGCGCTTGAACTGAATCGCAATCTCGCTCGCACGCCGCGCCATACGCTTGCCGGAACGGATGTAAAACGGGACCCCCTGCCAGCGCCAATTATTAATCGACAGACGCAGCGCAGCGTAGGTTTCGGTCGACGAGTCAGCGGGAATGCCCTCGGCATCCATATAGCTTTCCACCGGCGAGCCATCCACCAGCCCTCCCGTATAGCGGCCACGCACCACATCCCCACCGTCTTGCTTGAGTTCCAAGGGCTGAATCGCCTTCAACACCTTGACCTTCTCATCCCGAATCGATTCGGGATCCAGCGAAACCGGCGGTTCCATCGCCGTCAACGCAACCAATTGCATAGTATGATTCTGTATCATATCGCGCAAAGCACCACTGGAGTCATAATACCCACCCCGCGTGCCGACGCCGAGATTCTCCGCCACCGTGATTTGCACACAGTCGACATACTCACGGTTCCACATCGGTTCGAAAATCGAGTTGGCAAAGCGCTGCACGAGCAAATCCTGGACCGTCTCTTTGCCCAGGTAATGATCGATACGGTACACCTGCGGTTCCTCAAAAACATCATTGATCGTCGCATTCAGCGCTCTGGCGGACTCAAGGTCGCGACCAAAAGGCTTCTCAATAATCACCTTCGACGCCAACTTGGTGTGCAAATGCGCCTTCGCCATCCCGCTGCGACCCAAGTTTTCAATGATCGGCTCGAACACACTCGGCGGGGTGGACACATAGAACAGACGCTGCACATCACGGCCGAGCTCCGCTTCGATCTTGTCGATCTTTTTCGCCAGCGAGACAAATCCCTCCGCATCATCGTACCCACCGGAGTGATACGTCATATTTTGCCGCACCCGCTCCCAAATCTCCTTATTCAAAGGACGACGGGAATGCTCTCCGATCGCCTCATCCATAATTTCGCGAAACGTCTCATCCTCGATCGGCTTGCGCCCAAAGCCGATCAGGTGGAACTCACCGGGCAACAAATTATCGACCCCAAGGTTAAAAATAGCCGGCACCAACTTACGCGCGGTCAAATCGCCGGAGGCGCCAAAAATAACCACAACCGTCGGAGGTGCTCCGCGATGCTTACTCAATCCCTTTAAAAAAGGGTGTCTGGATTCATCTGTATCGTTCATGGCTTACGGCGTTGGACTGAAAAATGTTTATTGAAAAGAGGCACATTTGCGTAATAACGCACCACTCCCCGTCCCCATTTGCAAATTGAGACGTCTACAATGTCAAAGCGGAAGTGCTTTGGAGGATTTCGTAATTGCTTGAGATAACTCCGACAACCGCGACGCAGCACGTCTTTTTTATGCCGACCGACCGAATAAAACCCCGGCACTAGCGCATCCTCGGCACGCGCGCGCACCTCGATGAAAACCAAAACCTCGCCATCCTGACAAATCAAATCGAGCTCATACCGCTTATGACGCCAGTTACGAACAATCTGTCGATAGCCCAACACACGCCGACAATGGTCTGCCGCCAGATCCTCACCAAAAGCACCGCGCTCCGCCCGCGTACTGCCCGCCGGCAGCAGACGCTCACCACGTCCCCAAAGACGTTCACGCATTTGATGAAAAAATTTCACACCCCACAGGTTGTTCGTTGTCCAACATCAGTTGTTGGTTTATGAATCAATTTAACATTCGAAGTCATCGATCACAAACGGGAACCAAAATCTCCCACGCCCGACAAACCACCATCGACATCCAACATTCAACCAAAAATCTCATCGTCGGCGCAGGCCTCGCAGGCTGCCTGCTGGCATGGCGATTGGAGCAGGCGGGCCAGTCCGTGACACTGATTGGCAGCACACAACTGCCCAATGCCTCCGCAGTCGCAGCTGGCGTCATCAATCCGGTCACGGGCCGCTGGATGACCAAAACCTGGAATTTCGACAGCCTCCAACCGCAGGCAGAAGCGACTTACCGCGAACTGGAGCGGCAGTTTAACATTCAGTGCTATCACCCGATCCCACTGATCCGCTATTGCCAAAACAGCATCGACGCCAAGCGCATGGGCAAGCGGATGCGCAACCCGCGCTACGCCGACGTGCTGGGCCCTCCGATTCCCACTGGCGAGGGCCCCGACGCAATCCTCGATACGCATGGCAGCTTCCACATCAACCAAGCCGCCTACGTCGACCTGCCGCTACTACTGACCACGCTGCGTCAGCATTTTGCGGTAACCGGCGCCTTCCGCGACGAGACATTTATGCATGCGGCATTGAAAAGAGAGCCGACCGGCTGGGCTTACCGTGACGTGGAGGCCGACAAAGTGATCTTCTGCGAGGGCGTCGGCATGCGCGACAACCCGTGGTTCAACGACTTGCCGCTGACCCCCGCCAAAGGCGAAACTCTGACGGTCGAATGCCCAACGCTGGAACTGCCTCGCGCCATCTACCACCACCGCAAGTGGATCCTGCCGTACGGCGACCACAGCTTTCGGATCGGCGCCACCTTTAGTAACCACGATCCTTCGCCTGAACCCACCCAAGCCGGCGCCCAAGAATTACTCGAATCCGTGCGGTCCTTTATCACCGCAGAGCACACGCTAACGATCCGACAGCATCTCGCCGGCCTGCGCCCCACAACCAAAGACTCCCGCCCCTTGATCGGCGAACATCCGACCGAGCGCGGCCTGCACGTCTTCAATGGCCTCGGCGCGAAGGGTGCCTCGCTGGCGCCAGAGTTGACCCGACAATTCCTAGCGCACCTGCTCGAAGGCGAACCGCTCGACCCTGAAATCGACATCGCACGCTGCCTCGAGCCAACCACTTAACTTGCCCTCACCTATGCGACTCACCGAACTGGCTCACGATTACTTAGCGCAACAACTCAAACCCGGAGACCGTGCCATCGATGCCACCGCGGGCAATGGGCACGACAGCGCCTACATGGCACAACTCGTCGGCCCCGAAGGTCACGTTCTCGCAATCGACATTCAACACGCGGCAATCAACGCCACCCGCGCGCGCCTCGAAGCCGATGGTTGCCTCGCGCAATCCGAACTGCGCGTCGCCGACCACGCGAGCGCTCTGCAAGCACTCTGCCCCAAGTGCACCAACAGCCTCAGCGTCATCACTTTCAATCTCGGCTATCTGCCCGGCAGCGACAAGCGCATCCAAACCGAACCCGACTCCACCCTAGACGCCCTGCACGCCTCCAGCCAGCTGTTGCAAAGCGGCGGACTGCTACTCGTCACCGCCTATCGCGGACACCCGGGCGGCCTCAGCGAAGCCGACAGGGTCGCCGATTGGATGCAACAGATCCAATCGCGCGGTTGGTCGGTCGAGAGCCACGAACCAGTGGTCAGCAGTACACGCGTCCCACCGATCCTGTGGGTGGCGCGCAAAACGTCCACCCCGGACGCCTGACGGATCCCAGATGTAACAACAACCGCTCGAAAGATTGAGCAACGGCTCTGGGCTTTCAAACACCGAGACGAGCAACGGTTTGTTTGAACATAAAGAACATCAGACTACCAGCAAGAGAGCGATAACGCAGAGCACGCAATACAGTAGCCCACAAAACGGCCGAATTTTATTCAGCGACTTCAAGGTCACTCGCTCGGGCACACGCTGAACAAAGCATGCAGACAACAAGGCAACCTGAGCCCACCACCCGCACACACCAATGAACGCACCTAGCAGGACCAATGGCACCGTGCTCCAACTCGAAGGGTGATTCACGGTAAGCCCGGTAGCTAGCAGCACCGCCATCGCGGTCGGCAAGCGCATCGGCATCGCCAACGCCCGGTTAAAGGTGCTGCGAAACAACGTAGCCGCCGCAGGCAACTCGCCCGCATCGTCGAGCACCTCCACTCGCCGCGTGCGCATCAATTTGATCGCCATATAGCCCAACACAAAGGCAGCAAACCCGTGCATCGCAGTTCGTAACAATGAAAGTCGTGCCGTCATCAGCAGCACACCAGAAATCGCGACCGCGAGCCACACCAGCTGCGACAAGGCAAACGCGCCGGCGACCGCAAAAACGTGCGACTTAGCCCCCGAATAGCCGACCTTAACCAGCCAGACTGTACCTGGGAACAACCCGAGTGACAGGATAAATCCAGCTGCAATGCCTTCAAGCATAGGATTAAGCCTCTGTCGCCCTCAACGAGCATGGCATCAGACCCGCACACCGAAGCAAGCGTGCCTTGAAGGTCAGCGCTAAATCAGCTGCTGCGCAGCGACGACAACCAGCGACTCTAAACCAAATCAAAACGTTCAATCCCTTTGCGCACATCGGACAGAAATGCAGCCGCGCCGACACCGTTGATCCAGCGGTGATCGAAGGTGAGCACTAGGGAGGCAACCTCGATCGTGCCGCCGTCAGTCGACTGCGGATCCGGCAAGAGGTAAGGGGCCCCGATAAACAGCGTGGCCACGGAAGGCGGCACCACGATCGGGATCGCCGAACGCACATTGTAGGCTCCCATGCTGGAAATCGACAGAGGCACCCGGTTTTTCGATACCACGCCACCATGCCGCGCACTGCGCAGTGCGTCGTTGAACGCCACCGAGAATGCCTGCCACTCCATCTGGTTGGCATGCTTCACCACCGCAGTCTCCAGCGCATCCCCTGGCAGCGCAACCGCCATGCCTAAATCAAACCGCTCGGGGTCGTACCTCAGCTCATTGCCGCGAATAACGGAAGCAAACCGCTCGTGCTTGCGCATCGCTTCGAGCACCGCCCAAGCCGCCATTGTCGCAGTCGACAGAGTGCCACCAGGGGTCTGCTTGCTGCGCAGGCGCGCATTGCGCACCGTCCCCCAGCGACAGGTCATTTCAATAGTTGCGGGGATGATTCCTTGAAGCGATTGCACTGCTTCCGGCGAGAGACCGGCAACTGTCTTCGACGCATCGAGCGCCCGAGGCTCGGCGGCCTCCGCAGCAGGCGGCGCCATCGCATCAGTCGCCGCACCTGACAGACTCAGCTCGACCAGCGACTGTCCCACCTTGACCTCGTCATCCTCTGCGATTTGCCACTCGCCGAGAATGCCATCTTCATCGCACTCAATCGGGAAAACCGCCTTGTCGGTCTCGACCTCACACAGCGGGTCATCGGCCTGCACCGCCTCGCCAGCGGCTCTGAGAATTGAAACCACACGCGCAACTCGAATGCCTTCGCCAAGGATCGGCACCGTGATCATTTTTTTCGCATTCGGCGTATTCGAGGCAGCAGCGGTCATAGTATTTTCAGAGAATGCGTGCGTCGCACCGCGGTCGGTATTGTTCGCGGGCGCATCCAGATGAAGCGACGTTTGTAAAGTTGTCGACAACATGCGCTCCAGCGCCGCCGCGATTCGGTCGCGGTCTGGTAGCGCCGCATATTCGTAGATTGGGTTAAAGCCGATATGGACATCGCCCTTCGAGACAATCACCGGCGGCGTCTTCAGGCGTTGCAACACATCGCGGTCCCCACACAGCTCGGCCACAATCATCTGCCCCACACTGGCGCTGATATTGTCCTCCTGCACGATCAGCAGCCGCCCGGTCTTGCGCACCGATGCCGCCACCGCCTCACGATCCCAAGGCGCAATGGAACGCAGATCAATCAGTTCAACATCCAACTCCGAACCCATCGATGCCAGTGTCTCTTCCGCCAACTCCACACAATTGCCCCAGGTCACCAGCGTCAGCAACCGACCCTCGCGCACCGTGCGCGCACGCCCGAATGGAATGGCATCAACCGCAGCCGGCGCGGGCAACTCGGCCCACATCAGGTGCTTGGGCAACAGAATGACCGTCGGGTCTTCCCCGTGCAGTGCCGTCCAAAACAATCCAGCCGCATCGCCGGGCGTCGACGGCACCACTACACGGATACCGGGCACGCGTGCAAACGAGGCCTCACCCGACTGACTGTGCCACAGCGCACCCCCGGGCAGATACCCGCCACAGGGCGCGTAAATCACCAACGGACATTTCCAATGCCCGAAGCTGCGCCAACGCAGCGTCGCCATATTGGAGACCAGCTGATTCCAGCCGGGATAAATAAAGTCGACAAACTGGATCTCAAAACAAGGCCGTTTGCCGTACGAGGCCAACCCCACCGAAACCCCCATGATGGTCGACTCCGCCAGCGGCGCATTGACTGCGCGAGTCGGGTCTTTGGTCGAGAGCCCTTTGGTCAGATTGAAGACTCCGCCTTTGGGATCCGCGATGTCTTGGCCGAAGAAAACCACATCCGGCAATTGATCCATTGCGGCATGAAACGTGCGGTTCACCGCGTCCAGCATCCGACACGAGGTATCGAGCTGAATCTGCGGCTGGGGCGCGTCCTTAACCGGACCGGTCAAGTGTAGCCCACACTCTTCAGCCAGCGGATCCTGAGCCGCGCTCGCGGTCCGATAGACTTGACGTATTTCTTCGCGCAGCTCTGCCTCCAACGCAGTCACTTGCGCTTCGGTGAAGAGCCCATCGGCGATCAGTTGGCGTTGAAACACCGCAATCGGATCGCGCGCATACATTGCCTCGAGCTCATCGGCCGCACGATACATTCGCTGGTCATCGGCGCTGGAGTGATTCGAAAAGCGCTCGACATCGCACCAAATAAACGCCGGACCACCGCCCGAGCGTGCCTGCTCGACCGCCATACACCCGGCCGCTGCAACCGCCTCGACATCGCTACCGTCGACCCGCAGCCACTCACTCTTATCGAGAATACCCAGCGCCAGCGGATTCGTGCGGGCGGTCGCTGTACTGATCGCGATACGATTGTCGTGCACCACAAAAACAATCGGCAGCTGTCGCTCTTTGGCAAAGCACACCGCCTCGTAAAAATCGCCCTGTCGCGCCGAAGCCTCGCCCAGTGACGCATACACCACATTCGGCTTGCCATCCAACTGCATTCCCCAGTCGGCGCCACAGGCCGGTAACAGATGCGCCCCCACCGGTGATGGGTGACTCCAAATGTTCAGCGCGCGATCGCTAAAGTGACCGGTCAGCTGACGTCCGCCGCTGGACGAATCCCGCTTGGCATAAAAAGCCAGTGCCAAGTCACCATCACTCATACCACGCTGCGAGCAAAACGCACGGTCGCGATAATAAGGAAATACATAATCATCCGCTTGCAAGTGCACTGCAATGCCGGCCAGTGCCTCATGCCCCATACCAGAAATATGAAACCAACCTTTGCCTTGACGAATCAAGTTTTGCTCACGCAGGTCACCCAGTCGACTGCGCCACAGCACACGCAACAGCGACTTCCGGGTGTCAGGATCAAGCCTAGAGCTGGCAGCTAAATTTTGTTTGGACATCTCAGTGATCAGGCGGGGCACATCTGCATGGACCGCTGTTCCACTAAAGAAGAGGCAGATTGTCGCTGCAAGGTCGAATCTGAAGGCGTTAAAACCCAAAAGGCCCGGACATCACCCCTGCGCCCACAGCTTATAATGACCCGCGATACTCCACAAATCTTTCGACACCTCGGAGCAGTGAATTTAGCCAATCAACCCACACCCTGCCAGCAGCGAAACGAAAGCAAGGCGCTCATGGCACCTTTTAAATAGCTTTACAGAGGGCAGCGTAAGGAAAAACGCAGCACCTGCGATCTGCCCGGACCTCAGCTCAACACGCGATGCAACACCGCGCTCATTTCCTTGATACGGTACGGCTTGGGCACAACTGCTTTAAAGCCGGCCCGCTCATACTCCGACATTACATTGGAAGTGGTGTAGCCACTGGATGCAACCGCGACCAGATCCGGATCATATTGCAGCAAAATTTGACACGCTTCCTCGCCGCCCATACCGCCGGGCACAGTCAAATCAAAGATCACCGCATCGAACGCTTGATCGGCCGCTTTCGCCTGCTTGTAGGCTTCAATTGCCTCGGCACCATGGGTCGCGAATGCCACATCATAGCCCAACACGCCGAGGACCTCTCCGGCGACCATGGCCATCGCTTCCATGTCATCCATCACCAAAATACGCCCCTCGCCAGGATAAATCCTGTCATCGGTCACCTCCAGCTCAGCGGAAACCACGACCGCCTCCATCGACTTGGGCAAATAGACCTTGAACGTAGAGCCAGCCCCGACCACAGAATCAACGGTCATCAGCCCGCGGTGCCTCTGAATGATCGAATAAGAAGACGCAAGACCGAGGCCGTTGCCCTCTTGCTTGGTGGTAAAATAGGGGTCAAAGATGCGCTTCAAATTCTCAGGCGCAATGCCGCAACCCTGATCCTGCACGGTTATGCAGACGTAATCCCCGGAAGGCAACGAAGGGACGCTACCGCCGCGCACGGTTTCACAGGTCAGACTGAGACCAATGGTCCCCCCGCTCGACATCGCCTGGTCGGCGTTGATGAGCAAATTATTCACGACTTGGCTAATCTGCCCTGGATCCGCATCGACCGCCCACAGGTGAGGCGCCTTGTGCACTTCGCATTTCACATTGGAGCCACGCAGAATAAATTGTGCACAGTCCTCCACCAATTGATCGATCGAGGTCGCTTGCAGTTGCGGCGTCCCCCCCTTGGAAAAGGTCAGCAATTGCTGGGTTAAGGATGTCGCTTGTAACACCGCCTTCTCGGCAGCCAGTAATTTTCGCGCCCCCGCTCCCCCCGCATCCAACCCGAGGCGCACCATCGAGACGTTACCCAACACCGCAGTCAGGATGTTATTAAAGTCATGCGCAATGCCGCTTGCCAGCAGGCTGATGGACTGAAATTGCTCGGTCTCAAACAACTTGCCTTCGGTCTGTTTGTGTGTGGTGACATCGCGCAGCACGAGCACACAACCATCTTGCTCAGAATGATCATTGAGCATGCAACGCATCTCCGCAGTCACCTGAAACTCCTGGCCATCTCGGCTCAGCAGCGAGATCCCAAGCTCAGGCGTGATTTCGGCATACTCTTCCGAAAGAAACACCAACGAGGAATCCAAAATAAGCTGGCCGGACTTCGGATGCCGAAGCACCAGCACATCCGCCAGTCGCTGACCGACGGCGTCCCGGCCTGCAACACCGGTGAGACGAGCCGCCTCGTGGTTAACCCGCTCCACGATGCCATTTGAATCGATCGTAATCACACCATCGGCAATCGTATCCAGGGTCACTGAAAGGCGCTCTTTTTCGCGGCGTAACGCTAGCTCCGCACAGCGACGAGCGGTCACATCCCGCAGCACGACCAGTAATGCACGCGCGCCTTCCCAGGTTAAATCAACCGCATTTAATTCAACGAAGCGGGTACTGCCGTCTGAAGCGGGAATTTCAAATTCCGTTCGTTCACCGACTTGCACACCGAACGGAAAGACTTCGCCCAACAGCGACGCGGAGTCCGCCTCCAACAACTGAGCGGCAGCGAGGTTCAGGAACCTAATTGCATAATTTTCGGCCAGGATCAGCTTCGCATCCGCACTGGCATCAAACACTTGACGCAAGAGCGCCTCGCTACGCTCCACCTCTCGCATCTTCGACTCGACTCGAGTCAACAAACTGGAGCGTTCCATTGCATAACCGATCGAGCGACGCAGCAGCTCTGCACTTAACCGATCTTTAAATAAATAATCCTGAGCACCGGCCTGCAAGCTCTGCAACGAGAGCGGCTCGTCCTCCGAATCGGTCAGAACAATAATCACCGCATCCGAGCCCACGGCAGCAACCGCCTGTAGCGTCTCTAGCCCGAGACTGTCCGGCAATGAAAGATCCAGCAGAACCAAATCAAATCTCCGTTCCTTTAGTGCGGCCAAGCCCTCGGCCAATCGCGGCACTCGCACAACATCAACACACAGGTTCGACTGCAGCAGATACTGACTAATCAGGTCCGCATCGGCTGCGTTATCCTCGAACAATAAGATTGTCAGTTGTTGTGTTGAATCCGGGGTCATGATGCTACGATACGAATCGTAATTCGATTCAGTCGTATAGATCAACTTCTTATCGCGGCGACGCATCTGCCTGGCTGAGGCGAATAACGGAATGAATTGAATCGTATAGACAGTAAATTCGACTATAATTAATGACGTCTCCTGATGCCCAGCGCATTCTATTATGTCTGTTATTCCAGGCCACAGTGCCGTCAAATACTTCAACCTCCCGTTCAACGCGGCTGAGGTCGAAGCTTGGGCGAAAACTCAAAAAGACACCCTCGCTGGCCCCGCGACCTGCGGACTCCTGTTCACCACGCCTGAGTGCAACGCACACGCCAAAGAAATCATCGAAATTGTGCGTATTTACGCACAGGTGCCGACGATGATCGGTTGTTCGTCAAGCGGGCTGATCGCCGACACGCATGAGATCGAGAATGAAGCCGGCTTCTGCGTCACACTGTACCATCTGCCGGACACACACGCACGCGCCATTCACCTGCCGCTGGAATCCTTTGAAAGTGCGAACCGTCCGAAGGCGCTGCGCGCTGCGCTCGGCGCCACCCCAGAAGCAGTCAATGCCTGGATCCTGTTGGCCGCACCAGAAAGCATCGGCAACGACGCCTGGCTCCCAGACTGGGACCAAGCCACCGGCCAGCGCACCACCGTTGGTGGCTTTGCCAGTTCGGAGCCAGACACTCCCGAATCGAGCCTGTTTCTCAACGGCGATGTTCTGCCCGACGGAGCAGTCGCCCTCGGTCTGGAAGGCGCGGTGACCATCGAACCGCTGATTTCGCACGGCTGCCGCCCGGTCGGCTCCACGTGGACGATCACCCAAGCCGAGCACAACATCATCCATCAAATCGGCAACCGCCCGATCCTCGAAGTCCTGCGCGACACCCTGGAAGGCCTGTCGGCAGAAGAGCAGACACAAGCGCGTGGCAACATTTTCATCGGCCTTGTGCTCGACGAATACAAATCCAGCTTCGACACCGGCGACTTCCTAGTGCGCAATCTTACGGCGATCGATCCGAAGTCAGGCGCCGTGGCGATCGCGACGCCCTTGCGCATCGGCCAGAATCTTCAATTTCAAATCCGCGACGCGCAGACCGCGGCGATCGATTTCGAACAACAGCTCAGCGCAAAAGCCGCTGCGCTCGACGGCCGATCCATTTACGGCGCTTGCCTGTGTGACTGCATCGGCCGCGGCACCGCACTGTATGGCGTGCCGGACCACGACGTCAGGACAATTCATGAAACCTTTCCGGGCCTGCCGATTGCGGGACTATTTTGTAACGGCGAATTCGGCCCGAACAACCATCGCACCCGACTGCACGGCTATGCCGCGAGCCTGGGGCTGTTTGTGAAGCGTTGTTAATTGCTGGTTGCTCGGCACAACTGACAACAATCAACGCACTTTCAGCGGTGCTTGCGCAAGGTCGACACCACGATATAGAGTCCCAA
>Ga0115568_10001501_pt1 | contig 16693 bp, 10 predicted proteins | sample COGITO_mtgs_1204_FD_87296 | JGI IMG/M metagenome (GOLD analysis project Ga0115568, IMG submission 87296) | Pelagic marine microbial communities from North Sea - COGITO_mtgs_120426 | ecosystem: Environmental > Aquatic > Marine > Epipelagic | place: Germany:Helgoland, sampling site Kabeltonne...
GGGCAGACGAAAGCCACGTATGCGAACGGAACCGCGCAATACCATTGGGGCGTCTCGCCGGCAGATCGCTGGGCGCTGTATGACGTGAAAAAAGATCCTGGCTGTCTGAACGACATCGCGTTACAGCATCCGGAACGGGTGGGCACAATGACTGCAACTTACGATCAATGGTGGGATGAGCAGTATCCAGTGATGCTCGCTCGTGGCGGAGATGCTGGCGATCCCGATGCCAGTCGAAATGCTGCGTCGCGTGCGCAACAGCATGCCGCAAAAGTGGCGCTTAAAAAGAAGGCGGCCGAAACAGCGAAAGCATCGGAACTTAATGATGAAAAATAAGGGTATTATAGCGTTTGCGATGGTCGTAGGTTCGCTGCATGCGACAGAAATCGAAACTGCGCCGTACGACAGCAGCTGGGAATCCTTGCAGGCAATGCCGGTGCCGGCATGGTTTGATGACGGCAAGATCGGTCTGTTTATTCATTGGGGGCCTTACAGCGCGATTGGCTATCGCAAGGGCGGGCGGGGCTATGCTGAGCATGTGCCGAAAATGATCTACCGAGATGCCAAGCATTATTATCCGTATCTGAAGGAGCGCTGGGGCGCCCATCCACCGGAGTTCGGCTACAAGGATATCATCCCAGAGTTCACTGCAGAGAATTGGAATCCGGACGAGTGGGCCGCTTTGTTTAAACAGGTGGGTGTTAAGTATGTGGTGCTGACCGCGGAGCACCATGACGGCTGGGCCAATTGGGATTCGGAGCTGACGCCGTGGAACGCGGTTGATAAGGGCCCGAAGCGCGACCTGGTTGGGGATCTCGGTAAGGCTGTTCGCAAACAGGGGCTCAAATATGCGCCGTCGTATCACCGCGAGCGCCATACCGGCTTTTTTGCTAAGGAACAATACGCCGTCCATAGCGAGCCGCTCTCGGATATCGCTGAGGAGATCAAACGTGACCCAGAGGCGGCGATGCTGTACGGCCCAGAGTTCAGCTACAACCAGGCCTACGTCGATGACTACGTCGCACGCTGGCAAGAGATTCAGGAGAAATACCAGCCCGATATGCTGTGGATGGATGACTTTCCCATTTATACCCGCGATGGCAACAGGGTGCGAAAAGGGCAGGCGAAACCGGAGATTAAGTACTTCGACGATCAGCTTCGCGGCATGATCACCGATTTTATGAACCATGGTGCTGCCCGTGGCCAGGCGGTCTATGTCAACAACAAGGGCGGACAGCGCAACTGGCCCGATGGCGTCGGCTGCCTTGAGAAGGATAATCTGAAAATGAAAGTCATTGGCCCCAAGTGGCAGAGCTGCACCACCTTTGGCACCTCCTTTGGTTATTTGGAAGGTGACACCTACAAAAGTATTGCAGACGTCATGCACGAGATGATCGAGGTGATCAGTCGCAACGGCAATTTCCTGGTTAACATCGGCCCGAAGGCTGATGGCACGATTCCTGCACCCCAGGTGGAACGCCTGCATGCGATGGGTGAGTGGCTATCGGTGAATGGCGATGCCATCTATGGCAGCCGTTACTGGAAAGTCAGTGAGCAGGCGAACGAACATCTCGCCTTCACCACCAAAGGCAAAAACCTCTACGCCATCAAACTGGCTAAACCGCGCGCGCCGTTTGTGATCGAAGGCACGGCAGGTTGGGGGGCTGGCAAGGTGACGTCGGTTCAACTGCTCGGTTCGAATTCGGACGTCAGTTGGCAAATGACGCCTGCCGGTCTGCGGATTACGCCGCCGACAGATTTGGGAAAGAGCCAGCACGCCTGGTCCTTTGAAATCGTGACCGACGCAGAGCAGCATGTGCCCAATGTCATGGTCAAGGATGCCAGCCAGGCGTTGAAGCACACCAGTAAAGTCGACCTGGATGGACGGGTGCGGAAATAGCAGATAAATTCATTCGAGGTAATATAAAAAATGATCAAACCAACACATTATCTAGTTGCTCTGGCTTCTGTTTTTGCGGGCGTCTTCCATGCGACTGCGGACGCGTCGCCAGCCAATGCGACCAAGCCGAACATCCTGTGGATTGTGACCGAGGATATCGGCTGCGATATGGCGTGCTACGGCACCAAAGGCGTTCATACGCCCAATATCAACCAACTGGCTGCCGAGGGGGCGCTTTACACGCGGGCTTACACGTCGGCATCTGTGTGCAGTCCGAGCCGCTCCAGCTTCATGACCGGGCTCTACCCGCATCAGGTGTTTTCCAAAAACATGCGGATTCGCGAGCCACTACAGAAGAAAACCCTGCCCGAGGGCGTGGATATCTTCACGAAGTATCTGCGTGAGGCGGGCTATACCATCGGTTTTCCGGGCCATCAGAAAACGGATTGGGGCTTTGTGGATCCCAAGACCAATTCTTACGATATCAAAGACTGGGATCAGTTGGCCCAGCAGCAGCCCTTCTTCTGTCAGTATCAGTTTTATGATACCCACCGCGTCAACAAGCGCGGTGCGGATGGAAAAGTATACCCGTTCCTGGCGTGTCCAGAGCATCCCGTGGATCGCGACGAGATTGAGCTGCACCCTTACACGCCCGACACGCCCGAAGCCCGCGAAGAGTTGGGCGCCTATCTGGAAAACGTCAACCTGCTGGATATGAAGATCGGTCAGTTGATCGACGACCTAAAGGCGAAGGGCCTCTACGAGAACACGATTATCGTCGTGATGGGGGACAACGGTCCGCCGATCTTTCGCGGCAAAGGGTTTCTCCATGAACGAGGTATTTTGATGCCATTGATTGTCCGTGTGCCGCAAGGTTTCGATGCGGGGTTTGAACCGGGTGCTCGGATCGATGAGCTGGTTTCGGCATTGGATATGGCACCGACTTTCATTGATCTGGCGGGTGGCATGATACCCGACTATATGGAGGGGCGGATTTTTTTCGGGCCGGATCAACAGCCGGCACCTGACGCTTTGTTCGCCATGCGGGACCGCGTGGACATGCGAGTGGATCACTGCCGCAGCGTCTGTTCGGAGGCGTTCAAATATATCCGGAACTCTGTGCAGGACATGACCTGCTTCGAAAGCAGTCACCCGAACGTTGCGGCGAGTAAGGCGGGAGCGAAGCTTTTCAAGCAGGGGCAGCTCTCAGGTGCTCAGGCGGCCTACTATCAGGCGAGACCTGCAGAGGAACTGTACGATTTGAACGCGGATCCCTTTGAACTCGACAATTTGGCCAAAGATCCGGCGCACCAACAGACCCTCTCGGAATTACGCGTGATGCTGGATGACTGGATCGAACGCACCGGTGATGACGGGGAGTTTGAAGACCCGGCGGCATTGGCGGAAATGGATCGACGGTTTGAAGCAGCCAAACGGGCAAGGCGGAAGCAATAATCGAGCAAAGCGTTCAAATTTAAAGGAGTCATTATGAATACAACGACATGTACATTTTTTATGACGGCCGTCGCGCTGGCCAGCGGGCTAGCTGCGGCTGATGGAGACAACTGGCGGATCGACACCGCGCAGGAGTGGAACGATGCAGCCAAGCAGATCGAAGGGCTGGCGGTGGACGCCAATCTTCTTACTTCGGTCGAAAAACAGGGCGTTTACCGCAGCGAGTTGCAGCGCTTTGAGTCAAAGCGCTCAGCGCAAACGCTGAGGCTGACTGCATCGGCCCAGTGGGACAATTGGCAGCCGGTCAAAAAGGTGACTCCACCGACGCTCGGCGACGCACCGATCTTCCTCGTTAAGGAGCCCGGCGACTACTGGCTGTTCGGACGGAACAAGGCGGTCAGAAGGGGGAAGCAGGGGTTTAAACCACAAGCTGCAACTCTCGAAGGGTTCGATGTGGCGTTGCAGACAACACCGCATGCGCATCTGTTCGATGCGCCCGGCGGGTTGAAGAAAAGCGCCGGCGGCTACCACGCTTGGCAGAGTCACGATATGGTCAACTGGGTGCATCATGGCCCAGTCACTCCAAAGTCTGCTAAATGGTCAACCACGGCCGAGTTCGTCGACGGCAAGACCTACATCTATTACGACTTCCCCAATGATCAGGACCCACATCTCTATATCGACGACGATCTAACTGATGGGCTGCCTGGTCAACATATTGGACTCGCGTTCAAAGACCCTTCTGACGGCTCGGATTGTGTCATCATTCGCGACCTGGATGGCAAGTTTCATTTGATCTACGAGGACTGGAGCCCGATCGACGCTAGCAAGCATTCTTGGGATTCACCATTGGCGGGACATGCCGTCAGTGACGATGGCATCAGCGACTTCAAAATTCTGCCGCCAGCGGTGGATGAACGCACCAAGCCAACCGGCAAGTTTATAGAGTATCCGCATCCGCACTGGCACAAGGAGGATCCTAAAAACTTCCCTGGAAAAGTCGCGACTAAGCATGTGGGCAAACATGGCATCAAAGCAGGGCAGACCGCGGCTTATGCCGAATATGAAATACACGCGCCCGAGCAGCATGCCTACGGTGACTGGGCGGCGATCGCCATCGGCGGGCAATACTACCTGGTTGCCGATTACCATCCTGTGCATCAGCCAATTCGGATCGGATTGTTTACCTCGCCGAGCTTGGATCAGCAATTTGAGTTCATCGGCGAACTCGGCAGCGGCCACCCGGACCCGGATATTGGCTTTGCTGAGGGCCAATTCTATCTGATCAACCAAACTAAACACGACTACGTCAGTCCCGGTCCATGGGTCGAGAAAGTTGAGGCGCGCGTCGGAGTGGACACCACCAATGACGGCAACGCCGACACCTGGAATGACTGGTCAGAGCTCAAAGAGAGCTACGACCACATCGAAGGTTTCTCCAAGCAAATCAAACGCATCCCCGCGTCGATGGATCTGAGTCAGTTGCCAGCAGCTTATGGCTTTTGCTTTGAGCTGAAGCTCGAAGATACCACCGACAATGCATCCAAGCCTATGCTCGACAGTGTCGAGCTCAGTTTTAAATAGTCGAGCGGCTCATACGTTAAAGGACACCTAAAGGCATGATAAATACATTCAGACTCATTCTAGTTCCGCTCATATTGCTGAGTGGCATATCGTTGCGGGCGAAGCCTGGCACAGACCACGCACCCATTCATCTGCAAGCGGACATCGTCTACGAGACGACGGCTGAAAATGATCTGCATCTGGACTTGTTCTATCCAGCGGCTGAGCTGGTGGGCGCCTATCCCATAGTGGTCTACACCCACGGCGGCGGCTGGGCGGCGGGCAGCAAGAACAAGGCAAAGGGGCGGTCGAATATTGCCCGCACGGTGCGTGGTTTGACCGAAGCTGGCTTTTGTGTGGCAGCCGTGCAATATCGGCTTTGCAAGAACGGGGATACCAGCATCCGCGATTGTGTGACCGACGCCATGGACGCCGTGCGCTACCTTACTAAACAGAGCGAAGGGCTGCATCTCGATGCAAGCCGCGTGTTCACCTATGGCGACTCTGCCGGCGGCCAGCTCGCCCAGATGTTACTGCTGACCCAGCCGGATGACTTTCCTGGTGATGCAGAGCTTGCGGGTCAGCGCTTCACGATGCTTGGCGGTGTTTCATGGTATGGCCCCTGTGATTTCGAGAAGACCGAGCTATTCAATCACGATGGTCGCGCAAAATTCCGCGATCGGTTCGGAGCACGTGTGCTCAAGTCTGGAACCCCACCTGCTGATAAACTGCGCCTCTACCGCGAAGTCAGCCCAGTCAATTACCTGCACAAAGAGAGCCCGCCACTACTCATGATTCAGGGCGACGGAGACACCACCATTCCCGTGCACCACGCCTATTATATGCAGAAAAAAGCAACGGCCTGCGCTGCCCCTGTCGAGATTTTCATCATCAAGAACGCCGGCCACAATTGGCGTAAGGCTGACGGCTCCACCCCCATCGATCCGTCGATCGACGATATCGTCCAGCGCTCCGTCGACTTTTTGGCTACCGAGTTGCGCCGGAGCAAGCCCTTGAAATGAAGTCTCATACCCAGAGATCAAGCCTCCACAGGAAATACAGCCGATGACGATAATAAATACTCTAACAAGCATCCCAACAAACTTTCTAACAAATTTATCGCGCGGCGCTTTTGCAGCGATGATGATTACGCTTGGTTCCACTGGCATGGCTGCTGAGAACTCAGCCTCCGAATTAAAGCCCAACATTGTCCTGATCCTGTGCGATGATCTCGGCTACGGCGATGTGCAATGCCTGAACCCGGAGAACGGCAAAATCAAGACGCCGCACGTGGACAAGCTTGCGGAACAGGGGATGATCTTTACCGATGCACATTCGGGCTCGGCAGTCTGCACCCCCACGCGCTACGGACTGCTGACCGGCCGTTACAGCTGGCGCACGCGGCTGCAGAACGGGGTGGTGCAGGGGTTCAAGCCTTGCCTGATCGCGCCCGACCGGCTCACGGTGGCCGGCTTACTTAAAAGGCAAGGCTATCACACCGGGATCATCGGCAAGTGGCATCTTGATTGCCAGTATCAGGATCCTGAAACAGGCGCGATCCTGCCAAAGCCGAATAAAAAGAAGGGCCGTGCGCCGATCGGAGCTACCATCCCAGACGGTCCGGTGCATCGCGGTTTCGACTATTTTCATGGCAACCATCATGCCGGACACATGGACACCATCATCGAAAACGACAAGGTCATCGAGCGTCTCGAGGAGATTCACAACCTGCCGCGCCTGACGGAAAAATCAGTCGCCTACATCGAAGAGCGCGCCAAGTCGCCGGAGCAGCCCTTCTTTTTGTATGTGCCGCTAGGCTCACCGCATGCCCCGATTGTGCCTACTGAAGAGTGGCAGGGTAAAAGCGGTTTAAACGCCCATGCCGACTTCGTCATGCAAACCGACGCCACTGTCGGGGCCATCATGAACGCACTGGAGGAAAATGGCTTTGCAGAGAACACCCTGTTCATCTTCACCAGTGACAATGGCACCTCGAAGAATGCCAACATTCGCGAATTACGCGAGAAAGGGCATTATGTCAGCGCACACTTCCGCGGCTCCAAGGCCGACATCTGGGATGGTGGACACCGGGTGCCCTTTATCGTCCGCTGGCCAGGTAAAGTTAAGCCCGGCTCTCAATGTGCCCAGCTTATTACTTTAGTCGACTTCTTCGCCACGGCTTCGGACATCACCGGGAAAAAAGCCCCAACCATGGGTGAAGACAGCGTTAGCTTCCTCCCTGCCCTATCCGGTCAAGCCATCAAATCGACCCGCAAGGGCGTCATCCATCATTCGATTGCTGGTCGCTTCGCCTACCGCCAGGGGAAATGGAAACTACTCCTGGCCAGAGGCTCCGGTGGCTGGTCGTCCCCGAATGAAGGCGCAGCGGCGCAAGCCGGTGCACCGGAGGCGCAGCTTTACGATATGGAAAAAGACCCAAGCGAGCAGAATAACCTCTATCTCACCCACCCCGAGATCGCCGAGAGCTTGCTGGCGGACCTGACTGCCGATGTTGAGAACGGTCGTAGCACGGAGGGCCCGGAAGCCAAGAATGATGTGGAAAACATCATCCTCTGGAAGAGTGGTAGAGGAACGCGGAGCAAGAGATCCCAGCGATAAAAACCCCATCGGAAAAAGCAACTTCCCCATCTACTTTAATCAATAATCAGCCCGCCCAATGAAACCCTACCCCCTCAGAGTCACTCTATTCATTCTCTCTTCACTCTTCACTCTTCACCCTTCTGTTTTGTCCGCGGCCGAGCCTGCGGAAAAACAACCTAACATCCTCTTCATCATGGTCGATGACCTGGGCAAGGAGTGGATCAGCAGCTATGGTTCTGAAACCATCAAGACACCTAACATCGACGCGCTCGCAGCGGGCGGAATGAAGTTTAACAACGCCTACTCGATGCCCTCATGCACCTCATCGCGCACCATGCTGCTCACTGGCCAATACCCTTGGCGCAACGGCTATGTCAGCCACTGGGACGTGCCACGCTGGGGCGTCGGCTACTTTGACTGGAAAAAGAAGGAGAACACCACCTTCGCTCGCCTGATGAAGGATCAAGGTTATGCCACCTGTGCCGCAGGCAAATGGCAGATCAATGACTTCCGTATCGAACCCCACGCCATGAAGAAACACGGCTTCGATGACTGGGCGATGTGGACCGGTGCAGAGACCGGTGTCAAAGCCAGCGATAAGCGCTTCATTGAACCCTATATCAACACGCCAGAGGGCAGTAAGGTCTATACCGGAAAGTTCGGTTCAGACGTTTATACCGACTGCCTGATCAGCTTCATGACCAGGCATAAAGAGCAGCCGATGTGTCTCTATTATCCGATGGCTCAGGTGCACAGACCGTGGGTTGCGACCCCAGATCATCCAAACGCAAAGACCCGCAACGAAAGACACGTAGCCATGGTTCACTACGTGGATAAGATGGTGGGCAAATTGATGAAATCCCTCGACGATCTAGGCATACGTGAACGTACCATAGTCATCTTCACCACCGACAACGGCACGACTGGCGGTAGAGTCGGATTCACCGCGATACGCAACGGAGTCGAAGTCTCAGGAGCCAAAGGTGAGCTAACTGAAGCAGGGGTGTGTGCGCCCTTCATTGTCAACTGTCCGGGGACTGTTCCCGCAGGTGTTGAGACTGATGCGCTGACTGATTTTTCAGATTTACTCCCTACCTTGGTAGAACTCGGCGGCGGCAAGGTGCCTGAGGACCTCACCATCGATGGAACATCGATTGCATCTGTGATTCAGGGTAAAAAGCAAGACAGCGAGCGCGAGTGGATCATGTCCCTTGGTGGCGGTCAGGGGAAAATCGTCGACGGTCGTGTAGTGGGCGCAAAAGTTTTTGGCGAGCGCGTCATCCGCGACAAGCAGCACAAAGTGTGGGTTTCCAAAGAAAAGAAAATTACTCGCCTGCACGACCTCAAAAAAGATCCATGGGAGAGAACCAACCTACTTGATAGTGAACTCGCCGAGCACAAAACTGCGATGCAGAAATTTCAAGCTGTCGTTGACTCACTTCCCGATCAGGACGCCACTCCTTTTTACGAAACTAGAGCCGCCAATGCTTGGGATCGGAAATTGTGATTGTCCGGTAAAGAGTTTTATACCATGACCCAAAAAAAGATACATACCATGACCCAAAAAAAGATACTACGCATAATCCTGATCGCTGCCGTTGCACTCTTTATCTTGCCCGTTGTACTGGCAATATTTCAGCCTATGCATGGCAGCGCAGCTTGGGAGAGGACAAATGATGGATCGTTTGATCGGCTTTATGGTGCCGACCCTTTCTCTTTTGCGCTGAGCTTTACCTCCTACAAAAACAACATTAGCTCAGGGGGCAACTCCCATGAGAACGCCCGTCAGCCGATGCGCCTGGGGTCTCTCACCATCGTCGATCTGTCCGCTACTCCGCTTTCGAGCAGGGTCGCACATGAACTTGCGTCAGATGCGCGGCGCTTGGATGGCGTGACAACTGTCGAGGTCCGGGTCGCCGGCGATGACGTCGACCGCCATTTTATTGGAGACCAAATCCTGGTGCTCGAGGAGGTCAGTGCAAGCGTCTCGCGTTGGCTCCCCATCAACCGATCGCGAGCACACATCCGTGCCCGGATGGGACACATCCCGGAGTATGGTTGGCTTGATGACCTGGAAACGGTTCAGGCGCATCATCAAAGTTGGTCGATCGAGCTCAAAGGCCTTTACATCGGATTCCCGGGAGGTGCGCCGGCCACGGCGGCCAACAGTGTCGCTGAGAACATGGACCTTGCAAAAGTATGGAAGGCGATGGCGGATATTGAGGGGCCGGTTCTTCGCGAACACGTGAACAGCTCTGAGGTGCTGCCTCCAGACCTTGGCTCATCGAGCGAGGTTACAGCCGCGATGAAGCTTACGTCTCCACCGGTTCTCAAGGGGCGGAGGCACGCCCGCGTCGGCGAAGCTCACTGGCTTTATGAGGCTCCGGATGCGGTGGATCGGCTGGAAGCGGCGGTCGAGCAACTCAAGTCCTCCGGATGGCAAAAAGGGGCTGCGAATTCAGGTGTTGATGGCCGCCTTCACATGATGCGGCTCTCCCGTGGGAACGAAGCGGTTCGCTTCAGCTACGAGAAGAACCGCGAGACCATGCTGCAGAATATATATAATCGGTCGAGCAACGGTGGCCCAAGGGAGCGCCACGTTGAGGGACCCGCCTCCGATCCCGTGGTGTGGATCCATTACTTTCATGAGGGCGGGGGCTTCAACAGCCCGCCCGTCGCCGAAGAGACCTCCAGCTCATCACCTTCAACGTCAAAGTAAGCTATGATTCTGATGATTTCAGTAGAACTTGATGACACGGATGCCTCTCCTTTATATGAACCTAGAGCGGCGAATCCATCGGACAGGAAAGTGGGGCAGGCCAAGAAGGCGAAATAGAGCGGGTGATGAGTCCTTAGGGAAGTAGACAGATCCAACGGATTATTAAATATATGAACTAACGTATTTTACTGTAGATAAAACAATGAGGATGGTGTTGAGGACAATAGAAAGAGGAATTATATGATGTGCGATAGGCTATTTAATGAAGCCCTTATAAAGTGTTTGTTTGCCGGTATCTGTTTCAGCGCGGCCGCATTGGCCCGTGCTGAAACGGATTCTTTAAAGCGTTGCAACGTGGTGTGGGATTCGCCGAGTGCGGATTGTCACGGTTCGATGCCGATCGGCAACGGCGATCTGGCAGCTAATGTTTGGGTGGAACCCAACGGCGACCTGTTGTTCTACCTCTCCAAAAGCGACAGCTGGAGTGCGCAGCAGGAGCTGTTAAAGTTGGGACGGGTCCGGGTCAAAATGAATCCTCCGCTGGTTGCGGACGGCTCTGTATTTAGGCAGGAACTGGATCTGAAATCAGGAACCATTCAGGTTCAATCGGTCATCGGTGATCGGCAATCGGCAATCCGTTTCTGGATCGATGCCAATCAGGACGTCGTGAATGTGGAGATTGAAAGCGATGAGTCGTTCAGTGCACAGGTGCTGCTGGAGCCTTGGCGCCTCCACGGAGAAAAACTGTACGGTGGTGCCGTGCCGGATACGGTACTGCCCGCTGAAGGCAATGCGATCCGTTGGTTTCAGCGGAATGAAAGCAGCATGTTTGAGAACACGCTGAAGGAGCAGCATCTCGGGGCGCTGGTTGGAAAATACCCGGACCCGCTGATCAACCGCACCTTTGGCGGCGTGATCGCCGGAAAGGGCCTGCAATCGAACAATGCCCAAACACTGGCAACCGCTACCCCAGCAAAAAAACTTCATATTCAAGTGCATGCGCTGACGCTTCAGGCTGAAACAGCCGAAGTGTGGCTCAGTCAGATTGAGACGCAGCGGGTTGCCGTCGAGAAACAACCGTTGGCAGAAGTGCGCAAAGCGCATGAGGCGTACTGGGCCGATTTCTGGGGCCGGAGCTGGATCTATATTGATCAGGATGAGGCGTCTACTGTAACGCAGGCGTATGTGCTCCAGCGCTGGATACAAGCCTGCGCCGGCCGCGGGGCTTCGCCCATCAAGTTTAACGGCTCGCTCTTTACGGTCGATGGAGTTGGGCGAAACAAGAAGAATAAGAAGCTCGAGCATCATGGTCCGGATTACCGTAAATGGGGTGGCTGCTACTGGTTCCAGAATACGCGTGAGCCCTACTGGGCCATGCTCTATTCCGGCGACTACGATCAGATGGCGCCGCTGTTTAAGATGTACCGCGACGCGGTTCCCCTGCTGAAGGAGCGTACTCGAACCTATTTCGGCCATGACGGCATCTTCTGTTCCGAAACCATGTATCTCTGGGGACTCAATCGCCAGAATGACTTCGGCACAGGCAATCCGGGGTTCTATCCGAAAAATCCCTACATCCGCTATTACTGGGACAGCGGCAACGAGCTCTCCATGATGATGCTCGATGTGTATGCGCATACGCAGGATGACGGGTTCGCCCGGAACACGCTGATTCCGATCGCCGATGAAGTGGTTAAGTTCTACGACCAGCATTACAAGCGCACACCGGAAGGGCAGGTGCTCTTTTCACCGTCCATGAGTCTGGAGACCTGGCACACGGCAGAAGACCCGCTACCGGTGATCGTCGGCCTTAAAACGGTTCTGACCGGACTGCTGGAGCTTTCGGAGAAACTCAGCTCTCTGGAGCAGCGCGCCCGTTGGACGCGCTTCCGCGCCGAGCTTCCGCCACTCCCTTTCGGTGAAGAGAACGGTACAAAATGGATCAAACCGGCGCACACTTATTCGGACTGCAGGAATTCCGAGAATCCTGAGTTGTATGCGGTGTTCCCTTATCGCGCCTTCCACGTAGGCAAGCCGGATCTCGATGTCGCGCTGGAGACGTGGAAGCGGCGGCGTATCAAGCAAACCGGAGGCTGGCGACAGGATGCAATCCAGGCGGCGATGCTGGGGCTGACCGACGAAGCCCGTGCGTATGTCGTGAAAAACGCCACTCAAAAATGCATCATTAAAGAGCCGCTACGCGAGGCGCGTTTCCCCGCATTCTGGGGGCCTAACTTTGACTGGACACCTGACCAGTGCCAGGGCTCCGTGACCATGATCGCTTTTCAGCGCATGCTGATGCAGTGCGATGGACGCGAGATCCGCCTGCTGCCCGCATGGCCGAAGGAGTGGAACGCCGACTTTAAGCTACATGCCCCGTATAACACCACTGTCGAAGGTCGGGTGGAGAACGGGAAGGTGATCGATCTTGAAGTGACGCCGGAATCCCGCCGGAAAGATATCGTTCTATAAATGAGCGCACTATACTTCACAGGAAAGAGCTCATCAGTAAACAAGAACGGAGGATAACGAATCATGAATCGACGAGAGTTTATCAAAATAGCCAGTGCTGGCGCAGGGGTTGCAGCATCGGGGGCGTTCGCCTTCGGTCAACCGAGGTTGAACGTGCCCTCGTATCTCAAAGAATATGAAGCACTCTACGCGAGCGATCCACGCCAGGCGGCCTTGACTTGGTTTCAGCAGGCGCAATTCGGCCTCTTTATTCACTACGGTTTATACAGTCTGCTGGAAGGACATTATCAGGGCAAACACTCCAGGCCGGCCGAATGGGTGCTGAGAAACGGCAAGGTCCCGCTCGCGCAATACGAGCAACTGGCCGACCGCTTCACCGCTGAAAAGTTCGATGCCGATTTCATTACCGACATGGCGCTCGATGCCGGGATGAAGTACGTCAACATCACGACCCGTCATCACGATAGTTTTTGCCTGTGGGATACGCAGACCACTGATTTTAAATCCACCAATACTCCGGCCAAACGCGATCTGGTCGCGGAGCTGGCGGAGAACTCCCAGCAGAAGGGCTTGGGACTGTGCCTCTACATCTCCCATGGCCGTGACTGGCGCCACCCGCATGTCCCCGAAAGCCTGTTTCCCGCAGCGGAAGTGGATTACCAGAAGTATGTCGACTACATGAGTGCCCAGGTAACAGAACTGCTGACAAACTATGGTCCGATCGCCGCCATCTGGCTCGATGGCCTCGGCGGCGCCCGGAACACACAGAAGGCGGCCGGCGGACGGGACGTCCTCCAAACGCAGGAACTCTATGACTTGATCCATCGCCTGCAACCACAGGTCTTGGTGTCTTACAAGCAAGGCTATCTGGGGACCGAGGACTTCATGGCACCCGAACGTTATTTCAAAGGAACGTCCGAGAAGCCGCTGGAGCTGTGCAACACGCTGCAGGGCTATTCATGGGGCTATGATCGCGCGGATGAAGGCCGCCATCGCAACCCGAATCAAGTGATGAAGATGCTGAAACAGGCCAAAGCCATGCCGGCCAACCTGCTGTTGAACACCGGACCGCTGCCGGACGGATCCGTTCATCCGGACGATGTCAAGACCCTGAAAGCAGTGGGGCAACGATTACGCAAAGGATAACTAGTCAATCACCTCCTGCTACGGTCTACAAGGCGTTGCTGTGTCACGTAAACGCGTGATAGACAGTTTCTTTAAATTCGCTATAATTGTTAAACTAAAATAAGTATTGAGATGAGATTGAAAATAGTTGGACTGGCCGGATTCATGGGTATCGCGGCATGCGTGAACGCGGCGAATCAGCCGAATGTGGTATATATTTTCGCGGATGATATGGCATATGAGACGATCGCTGCGCATGGTATGCTCGATATCGACACGCCGAATCTGGATAAGCTGGCAGAGCTGGGTACCAGCTTTACGCACGCCTACAATATGGGCTCGTGGAGTGGCGCGGTCTGCATGGCCAGTCGTAAGATGCTTAATACCGGGCAGTTTGTTTGGCAGGCAGAAACTGCCGATCTAAAGACACTCGTTGCCGAAAATAAGATGTGGTCGCAACGGATGCAGCAGGCCGGCTATCGCACTTACATGACCGGAAAATGGCACGTAAGCACAGCGGCCAATAAGATCTTTAATGTGGCGCAAAATGTGCGTGCTGGTATGCCAAACCAGACACCGGAAGGCTACGACCGACCGAAGGATGCAGCGGATTACGCTACCGGCTGGAAGCCTTGGGATCCGCAGCACGGTGGCTATTGGAAAGGCGGGAAGCATTGGAGCGAAATAGTGGCTGACGATAGCGTCGCATTCCTGGCTACTGCCGCGCAAGAGGATCAGCCGTTCTTCATGTATCTGGCATTTAACGCACCGCACGATCCGCGTCAGGCACCGAAGGAATACGTCGATCGCTATCCATTGGGTCGCATTAAAATGCCCGAAAATTTCCTGCCCGAATATCCGCACGCCAATGCCATTTGCGGTAAGCGCTTGCGCGATGAGAAGTTGATGCCGTACCCGCGCACGGAATATTCGGTAAAGATCAATCGTCAGGAGTATTTTGCGATTATCACGCACATGGACGATCAGATTGGTCGCATTCTTGAAGCGCTGGAAGCGACTGGCAAAGCCGACAATACCTACATCGTCTTTACTGCGGATCATGGTTTGGCGGTGGGGCATCACGGCTTGGTTGGCAAGCAGAACATGTACGACCACAGTGTACGGGTGCCCTTTTTAGTGGTTGGACCCAATGTGAAAGCGGGCGCAAAAATTGATGCTCCTATCTACTTGCAAGACGTGGTGCCTACGGCTCTGGAACTGGCGGGCGCACCCGTGGACGGAGTTGATTTCAAAAGCCTGCTGCCGTTGTTGAACAATCAGCAAGGGGGGCATTACGATGCGATTTACGGTGCCTACTTAGATCGCCAGCGCATGGTCACCAAAGGAGATTGGAAACTAATTTCCTACCCCAAGATTGGTGTTGAGCGTCTGTTCAATCTGAAGAAAGATCCGAACGAGATGAACGATCTGGTGAATAATCCAGAATACGCGCTCAAGCTCAGCGAACTGCGCGCTGCGCTGAGTGAGTTGAGCCAAAGTATGGCCGACCCGTTGCTGGCTGAAACGACCGCGAAACCGACTAGGAAGCGTCAGTAAGTGATCCGTATAAAATGTATCAATGCAGAGAGATGCGCGCGGTATGAAAAAAATACTTTTGTTTGGTATCGGTTGGCGGCTGTGGCTATCGCGGCGCAGCTTAAATAGATTATTGGAGGTATGAATCGAATGAAATTACGAAATTTTACAAAGTTAATTTGTGCCATCGGGATGATGGCGACCATTTCTCAGCTTGCCCTTGCCGATGATTCAGGCAGCAATCCGAACAATGTTGTCGGTTTAACCAAGGACCTCGACGACGGAGATGTTTCATTTCTGAATGCGGAATCGTATGTCGCTTCAGACGGCTTAGCCGCCAAGCAGCAGCAAGATCAACCTAATTTCCTTTGGCTCACCAGCGAGGATAATGGCATATCATGGGTCAGTTGTTACGGCGGAAAGAACAGCAAGACACCAGCGATCGATCAGCTTGCCAAAGAGGGCTTCCGCTACACGCATTGTTTCGACAATGCAGCGGTATGCGCGCCGACCCGATCCACTTGGATTACTGGTATGTATGCTATCTCCAATGGGACTCAGCCCATGCGCAGTCGCAACAATATCCCACACGATGTTATTCAATACTACCCAGACCTACTGAGGCAGTCAGGCTACCACTGTATCAATCGAGGCAAGACCGATTACAATATTGGCGGTCGGCTGGATCGAGCCTGTTGGGACAAACATAGCACTGATTGGCAGGGCAGGCAGCCGGGCCAACCGTTCTTTGCCGTCGTGAACTTGATGAACAGCCACGAAAGTCGTGCGCACGGGGATGTCGAAAACACACGAAACGATCCCGCGAAGATGACATTGCATTCCTATCACCCAGACATCCCTGCTATCCGGAAAAACTACGCAAAATATGCTGATGCCGTTGAGCAAATGGACAGTGACGTGCAGAAGACCCTGGACGCCTTAAAGACGGATGGTCTGTACGAGGACACCATCATTATCTATTGTTCAGATCATGGTGGCGTGATGCCCCGCAGTAAACGGTTCCTTTACTCAAGCGGAATTCACTGCCCCTTGATTATTCGCATTCCGGAAAAGTACAAACATCTCTGGCCGGAAGGGAAGCAACCTGGCGATACGGTCGATCGAATGGTAAGCTTTGTGGATATGCCGAAAACATGGTTGAGCCTTGCTGGGGTGAAGTATATCCCAGAAACCTTTCAAGGCTCGATCTTCCTTGGTAAACAGACCGAGCCAGAGCCGGAATATCATCTGAGTTTCCGTGAGCGGGCCGACGAGTGTTTTGATAATGTGCGTATGCTTAGAGATCGCCGATTCGCGTATTA
>Ga0115568_10001509_pt1 | contig 16663 bp, 20 predicted proteins | sample COGITO_mtgs_1204_FD_87296 | JGI IMG/M metagenome (GOLD analysis project Ga0115568, IMG submission 87296) | Pelagic marine microbial communities from North Sea - COGITO_mtgs_120426 | ecosystem: Environmental > Aquatic > Marine > Epipelagic | place: Germany:Helgoland, sampling site Kabeltonne...
ATATAATGGGAAAAGGAAAAGATGCAAAGAAAAGTGAAAAGAAAAAGCCGTTAAAAACAGCCAAAGAAAAAAAAATAGCTAAGAGGATGAAGAAAGAGGGCTTAAAGTAAATTACGTTGTTTTTTCGCTTTTATCTTTATAATTATATGAAAATCATTATTCATGATTAATATTAAAAGGTTTACATCTACGGATTCTGAATTCAAGGAAATTGCTATAATTAGTAATCTAGTAGAACATGATTGTATCACTCATTATGAAGATGATAAAGAAAGTTGGTTTCACCGCGACAAAAGTCTTTTGCACGATCGATTGCTTCTATATTTGAACGATACATTAATTGGTTTTTGTTCATATAATCAGGGGAAGAATGAAAATAAAAGAACAACTTTTTTTGATATAATGGTCCATCCTAAATATAGTAAAATTGAATATCAGGATCTTCTTTATCAAGCGATGCTTAAGAATATAAAAGTTATTAAATGCGAAAAATTATTAGCGGAAGTTTATGAGCATTCCAATTATAGTAATTTTGAAAAATTATTGATTAATAATCAATTCCAAGTGGTTCAAAAAAATAGGGAATATTCGTGTGACATAAATAATATTAAAATCGATAGTTATTTAGATTTAATTGATAAGCTAGAAAAAGAGGGTATAAGTTTTCTTGATTCAAAAGATAGTCTTTCAAATAATGCGAATCACTATCAAAAATTAGAAAAACTTGAGTGGAACATTGATCAAGATATTCCAATCCCTAATGGGCTAAGGCATACACGACGTAGCTTCGAAAGATATATGAAAGATAAACATTTTTTTGAAGAAAAATATTACGGCACTGAAATCATAGCAATTAAAAATAATCAATACATTGGTATGACAAGTTTAAGTATCTATTATAAATCTGAGCCATTTAAAGCTTGGACTGAAACACTTGGCGTTTTAAAAAAATTTAGAAGACAGGGGGTTGCTACAGCTTTAAAAATAAAAGCAATTCAAAACTTGCTTGATAAGGGTATATCAGAAGTTCGAACGGATAATGAACTTAATAATCCAATGTATAAAATAAATGAAAGCCTTGGCTTCCATGCGCAGCCTAGTTCTTTAGAATATTTAAAAACAATAAATTAGGAGTATACTTATATGATTGGATGGATTGGGCTGTCTTTGCTATCGCTTGCTTATATCACATTAGTGACAAAGTGGGGTAAATTATTTATTCCGATAAATGCTGTGGCAAGTTTAGTGCTAACGATACATGCATTTTTAATTAATGATACGGTATTCTTACTAGTTAATGGGTTTATAACATTTATTGTTTCTTATAAGTGGTATAAAAGAGAATTTAATGTAACGTAAAATAAATAAGTGCATGAACATAGTTAAAAAAATAAAGTATTTATTATAAACTTTTATGTATATTAAAATATGAAAACAACAATAATATTAACAGCTATCGGTAGCCTCGCAGGATTTGCATATGCATCTTTTGCTGGCTGTGATCCTTCTGCATGTTTTATCTCATCTTCAGCGAGTACTTCTACCGTTGTTGGTGCTTTTGCAGGGCTAGTCGTAGCTTTACCAGTCAACTTAAGTATTAAGAAAAAATAATAAATGTCTAATCTATTTTTAGATTAGGTTATTTATTAAATTTTTAATGTCACCGGAAGGGGTGTTCTTAGTGCCCGTCAACCTAGTCTTAAGGCTGTGGTTTCTTTCTTCGTAAGAAAGTAAATGCGCCTTAATAAAAAAATAATGAGAACCGTCTGAAATGGCGGTTTTTTCGTTTACAGACTTAATTTGTATGATATCAAAATCAAGAGAATTAGCGAATCAAAAAGTAATACAAATCTGTTGTACACTTAAATCAATAATCATAATGGAGATTATTTTATAAATTATATTAAATAGATAAAAATCATTGCACTATTTATAAATATTAAAGCAATTTTAATCTGTGAAATTTGTATTACAAATTTTAATTACGAGCATAATATCTATGCTCTTTTTATCAGCAGCAGTTCATATTGATGCACATTTGCACCACCATAAAAGTGAGTCCAGTTTATGTAATATAGATAGTGATAGTCAAAACCATCATTCGTTTTCACATCAATGTGAGAAATGTTTGAATAAAATCCAGAGAATTTGTATCTCGACAAGCTTTGATCTTTCAATTGATGAAAAAATAAGTGCTAACATTACATCAAACACTATTATTTATGTTAAATCAGTAATTTATGATTTACATAGTCGTCCTCCCCCAAATCTAAGTTAATTAAATTTATAGTTAGAGCTACACTCTGGTACAAAGAGTGTGATATTTATAGTGAATTAAAAAGAGATTTTTATGAAACTATTATATTTTTGTAATCTTGTTTTATAGGCAAGTTTTACGTTCGTTTTTATTGAAAAGTATGGAAAAAAATATTATGATTAATGTGAAAAATATTACTAAGAGATTTAAAGATTTTGAAGCTCTTTCAAACCTCACGTTAGAGGTGCCTAAAGGGGAGATATATGGATTGCTGGGTTCAAATGGAGCGGGAAAGTCAACTACAATAAATATATTGCTTGGTTTTTTAGAACCTGATTCTGGAGAATCATTTGTGAACGGAATTAATGCTTCTACTGATACCTATAATGCGCGCAAAAATATTGGCTATATCCCAGAAAATGTTAATTTATATCCTTATTTAACTGGCATCGAAAATTTAGACTATTTTTGTAAACTTGCGGGAAAAAATTATTCTCCTAAAAAATTATCAGAAATTTTAATTGAATGTGGGTTGGATTTTTCTGCTACGAACAAACAGGTTAATACGTACTCGAAAGGGATGAGGCAAAAGGTTGGAATTGCCATTGCTCTTGCAAAAGAAGCGAAGGTTTATCTTCTCGATGAGCCTGCAAGTGGCTTAGATCCTCTTGCAAGCACCGAACTATCATCAATGTTAAAAAAAATATCTAATCGTGGTGCAGCTGTTTTAATGGCATCGCATGATATCTTTCGTGTTAGAGAAACGTGCAATCGCATTGGAATATTAAAAGGTGGTGAATTGGTCAAAGAAATGGATACTTCGATTGTTTCAACGGAAGAATTAGAAAAAATTTATATTGAATACATGCAGACTTAAGAGAACTATTTTATGCTTACTATAATTTTAAATGAATGGAAAATCCTCGTCCGTAACCGGGCAATAGTTTATATAACAATTCTTTTTATTTTGAGTTTAGTATCTGTTGTATGGATGGGGGTCGTTCAAAACATTAATCAAAAAGAAATTCAACAATCTGCTCAGAAACATATTCGCAGTCAATGGGACAACTTAAAACCGATGAATCCTCATCGTGCAGCTCATTATGGATCATATGCTTTTAAACCAATTAGCATATTAAATAGTTTGGATGATGGCATAAGTGCAATAACAGGGAATGTACTAAAACTCGAGGGCCACGTACAAAATGAAATTGTGTATTCTGAAGCTTCACAAGCTATTTCTCTATCAAAGTTTGGTAAGCTTAAATCTTCTCTTCTCCTGCAATATATGATTCCTTTATTTCTTATTTTTCTGGCCTACAGTTCAATAAGTAGTGAAAAAGAAAGTGGTAGATTAAAACTTTTAGTATTCCAAGGAGTCTCATTTTTCAAATTAATTTTCTCAAAATCAATTAGTATCTGGTTTTATGGCTTATTTTTGCTCACGATTACCATTTCCGCGCAAACTTTCTTAGGCGTAGTTAATCAGGAAATTCTATATCGTATAGCACTCATATTCTTGTCTTATGCTTGCTATTATTATGTCATTGCTTGTTTGACAACTTATTTTTCAGCTTATTTGAAAGATAATACTTCAGCATTATCATCAATTCTAGCTACATGGATAATTTGGACAATTTTCCTTCCTAGAATATGGGGAAATTCGGTTGAAAAGTTTTACCCATTACCAAGTAGGCAAGATTTTAAAGCAACTATGAAAGAAGATCGGTCTAAAGGAATTGATGGCCATAATCCGACTGATGAAAGGCGTGAAAAATTAAAAAATAGATACTTAAAAGAATACAATGTAGATAGCTTGAAACAACTTCCGATTAATTTTGATGGCATTGTAATGCAGGAAGACGAAGAATATGGAAATTTAGTGTGGGATAAACACTTTGGAAGTAACTATGCAATTTATAAAAGCCAAAAAAAACTATATCAACTTTCTGGTATATTGAATCCCTTTGCGTCGCTGCAAAGTCTTAGCATGGGGTTATGTGGAAATGATATGGTTCATCATTTAGATTTTTTAGAAAAAGCAGAAAAGTATAGAAGATACTTAATTAAAGAGTTAAACGATAAACACGCTTTCGGTGGGTCTAAAACAGGAAATTGGAAATGGACAGTGGACGAGACCTTTTTTAAATCGGTGGAAGGTTTTAATTATAGAAGCCCGAGTATTTACGAGAAAATAGTTCATTATATAAGGGACATATTCTTTTTAATGACGTGGATGTTTGTCACTACGTTGCTTTTGAGGTTTAATATAAATAAAAACAACTTATTATGAATAGATACTTAAAAATAGTTTTAATTGAATTTTCCCATTTTTCTAGATCCCCCTTTAAAATTACGTCACTAATATTTTATGTTTTAGCCGTTATCTATGGTTGCCAAAATGGATATGCTTTAATTAAAAAACATAATGATGAAATAATATCCATTAAATCTGGCTACAAAAGCCACATAGATAAAATGTTAGTTCAATATGAAGAAATTGAGAAAGGGTCTATAAAAAAGCCGCGAAGAGACCCTAGTGTTCCATATTGGGCAATTTGGAATACACCATCGTACGCTTTTAAGTACCCTTCTCCAATGATGGTATTTAGTTTAGGCCAATCTGAGCAATATGGGTATTACAAAAAAGTATCAAACTGGAGTACAACTTTTGATAACGACCTTGCGCAAGAAATTGCAAACCCAGAACGTCTTTCTATAGGGACCTTAGATTTTAATTTTGTTCTTATATACCTGACACCCATTTTGTTAATTATTATGTTATTTAATATTGGTGGCTTAGAAAGAGATATGAACTTTAATAAATTAATTTATCTAAGTAATGTAACGAAGAGAAACTGGTTAATGGCTCGCTTTTTATTTTATTTCATTCTATTGATAATTTTGTTATTTAGTCTTCTGTCATTTTATGGTTTATTGTCCGGTGTTTTTCAAAATGAAATAATTAGTTTTTTTAATCTGTTATTATTGATTTTTATATATGTGTTAGTTTGGTTTACTATTTTTTATATAATAAATTTTTCAGGAAGTGGAAGTCCAGATCAAGCTTTAAAAATGATTTCTACATGGCTAATTCTTTGTATTATTATTCCAGGCGCATTTCACCAATTTTCATCTTTAAAGCATCCCACCAATTACATGACTGATTATCTTGATGTTAGTCGAGATCAAAAATATGCAATATTCGAGCTTTCAACTGATGTACACCAATCTAAGTTAGTTGAGTCTTTTCCTAACTTAAAAAATACTAAATATGCTGGTGATACAACTGTAGATAGAAGTATTGTAAGTAAATGTATATCTGCTTTAGTAAATGAGCTAAACAAAAAGGTGGCTAGTCAAATTGAAAAATCTAGTGAAGATAAAAATCAATTTATAAAAAGGTATTTTTTATTCAATCCTGTTATTTACTTTCAAAATAAAGTAAATGCTTTTTCAAAAACAGATTATTATGCATATAGAGATTACCGACAACACATACAGTCTATAATTGATAAGAAAATCAATTTTATTTTAGAGGATACCTGGAATAAAGTAAGTATAAAAAAAGAAAAATACATTCAGTATGTTGAAAATTTCGAATAAATAATGGTATCATTTATTCGATTAATATATTTTTTAAATGAAAAAGTTTAAAGCGCTGATTTTCAATTAATATTAGTACAAAATTTAAAAAGTCTTTTAATCATAATCGGTAAAATTCTCTATTGACTTAACAAAAATTAACTAATTTATCAATGTGAATTTCGACGGATTTTCATGAGTAGAGAATAGGGTGGTCCATAATCACCCTATTTTTGCTTTTAAGACGTCTTTAAACTTCGTTTTTAGAGATAAAATTATTAAGGGTTTATTAAATGAAAAAATACTTATCGCTAATGTTGATCGTCTCAGGTTTGTTTTGTCAAGTGGATTATGCTACACAGATACAACCTATTTTTAATAATAACTGTATAAGTTGCCATGCGAATGGTGGTGCCTATGCAGGATTTTTAGATCTCTCATCTTATTCTGAAATAATGGAAGGCGGTAGTAGTGGCAATGCGGTGTTGCCCTTGAATCATTCTAATAGCCTTTTATATAATCGGATTACACTTCCAGCAAGTAGCCAGCAGTTTATGCCAAAACTTGGTTCTGCATTATCTCAAGCTGATATTGATTTAATTGCCCAGTGGGTAGATGAGGGCGCACTGGAAATACCAACTGATGTAGATTGTTATGCAGCTGATAGCACAGAAGGAGTTGAGATATGGGGAAATTGTTATTCAATAAATAATACCACTCAATTAGGGTTTCCTATTTCAATACCAGACTCTGCATCTGTCTTTCCTCAAGAAATATTCAGTTTAACTAATCTAATGCTACTATCTCTTAATTATTCAAATATCTCAGGCCCTATTCCATCTGAAATTAGTAACCTAACAAAGCTGGTTACTCTCAATTTATCAAATAATCAAATTTCAGGAAGTATTCCTCCTGAAATTGGAGATCTTGATAGTTTATTTTCTCTTAATCTTAGCTCAAATCAATTAACAGGTGAAATCCCATCAGAGCTTCTAAGTTTAACAAATTTAGAAGGCGGAGTCAGAGGGGCAATGCTTGGAACAGTATTTGAACATGGTTTAAATCTTTCAAATAATATGCTAAGTGGGCAGATTCCTGAAAATATAGGAAACCTAAGTAAACTTAAATCAATTGACTTTTCTTCAAACCAATTAACTGGTAGCCTGCCAATTCAATTGTATAGCTTACAGGATTTATTATCACTTGATTTAAGCGATAATGCGCTTTCTGGCGAAATTGTAGAAGAGATTGGTAATTTGATATCGCTTGAAGGTGTGGTTACAATTGCACATAATAGCTCTACATCGTATGACGCTCTTGATATCTCAAACAATCAGTTTATCGGTACTATTCCTCAGAGTATTTGTGACCTACCTATAGAATGGGACAACGACGGTTCAAGCGATCAGCTATATGATTTTGCGGGAAACCAATTTTGTCCAGAATACCCTTCTTGCATTGAGTCCTCAGCTGGAACTCAGGATACTTCAAATTGCACTCCATTAACATCCCCTATTGAGGGCAGATGGTTAGCACCTTCGATTGTAGGTGCGCAAGCCAACACAATGTATGAGTTTATAAATGATTTAAGATATACTTACTATTGTTCTAGTGATACGAATGGGTGTGATTCAACTTATTGGAATTCATTGGATTTAAATGATGCCATTCCAAACCCAAATCCATATACGTTCATTAATGATACGCTAACGGTTGATGTGTTTTTTGGAAACACTTGGCAACGATTTGCCACATTTGAATGCGATGGAGATGTTGTATCCCTTAGTGATCAGACAAACAGTGAGTGGAAATGGTATCGAGTAGGGTTAGATGCTAGCGAATGTGAAAATCAAGAACTAGGTTTACCAAACATTACCAATATTCCTGAGAAATTTAAACTAACCCAAAACTATCCTAATCCATTTAATCCAACTACCTCAATAAGTTATGATTTACCCAAAAGTAGTTTTGTTTCATTAATAATTTATGATTTAAAGGGAAAAACCGTAAAAATGCTTGCGAATAGTCTGCAGTCTTCAGGATATAAAACAGTCCAATGGAATTCTACAAATCAAAATAATGAACCTGTACCGGCCGGGGTGTATATTTACGAACTTCGAGCTGGTAAATCAAGGCAAACAAAAAAAATGTTACTTTTGAAGTAATGAAAAAATACATAGTTATTGCCGTATTAGGATTCATGTTTTTTTCTTGCGACTCTAGTCTGAAACAAAAAACTGATTCTGCTTATTTAAATGGTCAATCTCTAACATCTTTCGATATTGAACCGCCTTCAGTATTAGTAGCAACAGAAGGTAAATATCAAACGAATCCTGTCGATCCAAGCTCAGTTATGATGGGATACTTAATAGAAGGTTATGAGCCAACAAAAGATCAATTTAAAAAGATGACTCACGTCTCAATTTCATTCTTGCGTGCCGCAAACCCCAATGGGGATATTGTAATGACTAATGGCTGGGAAAATATTGATGAGGTTATTACGTCTGCTCATTCAAATAATGTTAAGGTTCTGATATCATTTGGAGGTGGGGAGTTTAAAGTAACTTCTGAATTAATGGGCGTTAAAGAAAATCGCCAAAATCTGATAAGAAATATTATTGATTTTATGATTAAACATAATCTGGATGGATTTGATTGTGATTGGGAACCGTCTTGGATAAATAATAAAGAAGAGATGGAGGCAATAAATAATGCAATTACAAATTATTACATCGTTTTTATTAAAGAATTTCGTGAGGCGTTAGATACTGAATTTGGCAAAGGAAATAAATTATTTACTGCAGCTATTTTAAATGCAAATAGCATCTGGTATTCAGATGCGAAGCAAATAGCACATTTCCCGCAAAACGGTTGGTGGAATTATCTAGATTGGGTTTCTCTAATGAATTATGATAATGATATTGGAGAGAAACACGCCACCTTTGAGTCTGTATTTGGTGTAAATGGCTCCGTAGCATATTGGACAACATTTGGTATTCCACATAAAAAGATTGTAACAGGTATACCATTTTATGCTCGAGCTGGCTGGGGTTCAGAATGGTTATTTTATAAGCAGGTTATTGAACTGAATCCTGCTATTTCAGATACGTTAAATTTTATTATACATAATAAAAATAATTCAGGAGATAAAGCTTACGGTTTTAATGGCATTAAGGTTGCAGTTCAGAAAGTCGCAGAAGGAAAAAACTTAAATTTGGCGGGTATAATGTTTTGGCAACTTGCAGGAGACGTCCCATCTAATCATGAAAAATCTCTTCTTAAAGCAATGTATAAGGAGTTTATTAAATAAACTGTTAATGAAATACACATGGTGAATACTATTGATTTTTAAAGAAAATATTGATAACAGCCTTGAATCTATTGGTTCGGGAAACAAAACTTTTGTTGTTTATAAAAACTCAATGAATACGGTTGAGTTGGTAAAGTACGGGTGGTCATGGTTTGCCTTTTTATTCTCAGGTTTGTGGCTAGTATATAAAGGGCTTTATATAAAAGCTGTAGAGATATTTGTTTTTTCTACCCTAATATTATTGCTTGGTTTTCCTGAAAGTATTATCCCTATTATAAGTACTGGTATTGGTGTTTACATTGGTGCACGCGGAAATAGTTTGTACAAAGATTACTTGGAAAAAAGTGGCTACCAGGGCTTTTTATTAATAAATGCAAATACTATTGAGCAAGCAAAAAGACATTTTTCAAAATATATGGATACATGATATTGGGAAATTGGAATTCTTTTCAATATCATGCCCTTTTCTATTAAATTATTTGTGAATGACTAAAGCGATATTATAAATGCATTTTTGGATGATTTTTTGAAGCTATATGATGTGATTATCATTGGTGCGGGTGCAGCTGGTCTTATTTGTGCGGCAGAAGCAATAAAAAGAAATCGCAGTGTTCTAATCCTAGAAAAATCAAACAAAGCTGGTAAGAAAATTCTTATATCTGGTGGTGGACGCTGTAATTTTACAAATTTAAATATCGAACCTCATGCCTATATATCTAAGAACCCTCACTTTTGTAAATCAGCATTATCTCGCTATACGCAGTGGGATATCATATCAATGCTCGAGTCTTTTAATTTGACTTGGAATGAGAAAAAATTAGGTCAACTATTTTGTGACCAAAGAGCTGGAGCAGTTCTTAGTGCGCTGCATAAAAATTGTAGTAAAGCTCATATTGAACTAAATGTTGAAACTAATTCAATTAAGAAAGAAAAAAAATATATAGTCCAAACTAATTGTGGTGATTATCAAACAAAGTCACTTGTAATAGCAACTGGAGGGCCAAGTATTCCTAAAATGGGAGCAACAGATTTTGGAATAAGTGTTGCGAAGCAATTTGGTTTGAAATCAGTTTCTTTTAAACCTGGTTTAGTGCCTTTTACATTTCATCAGCAAGACATTGATACCTATTTTAAGAATTTATCTGGTCTGTCTTTAGACGCAATCGTGAGTTATAACGGAACAAGTTTTAATGAAAATATTCTTATAACCCACAGAGGATTGAGTGGTCCGGCCATCTTGCAAATATCTTCTTTTTGGAAAAAAGGAGATGCAATTGAAATAAATCTTCTTCCGAATTTAGATGCCTCTGAATATTTAGTAACAATGCAACAACAGCGAGGAAAGTCGCAATTAAAAACAATCTTAAGTGATTTTTTTTCAAAAAGGTTAGCTGAACGATTTGGTGATACTCTTAGCGTCAAAAAAATAGCAAATACCACAATGGGTGAAATAAAAAAAACAGATTTACAAATTTTTGGTTATAATTTAAATCATTGGCAAATAAAACCTAGTGGTACCGAGGGTATGCGTACTGCAGAAGTGTGTACAGGTGGTGTGGATACGAATGAACTAAGTTCGAAAACCATGGAATCAATTAAACATTCGGGTCTATACTTTATAGGTGAAACTGTAGATGTAACAGGGTGGCTAGGAGGATATAATTTTCAGTGGGCGTGGTCATCAGGCTGGGCTGCAGGACAGGTTGTATAGCAAAATAGAAATATTTATGAAAAGATATCTAATTATTCTCCTGCTATTTGATTTTATCATTGGTCGAGGTAGTAATAAATATTTTGATCAAAATTCATTAAGCAAACTTGAATCACAAAGAGTAGAAAAAAAACTATATACCGATTTTAAAAAAAGTATACTATTAAAAAGAGATTCAGAAATGAAAGCTCGTTTGATAAAAATCAATAATCGAGAAATAAAATTTGATATTAAGTTTTTTGGTAAAAAGTCTGAACAGGGCTGGAGCTTATTTTTTTCCTTACATGGAGGCGGAGGTGAGCCTAAGTCCGAGAATGATAGATTGTGGATAAGGCATAAAACTCTTTATGAGTTAGAGAATGGAATTTTATTTACTCCTAGGTCACCAACGAATACATGGAATATGTGGCATCAAAGCCATGTAGATACTTTTTTTAATAGAATTATTCAAAATATGATTGCCTTTCATGATGTTGACCCCAATAAAATCTACCTCATGGGGCGTTCTGCTGGTGGTGACGGAGTATATCAGTTAGCTCCAAGAATGGCAGATAGATTTGCAGCGGCGGCAATGAGTGCAGGACACCCAAATGAGGCAAGTCCTCTAGGGCTTAGAAATCTTCCATTTACAATTCATGTTGGAGAACATGATAATCTATATAATAGAAATAAAATTGCTATAGATTGGGGTGATCAATTAAAAGTTCTACATAAAAATGATCCAAAAGGTTATGTACATTTTGTAAAAATTTACAAGGGCAAACCGCATTGGATGGATAACCTTGAAGCTTCAGCATTAATTTGGATGTCTGATTTTATCCGTAATCCATATCCAGGTAAAATAATTTGGAGGCAGGACGACGTTTTGCATAAAAGATTCTATTGGTTAAAGAATATAAATCCATCAGTTGGTGATTTGATTGAGGCGGAGATCTCTGACCAGGTTATAAATATTAATAGTTCTACCGTATCTAGTATAATTATACAATTAAATGATAACCTTATTGATATGGATAAAAAAGTGGTAGTTAAATACCGTGGCAAAAACTTGTATAATGGGTACGTCTCACGAAATGAGAATATCATTAAGGATTCAATCCTAGAATATGGAGACCCACAAAGTATTTATTATGGCCAAATATTTATTTCGCTGTTTGAGTAAACATTATGAACCTCAAAATTTATATATTTTTAGTTTTTTTAATTTCGCGCACTTTTCCACAAAATAGTAGAGTTACTCATACAGAGACATATATAAATGGAAATATTCGGTCAATTACAAATCATGTTAAGCATGGTAAAGGAATAAGAAAATGGAGCCGCGAGGAATACGATAAAAAGGGTAGGAAACATGGAGCCTGGATTGGCTGGGATGAGAATGGGTTAATGAGTTATGAAACGGTATGGGAATTTGGTTTTCATAGGCAATATAGAGAGTGGCATAAAAATGGATCTAAGAAGCTTATAATTAGGTATGATGATGAAGGTAATGTGGCTCTAATGAAAAAGTGGGATGAAGAAGGAAACGAAATTATAAAAACATCGTCTCTTAATGGTTAATAAATCAGTCGTAATAACCTTACCAATCGTTGGTGCAGTTTTATTAGAAAGAAGTAATCGAGCGAAGCATATACGCATGTCCATTAAGCCGCCCTCGAATATCCGTGTTGCCGTTCCGGTTGGGGTTAGTTTTGAGGAAGCTCAAAATTTTGCAGAAGAAAAAGAGTCATGGCTACAAAAGCAGATTCAAAAATTTTCAATTTCAAAATCTATATGCCTCTATGAAAAAAGTGAGCAAGAATCAAAAGAGGAAATCTTGCAAATAAAAGAAGCTATTATCAACCGAGTAAAACATTTATCCCTAAAATATAAATTCAGGCATAATAAAATTTCTATAAGACGTATGAAAAGTAGGTGGGGGAGTTGTAGTTATAATAATGATATAAGAATTAATATATGTGTGAGCTATTTGCCACAAAGATTACAAGACTATATTATATTACATGAATTGATGCATACTAAGATAAAGAATCATAGTAGACATTTTTGGTCAGAACTAAATAATATCATCTATGAATTATATGAAATACGAAAAGAGCTTAAATATAATTATTTTTTGTAAAAATATTGCGGCATGAGACAGTTATCAATATATATTTTATGTTTTTGGGTTTTATTACCTATGCGTTTGGTTTCGCAAAACTATTTTCAAAAGGAAGCTGGTATGATAGATGCTTTACGTAAAAGAAAAAATGTTGCTTTCAAAAAGAAAACTCGAATACTTAATACGAGATTAGAGTTTGAGACAGATTTTGATATTATTTACCCAGGGACAGATAAAACTTGTTCCTATATACTACGATATTTTTTCCATACAGATATACATTTAAATAAAGATTTGAACGAACTTATTTCTATGGATGGTACATCTTTTGTAATTAGTAAAGATGCTAGATATCCTAAGATATCGAACCATGCTATCATGCTTACAGGTGAAGTTATAAAATTGATTGGCAATATGTACTTTGGTTATCATGAACTAGATGTCTTTTTAGAAACGTTTCCAAAGGCAAAGACTTAAATATCCAATGGAGGAAAAGTTATTCAAAAGCGACAAAAAAAAAGAGCCCTTATGGAGAATTGCTCAAAATTGCAGATTAAAAAAAAATAATGGTGAATATGATACCTACAGAGATGCTTATAAGGCATCAATTAAAAAGATTAAATCAGATAATAGAATTATCACCGTAAAAAGCCTTGAAGCTGCCTATCATAAAGCAATAACGAAAAAGAAAAAAATAAATAGAACTGTTTCTATCCCAATAATGATTACTCAAGAAATGAGGATGAGACTTAAAGGATTGAAATATAGCAGTTATGACATTCGTTATCTCACTCCTCAAAAAGCAAATGATATTATTCAGAATCAAGTTGTTAATAGAAGTCCTTCATTGAACCATGGTAGGAATCAATAATGAATAATAAAAAAAGTGATAATTATAATCAAGAAAATGTTGGCAATATCCGCCATTTAAAGATGCCAGAGCGATTGTGGAAACTAGTTACGAAAGTCGCAAAAAATAATCGATCAGTTCATGATTATATAATCACCCTTATTGAAGATGATTTGATAAAAAGAAAAATGCTTAAAAAATCGGAGAGAAAAAAGTTTCTTTCAAAGAAATAGCTTTAAAGAATCAACAGACTGCACTTTAACCTCTTAGAATGCTAGACTAAACTGTTCACCGAGATTTAATGAATCTCTTTTATTAGCAGTAAAAATTCTTTCAGTAGTTTCAAAATTTATTTTGCAGAGTGTAATATTTATCAATGTGCTTTTTGCTTCTTCGAGACTTTGCTTTTTTGTCTGATATATCCAAATTTTAGTGTTTATTCCAACTGCTGCTAGTTCAAAGTCTTTTCGCCTTCGCATTTTAAGGTTTATTTTTGAATCATTCGTTTGAAACCTATATACTTTATCTTCACGTATGTTTGGAGCTTCTCTCCACATATATGTAATGTAATTATTTATCATATTTCTATATTTACATTGTTTGTTTTAGTTAATAGTTCTTAAAAATTGATGAGATAATGTTAACTAACAATAACTAAAACTAAATATATCTACTAATTGAAATATATGAATTCAGATAAAATATTACGATTTAGGATATTTAGGTAATAATATTTTATTAAATATCTATTATCATCTTTCCAATATACGGTTAAAGTGATATCGAAACTTTACAGTCTCTGTCCATTGGTCTTTGGGGTTCTTCCTATTCTTTTTCCATTATGTTTGATAGACAGATACCATGTGCTGTTGTTTTTATAAAGTGACGATATGTAAGTTCTCCTTGCATATGCAAGCATCTGCTATAAATATGCTACTATGGGGCCGTAGCTCAGTTGGGAGAGCGCTTGGATGGCATTCAAGAGGTCGTCGGTTCGATCCCGTCCGGCTCCACTGATAAAAAATTATTCTGTTTTACCCACCCGATATTTTAACCTTTTATTTTCATTGGAGATAATTATGAAACAATATTTCACAGGATTTTTCACAGCTACATGTCTTTCTTTTAGCCTATTTCTGTTTATGGGCGCACAAAATACTAAACCTAGTTCCGATCCAATAGTAATTACGAGCGATAACGGGACTACTAAAATTGGTGGCGGCTTTATTGAAATTGATAGTCCAAGTGGAAAAAAAATCTTTGATGTAAGAGTTGGTGATTTTAATCATGGAGCATTAGCACTGTATAATAAGACTGGAAAGATGATTTCAAAACTAAGCGCTTTAGAATCAGGAGATGGTTACTTAAAAATTCACAATGAAGCTGGAGTAAAAGTAATTGATATAAAAAGTAGTTCATTTGGAGGCTTTTTTAAATCTTATAATGCTCAAAGCAAGCAAACGGCATATCTGGGCACCTTTCGCAATTTGAAAGGTGGTCTAATGACATATAATGAAAAATTTGATTTGACATCATTTGTGGGTACCTCTGAAAAGTCAAATGGAAAGATATCTTTATACAATAACGATGGCAATAATGTTGTTCGATTAGGATCACTATATACTAATGGCAATTCAGCAGATGGGTTTATTAGTTTGCATGACAGGTATGGTGAGCATGTTTGGCATAAAAGTGGTAAGCCGGAATAAATGCAATTACTATAATTAATTATTTCTCTACACAAAAGAGGTGCTGCTTAATTGGACATTTTGAATAAGGTAGTAATGATAAGGGTTTTTTTACTGTTTGTTTTTCATATGATCTTTATCCAACAGGCTTTTGCTGAAATGACAATAAGAGGAATAGTCTTTCACTATCAAAATAATGACCCTATTGAAAACGTAAACGTATATACAAGTGCTAGTAGAGGTACCTCCACTAATAATAGAGGTGAGTTTATTTTTCATGTTATGGAGGATGATTCAGTTCTTATTTTTGAGCACATAGGGTTTATTAAGGTTTTTCAAAAAATCGATCAAAATGAAACAAATGTCTCTGTTTATCTTAAACCTAAAATAATTAACCTTTCTGTACTCAATGTTCTGGGTCAAAATTAAAAGAAAGTCTTTCACGAATTTGAAACAAAAAACATGATCAATAATATTGCAGTGAAAGATGCCTCTTTTAGAGCGTACGAAGACATTGGCGATATTCTAATGAACGAAGAGTCGGTACGAATTGATGAAAGTTCTCGAGGAGAAAAAACAATTTCAATACGTGGTGCGAGACAAGAAGAAATGGTTTTTATGTATGATGGTGTACCGATTAATAATGATAGTCGTAAAGCGTTAGACCTATCCATGTTTCATATTGGTGGTTTAGAAGAGGTTGAAGTTGTCAAAGGTAACCATGAAAGAGCTCTCGGAGCATCAGGCACTATTAACTTTGTTCCAAGTGTTTTTAATACAAATAGTTTTAGGTTTTTTCAACGCTTTGGAACTTATAACACTGGAAACTATAATAGTGCTGCAAGTATAGGAAATAAGTATCTATTTTTCCAAGCAGTTGGAGGAAAATCAGAATCGAGTCAGTTTTATAAAAATGCGGATAATCCTGATATTTATCGAGAATCTTCCAATGTTTTTATCAACTCAGGACTAAAATTTTTTTCAAATATAGAATTAAAAATTTTTCATTTAAACAATGAAAGAAATTTTCAGGATTATTATTTATCTGATTCTGTTGGTTCTTCTTTTAAAATAAATATATTTAAAATTGAAACCAATAGAGGCAGATATGGGGATCTTGACTTGTATATTTCAGATCAAATAATTAATGGAGGCGAG
>Ga0115568_10001512_pt1 | contig 16659 bp, 25 predicted proteins | sample COGITO_mtgs_1204_FD_87296 | JGI IMG/M metagenome (GOLD analysis project Ga0115568, IMG submission 87296) | Pelagic marine microbial communities from North Sea - COGITO_mtgs_120426 | ecosystem: Environmental > Aquatic > Marine > Epipelagic | place: Germany:Helgoland, sampling site Kabeltonne...
GACGGGCTTCTGGACGGCGACCTCGGTAGCCTAACCCGTCTCATTTGCGATCGTGTTACCCTTCTAAAGGGGCTTGTGTGTTCTAAATCCCTTCGGTTGAGAGGCCTATTTTCAGATGGTAGACGATAGACCCAATTAAACCCTGGACCGTCGCGGCGGCGACTCAAATCCATGATTGGACGAAAATTCTGTTGCAAGACTCTTTCATATTGTTGCCTAAACCTGTTACCCTGATCTCGGTCACCTGAGCGGTTCGCTTCGCGCGCGTACCGAAAAATTCTTTTCAATCGCTCGCGTGCACCCGGTAATCGCTCCCGGCGGGGATCATCATAGCGGATGTGATCATTGAGATAATTACCGAACCCGCCCATTTGATCGATACGGCTTCTAAAATAGCTATCCTCATTCATTTTTCTTTCTTATTACCAATATTTTTAATCATCACTTATGTAAATGTTTGCCCTGTTGTGCCGCCCCATCGTCGTCCCAACTCAGACGGGAACCCCCGTCCTTCGCGCGAACGACTGCAGGATCGCATATGTTCAGCCGAATAAAGAGGGAAAGTTGGAGACCGAGATACTAGAGGCTCCCCCGATCACAATAGGACCGGATCAACAGAGTGAAAAATTTTAATCTCAACACTTTATAATGGGAGCACTGAACATAGTGGTGATGCTCTGTGTATCCTCCATCCTCATCCTCTCGTTGATGGGTGGGGTCGGTATGGGTCTCTACAAGGCTGGTTCAGAGGAACAGACTCAAAAGTTAGAGCGCGAAGCGAACGAGACGTGGGTGAAACAGATGGAAGACGACATGTATGAGGAGTTGGATCAGTACCAAGATCCCAGGAGTAAGAGCTTCAGAACGAGGGTTGAGAAATCAGAGGGGCTCGGGCAACTTCCGTATTTTCCATCCGGTGCGCATTTCAGGAGACGACCCACGGAGTCCGCCCTTCTCTGGCCGAATCGCGGCGATACACTTCCCAACCGGGGTCGCGACTCATTTTCACTCGAAGGTAATCCAGTCAGAGTCGTAGACAACATCACAGATGTCGAGGTTGAATGGGGTAGGTACGATAAAGACGCCTGGACGAACCTATGGGCGAAAGACGATCTTCGTGTCGATTGTGGATCTGACGCTATAAACAGCTTTCAAATACGCTCGGAGAAGTTCGGGGTACCCCGTGACATTATTAAGGAGAAGAAGAATGTGGAGACCGAAACCTCCCTTCTCTTCAAACACCAGTTCCGGAGCTACCACGACAACTACAAACAAGTTTTCAGGTGCTTGACTGGTGCCCCGGGATGGACGTGGACGAAAGAGGAAGGTAACAAGATGTGCTCCGACACTGCGCGGTGCAGAAAACAGATTGGTGGCGAATTCAAAACGCCCATCTCTGATCAGAGGACGAACACCTTACAGGCAAGGAAACCGGATAAGAACTTTAATAAGATTATGGATTGTGATTTCAAATCGGTCGGCGCCGGTGAGTACGGCGCGGATGCTGCCGGAAAGAACTTTCCTCTGACTACGATCGTGCCTAAATGGGAAAATTCCATGGTCAAAGAAAATTTCAGGTTCGGCGGGGCGCAGACAAATGATATCAGACTAGATCCGAACTTGATGGAATTTGATTTCAAATGCAGTAAGCAACCCGTCGCCGGGCCGTGTAGGCCGGTGAAGTACACCGAGTGGACACCGTTTTTCTCGTCACAGGGTGACGGTATACGAGAACTGCGACACCTGGCAAAAAACGGTAGAGTCGCCAAAACGAGTCACGAAAACATCTCTGTGAGTGATCAACTGCAACGAAAGCTTCCGTATCAGGGTAAGGGTAAGATGGACCCCATCAAGGGACTTGGAAAGGTCCGATGCAGTCCCACTGAGGCGTTAACACGCGTTGACTTTGAAGTTAGTGAGGGGCTGAAAGCTCCCAAGGACTGGATTCGATTCGCTTACACGTGCTGCAAGATGTAATTAGATAATGAGCCTATGAAGCTTCTCACTGTTTTTCAACTTCATGAAAACGGCTTCATCACTTTCGCCACCTTTCATCGTGAGCGACGGTTCCGTGCACAAGGTACCCTCTCGCTTGTATCTATCACAGCAAAGAGCGACCCTCTCCGCGATATTTACGTTTTGACTGTATCCTATGAAGGTTCGATCGATACCCTCTCCGTCCACGGCTTCTACCGTCGCCTTGAAACAATAAGGTCCATAGCTCCAGTCGTTCACATTGTTCGGGGGAAGCGGTGGGTGATCTAGACTAGACGCGCGAAGGCGGTTTTGCCGTGCGTATAAGGGTGCCGTAAAAAATTTAACGATAGGGGACATCTTAATCATGCTATACAACAATCTTTCTAAGTATGTTTTCGCTTTATCCGTGAGCTATTATTACAAAACATCTTTTACATCCGGGTCACGTATGTAAAAGGTGTGAGTCTCCTCCGGCCGGGTTCGAACCGACGACCTACAGGTTAACAGCCTGTCGCTCTACCAACTGAGCTACAGAGGAATGGTCCTCTCTACTAGAATCGAACTAGTGACCATTGGAACTACAGTCCACTGCTCTACCGACTGAGCTAAGAGAGGATGTGAGCTCCCACCAGGACTCGAACCTGGGGTAGTGGATTCAAAGTCCACTGTGTTGACCAACTACACTATAGGAGCGCGCATATCTTGGTTTACACTCTTCTCTTTAAGCCATTTTAACGAAATAAAAAATATTATTTTTAAGTAGAGATGGTTCCGATTGTCGTCGTTTTGTTTTTGATCGCGGTGTACATCATGTCCGGGTCTTCACCGTTCCAGTATAAATGCTTCTTGTTGACACTTGAAAATGAGACGCTGAGACGAGAAAGATTCTTCAAGAACCACGATCCAAAAATACCCATCGAAGTTATATACGGTCCGGACACGAGGGACTTAGAGACCGCTCGTGAGTACGAAGAGGAAATAGTGCCAAAATATTTCAAAAAGGCGGTGGAGATGCATTATAACGCGAACACCATTCGCCCAAACATTACCTTCTTCAACATGGGTGCGATTGGGTGCTATTTCGGCCACCTCGAATTCTACCGCAGGGCCATGGAGCAAGAGTTGAAGTACGCCGTGATATTCGAGGATAACGTCATCGTAAAATCCAAAGAGTTGTACGCCCACATTCAAGATGTGATCGACAGAAAAAAGGATGATTTCGAGATGTGTTTCTTCCACTGCCTGTCGCGACTACCCTTTCACACCCACGAGGAGAGTGACATAGAACGCGTGAAGTGGATCTCGTCGACGAAATGCTACTTGGTTCACGTGCCTAACATGAAGAACTACATGAAACACTTTTTACCCATGGACAATCACGTTGACATGAAGACTGAAGATTTGATTGCAGCTGGTGCACGAGTGTTTTATAAAGACTTACGTGACTATATGCGCATAGATCGCTCACACAAATCGACTATAGGTCATAGAGATCACGGTCGAGAATCGTTCATCAGTCGACAAAATAGGAACGCCAAGGTTGACGACGTCAAGTGGGGGTACTAAACCTTCACGACTTGAATGTCCGGCAAATAGAACTTCGTAGCACCCCAGGTGTTTATAAATTGTTCCCAACGGGGCTCGAACCCGTGACCTTGGCGTCGCTTACGAAAGTGTGACCTTTCTTAGTATAACATACGTATAAGCACCACGCTCTAACCGACTGAGCTATAGGAACACCGATATATGAACTGAAGAACGCAAATCTTTAAACCATCTCAATGTAATCCTCGAATAGGATACGCGTGTTTCCACCGCGGATGAAGTTCCTCATCTTCTGTGCATCCATGAATGATTCCTTCGCCACCTTTACGGAGAGAATGGAATCATACACACAGGCCTCGGCGTCTCTTATGACGAACCCAGGGGTCATAAATTTTACCTCGTGAAGAGACCACTTTTTCAAATAGTCTATAATCTCTTTGTAGTCGCACATTTCTGCGACTACAACGACCGCGAAGCCGTTCGTCTCGCAATTATTCTTTATCTGATGCATCGAAATTGTTTTATTCGTTTTGTGGTTAATCATATCAGTCACTTTCGAGTATCGCGCGTATATAGAGTTGGTATACAGCGCACTCTCCTTGTTTCCCGGTGTTTCTACGAAGACGATGGAGTTTGTCGTCGAAGCTTCTGTGTAGGCGTAATCGATATAATTGGCGAATTGCTGGACAGCGGTTTGGAACCCGACCGCCTCCAAATCACCCGGGAGATCATTGAAAATCGTCTTTGCTATACCAATGATGTTGGTCTGCACCGAGTCGCTCATCGCGAGTTTCGACGCGCTTTTCATCGATTCGTTCCCACATATGCAGTATAGACGGTCGATTTCACTCAGTGTGCGCTCGGAAGCCTGTACATCCACCGGTTCACAGGACACGCGCAAGATGCTACCTGCGATGTCCTGAATGTGTTTATGATTAAGATCCGTTCGAATATTCCGGTTGAGTCCCTTGAATCCTTCGTTGAATCCTAAGACACGGTTCCCCAGGGAATTTTCGTACAGAGTTAAAGTTTTTACGATGTTATTTACACCCGGGCAAACACCACCCGCAGTTAGGATCCCGATGTTCATCTATTTATGTCTCGCGCGTTATCTTTAAATCAATAGCGACGCTTCATCATATCACCCATGCCACCCATACCCATACCACCACGGGGCATACCAGGCATCTTCGGCATCTTCGGAGGTGAATCGCCATCGAAGAACAATGTGAGAATTTCCGCAATCAGGATAAACTGGTGACTCATGACCGCCATCTTAGCGACGTCTGTCTGCGGGAGCCAATCGCCGTAGCCCACCGTACTCATGGTTGTAAAACTGAAGTAAAAAGGATCTATCCAACTACTGAACCCGAAGGCGTTGGGGTCAGCCTTATCAAGGACCATATAGACTATCCCATATACAATAGTTGTGGCCAGGAATGCCACAATTTTCATAGACATTATGTTTTATTGTGTACTGAGAAAAGAATTCTAAACCGAATCTACTCGGTGTAACTCGTCCATCTGCAGATCATCACTTTTTCTCCGTGTAGTGACACCTTTGAATGCCCCGAGCCATCTCTTGACCGCCCGTTTGGATGAACTCACGGAGTCCGTGTCGTCAACAACTATCGATAAACCGTTACAGACATCGGGTTTGTTGTCTTTTTCCGGAAATTGGAGAAGAAAAGCACGAATACTGTCCGATGGGATATCAGGAGAGTCATCTAACAGCTTGTCATACAGCTTCCTTGAATTAACGATGAATTTCACGACATCCGTCCTGTGCCTTACGTCGAGACTCAACTCCATGTCGATCGATCGATAAAACTTACTCCACTGAACGCACATCGCACTGTGCGCCTCGGAAAGTGGTAGACTCTGACTGAACTTAGACACGGACGAGAGGATTCCCGCCGCCACGTTAAGGAAGGCAAAGAGGTACTGAAGAATTACAATGCGCTGCTGCATTTCCGGGGACGCGTCGTCGCTCCCAGATGGAGAGAGGACCGCGAATCCACCGACACCGGTGATACTCGCGATGACGATGCTCGGGTATGCCAGCCAGTCGTTGGTCCGTTTGAAGTTGATCCTCGCGTGATTATGCAGCCACCGATACCCCGCCGCCTTCTCCGCCCAGCGTATTAGCAGTTTTTCCTGCTTTTCGCACCACTCACAGTGTTGGTCACTCATCAGCTACTTACTGTTGATATATTTTTCGCGCAGTCACGCGCCAAGGTGTCGACCAATTCGTTTTGCGGAATGCCACTATGCGCCTTGACCCATTTCCACTCTAGGATGATAAATTTTTCGCGTAGATCGTCTAATCTCTGCCAGAGTTCTTTATTCTTAACGTCAGTTCCTTTGGACGTGCGCCACCCGTTCTTTTTCCAACCGATGATCCACGAAGTTATGCCATTTTTCGTGTAGTTCGAGTCTGTGTTAATACAGACCCGGCGCTCGCCGATCTGCAAGCAACGTTGAAGGCCCTGAATCACACCCATCATTTCCATGCGATTATTGGTCGAATCGCGCTGCGCGCCACATATTTTGAAATCGTTCGCCACCGCAGCCCAACCCCCATTTCCTGGGTTTCCCAAACAGGATCCGTCTGTCCATACTTCATACATTATTATTAAAAGATTCTATTTTTTATATGGACGAAAACTCGAGCTTGGTTAGGAATCGCGTCGGCAACCCTCAGGGTCGGGTCGACAACGCGACCGGACCACATGAGAGTGACATCGTCGTCTCGAGGCAGCCACACGGGAACCTGCTTCGCGAACCCGTCTAGTATCAGTGCCGTCAGCTCACGGACGCTTAGCGCGCCGCGGCCGCAGTCGATCCAGAATGGGACGTCCCACCCATGGACGCTCGCGAGGACCGCGTGCGGTTCGTGTTCTTCTATGCAAAACATTGTGACCCTAGGGAAACAGGAATTTACAATAAAAATCAAGATGTTTGACCCTCAACAATTCCGTTCCACCCTCCCGATTTTCGGCCACCAGCAGCTGAGCCAATTTTTGAGTGAGGTGAAAAAAGCGCGGGAAATGCCACCTTCTTTTGGAAATTTCGTGCACGCTGTTCAGAATATGAACGAAGAAGAGGCGAATCGTGTGATTACGGATTTGGAATCTGAGCTGTACCAGCGTTACAAAGAGGTCGATTCTTGGCTGAATTTGGACTAATCTTAGCGTAGAATTTTTGAATTCAAAAAACTGTTTATTTCACGACTCATGTTGCGCGGCGCGTACCACAACGCACGCGCACACGCATCACCGCACCGCACCGCACACTCGATCTCACCGACACCTCACCGACACCTCACCGACACCTCACCGACACCATAATGATGACCAGTTCTCCTTTTTCTTCGCCATCACCCACCGCGCCCACCGTGTCGTCCGTTCGGCGGGAAACCATGACGACACATGACGCGACGCGGCTCATTCTCGGCACCACCCACGACTCGTGGGTGCCCTACCATTTCGAGACGCCCTGCGCGCCAATGAAAGCGCCGCGCGTCGTCTCTTGGGACGAAACCGTGTGTGAGCACAGTGTCGACGGACACATCGTCCCGCGCACACTGTTCCCACCGCCGGGGTTCGAGAAGGCTGCACCCCCCGCGAAGAATACAATTATTATTCGGAGCCAGTACCCCCCTTACTCTTACGACTCCCCACCACCAAAAAGATGTCTCTTAAATGTCGACACCCCATTGGTCCAGTCTGGATCGGGGCAGCTGTACAGATCCGAATCACCGATCGGACACCCCCTTTTACAGAACTCGCCCGTGGTGTTTTCATTCGCAGGTAAATAAAGAAATGATTCGTGTAATAAATAAGTGAAATGGATATTCGTAATTGCGACGGAATAGACCTCCTTAATACCATTCAAGATGGTTCAGTCGATCTCTTCCTGACTGACCCACCGTACATCATTTCTCGTGAATCGGGTATGAACAAGTTCAGAGACGCGATTGACTCGGATCAAGATCTCTCCAAGACGGAAGATGAATGGAAAGTCTTTCTCGAAAAAAACAAGGATGTTAAAATGGCTAAAAACGCAAAAGAGAACTTCCTCAAATACGGTACGATCTATGGAAAAAAATACGCTGTTAAAACAAAATACGGTCAATGGGACGAGGATTTCACCTTGGGAAAACTCGAAGAATTCATCGAATTATTCTACAAGAAGCTCAAGCCCGGTGGAACTTGTATCGTATGGTTCGATATAGAAAAAATATCATATCTGATCGACATGATGAAAAAAAACAAGTTGCAACAATTTCGATGGTTGGTATGGGTCAAGAACAACCCACAACCTATAAACTCCAAAATCAATTACCTTTCAAACGCCAAGGAGATCGCGGTCTCGTTCGTTAGGAAGAACAAGGCAACCTACAACTCATCCTACAACAAAGGTGTGTACTTCTATCCGACAGCAGCGGGTAAGAATAGATTCCATCCGACCCAGAAGTCGCTCCCCCTGTTCGAGGAGCTGATTAAAGAACACACGAACGAAGGCGACTTAGTCGTAGATACATTCCTCGGTGGTGGTACCACGGCCGTCGCAGCCAAACGAACTGGTCGCAGATTCATCGGATCAGAGATCGACCCGGAGTTTTTTAAACTCCTTAAAAATGTAGTAGACAATGAAGGTACTTAAAAGTTTAATACGTATTATAACTACGAAAATGAATAACTCTCAAAAGATCGACGCGCTTTTTCAGCCCAACGAATTAGGGGTTTCTCGACGGGTCTCAATAGAAGAAGTGATCACCGCCGGTATTCGTTGGTCGAACAATGGAAACATCAGAAATGGAATTCCGTTCAACAGTAAGAGATATGTATGGGACGTTTTCAGACAAAATCCAGAGAAGCGCACGAGCAAGGTTGTCGAGCTTCAGATGATAGGGCTGAGGGACGACCCGAGTAAGGATCGTCCTATCAGAGACGATATCAGACTGGCGCTCGAGAATCAACCGTGTGTGAGCTGTGGAAAAAACAAATCCGAAGTTGTTGATCACAAAAACGATCTGTACAACGACCCGAGGGTTTTGTCTCGCAGAACTCAAGTGCTTTCCGACTTTCAACCGCTCTGCAACCACTGTAATCTCGTGAAACGAACGCACACGATGGAGGCGTGTGCGACTGGGAAACGGTATTCTGCCCTGAGACACCCGTCGATTGGGCAGTTCGGAATAGCGTACACGCAAGGTGGTGAGAGTTTCGACGTGAACGATCCAGATGCATTCGTGGGTACCTATTGGCACGACCCAGTTTCATTTGTGAATCATTGTAGAGCCAGAGATATTCAGATGGCCTGGCAGAACCCACCAAAAAATGTTACCTCAAGTTAATGGTACACTTAGATCGAATACACGAAGAAATTAGAGTGCTGAACATTAGACATGAGTCGCTCGTTTCATATAGAATTTTCAAAAACTTTAATAAGAGGTTAGACTGGTTGAACGGCATCAAGATGGGTATACTACCAGACCGCAACTTTCTTACTCAGGATGAGGCGACGGAAAAGGAGTTGCTCGAATCGTACACCGCGACTATTAAAGCAAATTTTCCAGAACTAGTCTCGAAGTGGATACACAGACTTCGAGATTAAAAAAAAATGTACACTATTAATAAACCATGTCGTATAAGATTGGCGCGTTCGCCAATGAAGTTGCCGGGGCGGTCTCTATCCACCCTCAGGTTTCTATCTATCCTCACCACGCGGATTCGTTTGGACAGGAGGTTGGCAAAGTGATGATCGACCTCGTAGCCCTTACCAGCATAGCGATGTTGTCCGTCAAGAAGTTCAAGAAGACTGGTAGCGAGCCCGACGCACTGGCGACCGCACTCGGTTTACTAGTCGTCGCTTTCGCGCTACCTAATCTTTTCCTCCACAGAATAGTTGACACATTCTTCAAGAAAAGTGGATCCATGATCCGGATCGCGGTCGCCTTCGGTATCATCGGGGTGCTTTACAGCCTTGAACCAATCGCCGTGGAAAGCATCAGGCACCTCCTCGCGTTTAAGGTTAAGGAAATTGATGTTACTAAAAAGTAATGGACGTCTCACAGATTCCAAAAGATATTCTGAAGGTCATCACCGACAAGCAACTCTCCGTCCCTCAGAAGATGATGGCTTTTAATCTTCTGATGCCGGGTCTTGACTCAGAGCCTCAGCACGCTCAAGCGTATCGGGACAACATCGAAGTTGGCAATACGATTAAGCGTATGATTAAAGATGGGAAGCTGTCTTTTCACGGTTTCGATTCGGATTTTAAACTCAGGACGCGTCTTTGAGATAGGCCTTGAGTTCCTCCATCGTCAAAACGGAGTCTCCGTCCAGATCAAAACCTTTCATATTCGACGGTATTTCGTCGCCATAGACCTTGCCATCACTGTTCAAATCTAACTTGCCATACAACATCTTGGATGACGCGTCAAGAACCTTCGGGTCATCTAACGGATTGGTAACGTTCGACATGAACTTCGCCTCGGTCGTAACCCGAGCGACGTGTTCCTCGCTCCCCTCTTTGACTGTATCACCGCTACTACTGTTCCCCCCACGCTCGACGGTCTCTTCCTCTGCGGCCTTGACCGCCTCAACAGCTGCTTCCGTGGAAGCGTCACTCCCACCACCGAATGACGACATGGCCAGCGAGATCACGAGTAAAATTACGACCCCAATTATTATTTTAGTTATATTTCTGGCAAAGAAACCCCTGTTGTTATAGTATTCCATATGTCATTCCTGAAGATTTTATTTTGTTGTAATAAATTAGAATGTCGGTGACTCAACTGGACGATATACCCAAGAAGACCCAGTATATAATTCTGGAATCCGGTTTTGTGAACGGCACGAATAACAACTTTGCACTCGACCTCACACTAGAGTCCAACACCCATGTGGAAGATATGAGTAGAGTGCTCGGTATCAAGATGTGTGATTTTTACATCACCCAAATCGGTCAGAATGATGCGACTGGGAGCAATAACATTGCTAAATACGTCGACATAGTCTGCCCGGAAGTTCCTAAGGTTGCCCAGTTGCTCGATGAACGCCATGGTCAGGTGTTAGCCCGCGTTCCACTGGAACGTCATTTTTCGGGAAGTTCGGGTTTGGTGTTGCGAGACAAACAGTGGAAGAGTTTCCATAGAAAAACAAATTACTTCAATCCTATTTCGATCAAAAAATTGAATTTTAAAATATACGAGAGTCAAGATGATGGGGACTATCAGCTGCTCCAGTCCAACTGTAAGTGGTACATGGTTCTCGAAATAACCACAGTCAACATCAAGGAAAAACCTAAGGACCGTGAACTTCAGATCCTCCAGGTACTCGAAAAACTATTAAAGAAGATTGACGTCTTGAACGCCCAGGTCGCCAAGCTTCCCGATAAGAATGACGAGGAGAAAAATAAACCCAAGAAGTACTCATTCGGGCTGTTGATTATGCTGATCGTGACTCTTTTGGGTACTTTTCTATGGACTGTAAACCGAACTACTTAAAATCTTCTGTCCGCTCTTCAATTTCCAAGGCTGCTGCGCGTGGCAAAGTGATCATGCGCGGAACTTTAACCTCGGAGAGTCTCATTTTCAAAATTCCATCAAATGACCGAAATCCGGTGACGAATAGGTTATCTGTCAATTTCCACTTATTTTTCCCACCAAAAGCGAGTCGAACGGGGAGGGGCCCATTTTCGTTAACCATCATAAAAAGGGTATGATTGATGGTCCCTGGGCGAAGATCCTTTTCAGTCGAGATGACGTCCATATTCCTCGGCTTTGAGAAATCGTATAAGCCATAGTCATCTGTGATGTAATCTTCATAGCCCACGTCGTTCTCAGTCTGAGACTGCATATAGACACCGTCTGGAATTAGCGTTATACCGCGTTGCGTCGGTCCTAACCCGACACTGGCGCACACTTCCTCGTGTGTCATATGGTCGCTGGTGACACGCCTGCGCTTTCTGGGCGTTTCGGGTACGAGCCTGTGTTGAAGTTCGGCGAGACTGATTTCGTCTTCTAGGGACCTCCTGCGCGCCCGGATGATAGCTTTCTGTTCATCGATCGCTTTCTGTTGAGCGTCGAGTAAGGCCTCCTGAAAATCGAGGCTGGCTTCTTCTCGGGCGATGAATTCTCTCTCTCGCGCGACAAGTGTGTCCATTTTTCTTATTATATATTACACTCTTAGCTTTAAGCCGATTCGGTCTTCTTCTTGGTGGTGGTGGTTTTTTTGGTGGTACCCGTTGTGGTCGCCACGGCCGCCTTGCCGGCGGGACCGACCGGTCCCCGGGGTCCAACTTCACCCTGTGGTCCTGGGGGACCCGCGGGTCCGGTGGCGGTAGTTGGTGCGTGATCGACGATCTTTAACAGTAAGTCGAATAACCGAGCTTTATCCACCCGGGGGTTGGCCATTTCCTGGACGATTTCTTGGCGGAGGGTGGTCATTGTGTTATTATATATAAAAGAAAGATTTGTTTTTTAACTATGATTATCATCGGACCCGGACTCAACACTGGCATCGGCCAACACGCCTTGAAATACTCCAAACTGTTCGGGAGGGGTTATTATCTACTGGGGGATAAACTACCCGAGGCCGAGCGAGGACTGGTTTTCATGCTTCCCGTCCGATGGCACATGGAGTACCTGACGTACATCAGAACCCGCGTCAAAGACCTTCAGTGTATGACAGTTTGTGAAACGCAAACTGTCCACCCTGATTACGGTTTATTGTTCAAGGAGTTTGAACAAATCGCGGTCCCTTCTGAATTCTGTAAATCTGTATTCTCTTCCCAGTTCCCGGACACCCAGTTTTATGTGGTCAGAGCGCATATACCCACACCACCGGAGAAGCCATACGTATTTTATCACATCGGCAACATACAAGACCCAAGAAAACAGTTTAGAGAAATTCTAAGGGCGTTCATCCGACTGAACGAATCCAACACTCGACTCGTCGTAAAAGCCACGTGCAAAAAAGATATCGATATACAAATTCCTCGGGTCACGGTCATCAACGGTGTAATCCCCGAAGAGAATATGAACGAACTTCACGATACGTCAGATTGCTACGTTTCGTTCAGCCACTCGGAAGGTGTGGGTTTGGGCGCCGTGGAAGCCGCCATGCGCGACAAACCGGTGATCATCACTGATTACGGAGGAGCACCCGAGTACGTCAAGACCCCATACCTGATAGATTGTGAAACTCAAAAGTTGGAGGAGGACGATTTCCTTTTTCAAAAAGGAATGGAATGGGGAAAACCCAATTTCGATCAACTTTTGAACTTCATGCGGGACGCGTACGAGAAGAGGTTACGTTACATGGATCACACCCACACGAAACGGGTCGTGAGTGGGGAGAGTGTAAAGAGTAATTTTTTTTCTCAGTCTTAAGTAAATGTCTTTCTTCGGTGTAGTCGGTGCACTGGTAGTGTCATCGAGTGTGGCGTCGTGTCTGAAGTCTGCGATGTCATCATCGTCAAAAGCTGAAAAACCCGTCATAAAAGCTAAGAGCGACACCGTGGACGACTTAGAAAATCTCAAGGAAAAACTGAAAGATATTGAAACACCCAGTACAGAAATGTACACTGTCAAGGGAAACCCGGGTTTATCCGTGGGCGGAACGGTTCTCGAACAACTTCTTGACATATCGATTGCATTTTTCAAGCAACCCCTGGTCAACGAAGCTCTCCAAAAAATCATAAAGGACGAGAGTGACGCGAAAGTGATCACTGACATGGTCAAAGAATTGGGTGGAGTGGTCGTGAACGCTCTGAATGAAAAGCAGGTCATGGCTTGTGCCAAGGGGTTCACGTGTACTCAAGAAGGAAGTTCGGGTGAAGGGAAAATTACCTGCGACGAAAAAGAGGTTGGCAACAGCTGGTACGACGCGCGGATGCACATCTCCAATAAGAATTTATATTCCAGTGATAAAACCAGTGACTGTGATAGGTACATCCCCGACACGGGTAACATAATGGCAATTATTGAAATGGTTAAATCTAAGGTTAAATCTATGATTACCGACAAGGACAAACAGAGACTGTTCTACGATACGGCCGTTTCCATCGGGAAAAATAATATGGATTTCTTCGCAACGCATGACCCTAGAGCGAATTATTACACGAATAAACAAGGGAACCCGTTTGAAGAAGGGGGTGATTTCCTCAAACAACTGCCGTACGAAAAGTTTCAAGAGACCGCAACCAACTTCTCTAACACGATTTAAATCAACTCTTCGTTTATGTAATTGGTGCCCAGAGTGATAAGGCCTATGATGATAGTACCACTCATGAGCATCTCCTTCTGACGGATGATACTGAGGGTGATGTCGTCGACGAACTTGACGTTGGTCGGCTTTTTGAAAAGGATGGGAACAAGGGTGGCGATACTGATATACAGCGCCATTGAGACGATCACTGGTCGAAGTGTATCCTGATCTAGCATTTATATAACTACACATTTATTTTCGTCCCGATTTCAACGTTCGCACTGACTTTGTGCTTTCTACAGAACTGTCCACACACGGCTCTGAAGGAGCATGGCTTGCCCGAAACCGTCGTCGCACCGCATAGTACCGCGGACGTGCGTTTCTGCACCACCGGGTCTGGGGTCTGGTCGATCAGGATCGACATTCGCGAATCCTTCTTGAGCTGCAAGCGTTTATATGACATCTTGGTTTTCCAGGTCGCGTCAGCGAGCTTATGACATCGGTCGTCCGGTTCCTTCAAACTGTAAAAATCGACGGCGTTCGCAAGGCATTTATCCCAGATTTTATCGCGGACGACTTCTTTCCTGGTCATTTTTGAAATTACATTCGACGCGATTTCCCTAGGCTTCACCGCCGATTTCCGCGAGGTACACATCCAGCTGACCAACAAATTCTGGACAGTTTTCGGTAGTTTTTTTAGTGACCATATCCTGAACATTAATGATATGCTCTGTAAACTTCTTCACGTCAATACCCGTAGCGTTGTGAATCTGTGCGTTGGTAGCTATATCTTTCAGTGCATATAAATAAGCCGCGGCGTAGTTGGCGTGTAAAACGGCAATCATGGGGGAAGTATCTTGTTGCGCCGCAGTTGCGTAGCGAGCGCTCTGCCTGACGAGCTTGTCGACACTGTGAGTGACCCCCCGGGACTTATTCTGAACGATGACGATTAAAGTGAAAATCGCGACGACTAGATAGAAATACATCCTTTTTTAATGTTGACCAACAATAAAAAATGGTTTTAAAAACGAAGAAGGCCCCTTTCCAGGTGTGCCCCAGACGAACCGCGTATCTGACGAACGAGAGTAACTACATCGTAGACTACGAAATATTCATGATAGAGGGGTGTTTCTGTACGAGCGTGGGTGTCGACCTTCCGAACATAGGTGGCTTGAACGGTACGTTCCAGCGCGGTGACCGAGACCCCGTGCAACGCGGGGTGATCGATCCAGAATCGGACACGTGTGAGGTGCAGCTCAGAGGTGGACCGAATTTTCATATCCGGTGGAAATACCGAGGCCTTCACATGAACTGGTCGTTCGAGGAGCGTAACTTCGACGCGAGGAGACACATCACGTTCACGGATCCTAGCCCGGGTGAAGTCGAACGAATCACCGAAATGGTGGTCTACGACTCCGACCTTAAGTGTGACACATCCTCTAACTTGGCATGGTGCAGGGGGGGTGGATCCGCCACGTGTCGCAATTGTAGCTTTTCGTTTTGCAGGTATCACTTCCCAATCAACAACTCGTGGAGTAGTGGTGGTTTACCGAAGCTCGGTGGTCACGATTGTTCACCGCTCGGGACCATATAATCTTTTCTCAGGGTTATTGTTTACCTATTGTGGGGTTTTTTTTCGTTTGCTCCTCAGACTGACCCTACCCGCCACGGTCTTCATTTTCTTTGCCGTGGTTCGATTAATCATACCTCGTGTCCGTCTTTGGATCGTCTTGGCCGCGGTGTTGCTTTTGGGGTGCGGTGGGATTGGAAAGATCTCATCCATTAACTTTTTGAGTCTTTGCTCGTTCAGGGAGTTATAGGATTTAATATTTAATTTTTGCAAAACTGGCTCAAGATTATTTCTTATATTATTAGGAACAAAATTAGGAATGGGTCCATAATTCTTTAATCTTTTCAAAAAGCCGATTCGTTTTTTCAGCACAGAAATGATCGCCGCATCCTCGCGATACTTACCAAACGACTTTAATTGTCCTGTGAATTCTTCAGGATAGTAATTTCCATACAGACTCACCAATTTCATGAGGTAGGACACGATGACAGGGTTTCTCACTGCTAAAACCCCCCTCGCATTTCCCCCTAATTGTAACGCCAATACAACGAGATCTTTTCGCTTGTTTTCAGTAAGGATTTTATCGTTCATAAGAAATTTTGTGTATGTGTTTAGGCTACCTTTTTTCTCGCGGGCGTAACGATTCTCATATTTTTTCATTTTAGCATTCATACTTTGGCCCGGATATTCATAAAATGCCGGACCGTACAACCTAAATTTGCTACCGACCCAATTGCTGTATTTGACTCGCCTTTTGATTTCCTGGTTTCCCATGTTTTTGGGAATTTTGTATTTTTCAAAAACGTTGTTGATCGCACTGTTTCGAGCCTTTCGAAACACTCTTTTGTTCTCTTGATTTCTAACATTGCTAGAAATGTTGTATTTGACGTTGCTCATACTGGATATATAGATTTTATTTCAGAGTATCCCACAAAACAAAAGTCTCAGCACAAAGTATAATGGGTATCATCATAGCCACGGCATTTCTTAATCACCCCCACGTCAAGGGCGTCGTCGAATTTTTCGAAAAGGGGAACAAGGTGGTGATTAAGGGAACACTCAAATCCAGTAAATACAAGAACAGCTACCACGGAATCCACATCCACGAGGCGGGCGACCTCACCGACGGGTGCGCGAGCGCGTGTGCACATTTCAACCCTTACGGCAAAAAGCACGGCGGACCGAAATCTAAGGAGCGACATGTCGGCGATCTCGGTAACATCAAATTTGACGCCCGAGGTGTGGCCAGGTTTCGGATGGTCGATCCGCTCGTGAAGTTACGGGGGTCGAAGGCGAACGTGATAGGCCGCGCGCTCGTCGTTCACGAGGAGCGCGACGATTTGGGTA
>Ga0115568_10001517_pt1 | contig 16635 bp, 14 predicted proteins | sample COGITO_mtgs_1204_FD_87296 | JGI IMG/M metagenome (GOLD analysis project Ga0115568, IMG submission 87296) | Pelagic marine microbial communities from North Sea - COGITO_mtgs_120426 | ecosystem: Environmental > Aquatic > Marine > Epipelagic | place: Germany:Helgoland, sampling site Kabeltonne...
GGATAATTATAAACAGAAGTTTGTTACTTTGGCGATTGGAAATGACAAAGCAATTAGGCGATAATAGAAGGATAGTAGTTGGCAAAAATGATTGGATAATTATTGGAATTATTTTACTAATCACCTTCGGAATATTTAGACAGGTTCAAACGTTTGACTTTCTTTCAAATTGGGACGATGATGGATACGTAATCAACAACCCTGACATTCAGAAAATATCCGGAGAAAACATCATGAAATTATTTAGCACGCCCTATAAATCTAATTACCAGCCCGTATCGATGTTAAGTTATATGATCGAATTTTCAATATTTCAACTTAATGTAAGGGCCACAGACGCAGCTGGAAACCAAGTTATTGGACCCGATGGCCAAGCTGTCTTATCGAATCCATACCATATGACTAACTTGTTATTCCATTTACTCTGTACATTTCTGGTTTATGTTTTTATAAAAAAATTAGTAAACCGGATTGATGTTGCCACCATAAGCGCTTTCTTTTTTGCGATTCATCCAATGCATATAGAGTCCGTTGCATGGATTTCCGAACGAAAAGATGTTATGTACGCAGCCTTCTTTTTATGGGCATTGATCATTTATCTCAACTACTTATATCGTGAAGAAAACAAAGTAGAGTTTTGGAAATCTAAAACCTATTGGGCTGTACTCGGAATTTATCTTCTTTCGATATTATCAAAGCCAATGGCGGTAACATTCCCGATGGTGTTGTTAGCTATTGATTATTATAAAGACCGAAAAATTGATTTTAAAAACCTTGTTGAAAAAACTCCATTTTTCTTGCTTTCATTAGCATTTGGTGTTGTTGCATTAAAAACACAAGGCGGATCAGCCATGGACATAGTCCCTGATTTTTCTTTTGTAGATCGATTCGCAATCGTATGCTATGGAGTCGTGTTCTACATCATTAAATTATTCGTGCCGACTGGCATGGCCTCTATCCACTATTATCCTGACAACAGTGTCGCCCTACCTTGGGAGTTCTACTCTTCTCCATTTATAATTATTGCAATTGGCCTGCTCATTTGGCGGGCAAAATCATTTCGAAAAGAGTTGATTTTTGGGTTAGCTTTTTTTCTGTTTTCTATAAGTATCGTTCTACAAATAGTTCCTGTTGGTCATGCATTTGCATCAGAAAGATATAGTTACGTGCCATACATAGGTTTGGTATTTATTATTGGTCAACTTTATGCTTGGTGTTGGGAAAATAACAAAGGAAAATGGTTAATGGCTGGTCTCCTCGGGGTTGCTGCATTCACTTTTTCTAAAATAACCTATGACGAACTACCTACTTGGAAAAACAGCATGGAATTGTATTCAAATACAATTCAAGAATACCCTGAGGTTGCTCATGCATATTGGATGCGAGGAAACGTAAAAAAAGATTTTGGGAATTCCGCCAACAAAACGAATGCCGAAGCTGCGAAAAACCTTTGGACTCAAAGTATTGCCGACTATGACAAAGCAATTCAATTAGATCCAAAATATGCCAAAGCGTATTTCAATCGAGGTGGCTCCTATGGTAACATTGGAAAAGGGAAAGAAGCTCTTGCTGATTATAATAAATCTATTGAAATTGATCCAAATTACGAACCAGCTTATAATAATAGAGGTAATTCTTACCTCAACTTAAAACAAAACGATAAAGCAATTGCGGATTACAAAAAAGCAATTGATATTAACCCTAAATATGCTATCGCATGGCAAGGGCTGGGAAAGGTTTACCATAACCAAAATCAGCTAGATTCTGCGATTGTTAACTACTCAAGGGCTCTATCGATTAGTCCTAACTATTCTGAAGTTCTTTACAACAGGGGTGTTGCATACTATAACAACAAACAATCTGATCTGGCTTGTATCGATTGGAAAAAAGCTGTTGACTTAAACTATCAACCTGCTATTAAAGTCACTAAAGACTATTGCAAATGAAACTCTATCCAATTAACACAGGTTACTTTAAATTAGATGGTGGCGCTATGTTTGGCGTTGTGCCAAAATCAATTTGGCAACGTACTAACCCTGCCGACAATAATAACATGTGCGATTGGGCTATGCGCTCATTATTAATTGAAGATGGAGATAGGCTCATGCTTATCGATACAGGGATGGGAACTAAACAGTCTGACAAATTTTTTGGGTACTATTACATGTTTGGGAATGACTCGTTAGATGGCTCGTTAGCGAAACATGGATTTACCCGTGATGATATTACTGACGTATTTCTAACCCATCTTCATTTCGACCATTGTGGAGGATCAATTCAATGGAACAAAGACAGAACAGGTTACGAACCTGCTTTTAAAAATGCCAAGTTCTGGAGTAATCAGCGCCATTGGAAATGGGCAACAGAACCTAACGGTAGAGAAAGAGCATCTTTCCTAAAAGAGAACATAATACCTATTGAAGAAAGCGGGCAACTAAATTTTCTGGACGATTCTAATCAATTTTTGAATAATGCTTTTAAGGATATTGATGTCTTTTTTGCTAATGGACATACAGATGCACAGATGATTCCGCACATTAAATACAAAGGAAAAACGCTGGTATTTATGGCAGATTTACTTCCCTCAGCGGGGCATATTCCCTTACCATATGTGATGGGCTATGACACAAGGCCATTGCTCACATTAGATGAAAAAGCGAAGTTTTTAAACACTGCAGCCGATAATGATTTTGTGCTGTTTTTAGAGCATGACTCGATTAACGAATGTTGCACAGTGCAACATACTGAAAAAGGAGTACGCCTAAAAGATAAGTTCTCGTTTTCAGAACTATTTGACTAGTTACTGCTGCTTTCCATTTGTATTTTTTTGCTATACTTGGAACTCAGTTTAATTTTTGCGTTTAAAAATTATTTCCTGACTATCATCATAGGGCCTTCCTCTGAATTTGCCTATGATCCTGAAGACATTCACCTAAGTCTTGGGTTACATATTGGTTATGGTTTTTAGAACAACAAGAGCCTTATACTATTAAATAAACGGACTAGATCTAATTGTATACTGATCCAAATTTTAGCCGTGAAAAAGAAAAATAGTTATTAGAATTTGAAAGCCCACAATCCAGGGATCTCTTTCTAAAGTTATTTTGCTTCAGGAAGTAATTTAAAGCTAGTCGCTACAAATTTTCCGTCTTTTACTTCACCTGATACCTCAGCAGATCTAACTTTTAAACACATACCATCATGTGCGTGTGCATCTCCGTGATCCGCCATGCTAGACCCTTCAACGTAGTATGCTTTTCCATCAACTTTTACAGCTAAATCGCAACCGCCTCCTGTTAATCCGAATTGACATTGACCACAACTTGCTTGAACAGTCTGAGTTGTTGTTTTTTTTGTTTCTGTTTGCTCTTTCGATGCTTCTTGCGCGTTTGCTGAGAAACTAAAGCCGACTATCGCTAATCCTAATATTATCTTTTTCATATACTTGGTTTTATAAATTTATTTATTTCATATTAATAAACTGCAATGGCACTTCTAAATCACTTGCTCTACATTGTGCTATTACCGCTTGTAAATCGTTAAGACTTTTTCCTGTTACACGAATAGTATCGTCCATTATTTGCGACTTAACTTTCAGTTTAGAATCTTTAATCAGTTTATTAATCTTCTTACAGGTATCCTTATCCAAACCTTGTTTGATCGGTATATCCTTCTTAACCTGAGCTCCTGAAGCATATCCTTCTTTAGTTAAATCAAGACAATTCACATCCAATTTTTGCTTGGTAAAGCGACTTAAAATTATCTTAACGATTGAATCCACATTCATATCATTATTAGATGAAGTGACAATTATCGCCCCTTTTTTGTCAAGCGAAATTTCGCTATTCGTCCCTCTTAAATCGTAACGCGTATCAAGTTCCTTCTTTGCTACGTTCACCGCATTATCAACCGATTGTATTTCAACCTTACTTACTATATCAAATGATGCCATTTTTATATATTTATGCTATTCCATTGCTAAAATATCCATCCTTAAACGAGTAATCTCATCTACCAATTCCAAAACAACAGTTTCGGTAACGTCTTCAATATTATGAATTTTAAGGAAAGAAGCCTCAAGTTGGTTCAGTTTCTCTAACTCTTCGTGGAACCCCGCGTCATCTTTAAATTCATGAACTAATTTTATCATGTTCGCTAAGTGAACTTGCTGATCCACAATATGCTTTTTAACCTTTGCGCTGGGCTTCTTATCTCTTATGAATGATTGCAACATAATATACTGAGTTTCTATCCATGAACCCAATAGCATCTGACTTGCCGTTGCTATGTGATTACTGTCTATAAGCTGGTTTTCTGTGGCATTTAAGGCATCGCCAATATCCTTCTTTAATACATCATAATCTTTCACTTTATTGTCTAAATCAATTGCTAAAACATTATGAAATGGTTTGTCCGCTTCGATTTTAGCTGCCAACTCAAGAGCTAAGGCCCTGTATTGCATCATCTTATCTTGTTCTTGAAATACCGCCAGGTAAGCAAAATCAACCATGTAAATTCCACAATTTATTGCTTCCGCTGCATCAGATTCGAAATGTTCTATATTCGATGCTGGAGACAACAAATGCTCATTAAACTTTACTTTATCATTATGTAAGGCCTCTAATTGCTCAATGGAAGAAGGCATAGACTTTATAATAGTATGAAACTCATTTTCTACAACCTCGTTTTTTTCATTCAATTGTTCTGACTGTTGGGCAATAGACCCCAAGAATAATAAGTTTGCAATAAGCGTAATTAATATCTTCCTCATTAGTAATTAGTTTCTGCTAAAGTAATAAAATCGTAAACGATTATATTCGCTAAATGAAAATCAAAGCAATAATTACCGGTTCAACGGGTATGGTTGGAAAAGGTATACTCCTTGAATGCCTAGAACGCGAAGAAGTAGAGTCTGTATTGGTGATAAATCGAAAACCACTTGGTCTGGTTCATCCCAAACTAAAAGAAATTATACACCAGGATTTTAGTGAATTTTCTAAAATCAAAGAAGAATTCAGTAATTATAATGCTTGTTTCCACTGCATGGGTGTTTCATCAATAGGAAAAACAGAAGAAGAATTTCTGATTCCTACTTATAATTTCACAAAAGCCCTAGTTGATGAAATGAATGAAGTCAAATCCAATATGGTTTTCAACTATGTATCAGGTTCGGGAACGGACTCTTCAGAATTAGGAAATACAATGTGGGCGAGAGTTAAAGGAAAAACTGAAAATATGATTCTAAATGCTGGATTTAAAGATGCTTACATGTTTCGAGCAGGGATGATATTACCTGAAAAAGGGGTGAAATCAAGCACAGGATGGTACAACTCGATTTATGTTATACTTAAACCATTTTTTCCTTTTTTCAAAAAAATGAACTCCGTTACTACGAGTGTAAAAATTGGAGACGCAATGATAAATTCGGTATGTAAAGGGTTTGAAAAAAAACACCTAGAAAACCAAGATATTAACACTTTAGCTAATCAATAGAAGTCTCTTATTGGCAGAAACAAATGCTAAGTGAAAAAGGTAGTCCAAAACCAATCCAACCTAAAAATGGTGTTTTAATGGAGCACATTAAGCCAGCTGGCCTCTGTTTGGTTTAAGAGTTTTTCTTAATATTTCAACGTATTCTTCGTCTACTACTGCGAATGCTGAAACAAACAAATCAGAATGCTTCTCAATTTCGATTTGGTAAAATTCAATTTTATCTTTGATGAAAAAATCTTTTAGATGGACACACTGATGCTCAGCAGTTTTTATAGCATCAGAGCCGCGAAAATCCCAAAGCATTTTAATTTTCTTCATAATTTCAATTATAATCTACTTGCTTTTACCATATTTTAATAGTCCTTTATAAATTCCTAATCTTATGGATCCTTGTTAACATAAAGGAGTAAAACATTATTACATAAAACACGTCTAAAACGCTAATCTATCTTACTATAAATCGAATGCTCCGCATCCTTTTATTATGAGAAATTTTGACAAAATACATTCCCGATGGCAATCCATAATTTATTGACGCAAATACTTTTCCGTTGATAACGATCAGTTTTTGATTTGCAACCACTTTGCCCATAATATCAATTATTTCAATCTCTAGTTCGTTACCCTCAAATCCCTGAATGTCTAAACCAAATTTTCCAGAATTTGGATTAGGGTATAAATCAATTGTTGCATTCGCTAGCAACATCATTTCATTAATACTTGAAGTGGCAGTATCAAATGTTGTCGTGGTATCCAGCTGAATTAATTCAGTAGTTAACAAATCAGTCATCCAAACACCTCTGCCAAATGTTGCTGCATAAATCTTTTGGTCGGCATAATGAATATCTAGGTCCGATACAATTACATTTGGCAAATTATCATTTAATGGCATCCAGCTTTGTAGAGTATCATTGCTATAATAGACACCAATATCGGTTCCAACATACACTGTATTGTAGTAAGAAGAGTCATGGTGAACGATACAATTTGTTGGAAGGTTTGGTAAATCATAGGTGACATTGTTCCAATTCACACCGCCATCTGTAGTTTGGTAGACGTGCTCATCGACTTCAAAACCTGCAACGACCACCCAAGCTGTTAATGGGTCGTCATTATCAATTTCTATCCAATTAAAGTAAAGACTATCATTTAACCCTGCTGTAATATTAGACCAATTAGATCCGTTATCAGATGTCATCCATAATTCACTTTGTTGATTATAAGAATGATAAATCCGCTTAGCTACATAAATATAATCAGGATCCGATTGGGCTACGTTAAACTGTGATATTGGAGCTGTGCTGCCACTACCCGGCATATTGCTAAAGTTTGACATTGACGTATTAAAGCTTCCTCCAGGTGTCGCGCTATAAAGATTACCAAATCCTCCATACACTAAATCCGTTGATCCGGGTTTATACATAAAAGGAGTTGTCCATTCACTATCTTCTCCTGGACCAGACATCCCATTTGTATTCGCCCCACCATTACTAGAGTAACTTATATATCCATATTGACTAGATCCAAAAATGATATTAGGATCAGATGGATGTAACATTGTTTCCATGCCATCACCACCAAACAAATTAGACCAATTACTGGCATTATTATAATACGTTGAATTATCTTGAGCACCTGCGCTAAAATTGCCAGAATTACCTTCACTTATGGCTACCCGATAAAAAGAATTTGTCTGCATACCATCACTAACATATTCCCAATCTGTTGGCCAATAAGAATTGGCCCACGAACCTGACAAAATAGAATCCGTTCGCATTAAGCCACCATCGTTACAGATGTAAAATTTCTTATCTAGCGGGTTGTGCTTAAATTGATGCTGATCAGCATGCAGCGTTTGGTACCAAACAGACACGCCATCAAAAGTTACCCCGCCATCATCTGATGTCCACACGTTTACACCGCCAGTATATATTTTGTCATCATCATTCGGGTCTATAAGCAAAGATAAATCATACGTTCCTTGACCACCTGAACCAGTTCCTTCATACCATTCCAAGATATTAGTGCCTCCATTGTTTACCTGCGTCCAATTTACACCACCATCCAGTGAAGAATAGATTCCATACAACCCTTTATCACTATTGCAACAAAGCGCATACACATGATCTGAATTACTCGGTGCAACCGCAACTTCTATGCGCAATACATCAACTGTTGTTGGGATTCCGGTATTTAACCAAGTCCAAGTATCGCCAAAATCTGTAGATTTAATTATTCCAGCTACTCCAGCCTGGATGTTTTTTAAATATCCAGTAGTAGCGAATAGTGTTAATGGATCATTTGGATCTACTTCTATATCCCAAATCATGCTGTCCACTTCTTGCTCCCAATTATCACCACCATCTTGTGAAGACCAAATCCCTCCGACCCCTGCAGCAACTAAATTATTGGGGGAGGCTGGATTAACAATTACTCTTCTCATTAATGAGCCATCAAGCTCTTCGAGTTGATAAGTCAGACCTGTTGGCGCCCATGAAGAGCCACCATCAGTCGATTTATATACCCCTATTCCATAGTGTGAATGGCGATCTCTATCATCTAGACTTAACGAAACATCGATATATGCATAATCACCCAAGCTGATATACATCGTATCTGGATGATTAGGGTCTATAGCAATATCACTTATTCTTGTAATAGGCGTATCATCTGTTAATGGAGTCCATGTTTCTCCATGATTGTTTGTTCGCCACACACCACCCTGCGCAACACCAACCCAAAAAATATTACTATCTGTCGGGTGAAATGTTATACAGTTAATTCTTCCTAATCCTTTCGTTAGGGAACTATTAGCTCTTTCTGTTGGACCTACAGGAATCCAACCCGCCATTCTGCCAATACTTTGGGATTTTAATGCCGCTACCCGTTCAGCTTCTTTGTAAAAAATAGCTCCATCATAGAAACTTCCATCCGGAGCTACGCGCTTTTTAAACTCATCTAACCATCTGTGCTCATATTTCCACCCCTTGGTGATACTCATTTCTCCCCGAGGAACTTTGTTTTCTATCAACTGCTCTACCTGACCAAATTCAGATTCTTTTTGGGTATACCCCATAAAAGAAAACGCAACTACAAACAGCACTATTACAGTAATTTTAAAATTCATCTGATTGGATTAATATATCTAAATAAGCTTCTATTTCTTTAATTTCTTGAGGCTCCATGCGAAAATAGACAACCTTTTTGTTGATCCTATCGGCATTATAATTAATTTCTTTTCGTTGCGAATCTTCAGCTTGTGTGCCATATTCCGATTTGAAACTATTCCAATTTGATCCTGTTACTAAGCCATCAATTACAGCAATTTTTTTAGTCCCTAATTTACCCGATTTATCTCCCAAGTACTTCACATTATACTTCCCGTTATATAGATAAGAACCATCTTGTCGAATTACTATATTATATGAAATACAATTATCAAGACAGCCACCTTTCTTTAACTCAATAGACCAAGTGGCAATATCTGTAATCGCTTTTTTTGTTGTCCCGCACCCCAAAATAACGGTGCACATTAGTAAATAAAAGACAAGTAACAATTTTGTGGCATTATCAATTTTCACTCGACCAAGTTACTGAAATCTCTTTACTAAATAATCCTTTTTTACATTGTCGAAATCCCACCTAGAAATAATGTTTAAATGATAAATCATTAACTCCGCTATGGCTTCTGGATTACTTTCTGGGGTTATTGCTAAATTCTATAAATGACCGTTCTATATTGGCTTAACCTTATATGACAACAAGCTTTAACAAATTGGATTCGCTATTTTTACCAAGTACTAAGTAGTAAAATCCAGACTCTATGCCCCATGTTGAAATTTCACTTTTGTAATAGTTTAGTTCAGACTTCACCAACTTTCCATTCCAATCATAAACGTAATAGGAATCGAATAAAAATCCATCAATATAAACATAGCTATTTGACATAGCAGGATTAGGATAAATTGAAACTAGATTCTCTCTTTTTTCATCTATGGAATTCTCGAAACCTGGCGTACCAATTGGATAAATAGTTAGTGAATCATTATAAATATATCCATCAATAGTCTGAGTAGCCGTATCAACCATATGGCTCACAAAATAAAATGTTATTGGACCAGTTGCTGTATCTGGTGCAGTCCATTCAAAACTCCTCGTCACTGAATTTGAACCTCTATTTTCTTGCGATGTTGCATCTTTATGAGAAATATAAGCCCGCCCAAAATTTTCATACTGCGTTGCAACTGAATCAGTGATAAGCAAATCTCCTCCATCAGCCAATAAGCTATCTAATACGCAAAGAGAAAAGCCAAACACCTCGGAACCAGGCCGTGTCATTGTTAGGTCCATTTGATAGATTAGGTTACTTTGATACAATTGGCCCCCATTAGATGTTAATTGTAAAGTCCCAATACCGTCATTTATTGAATTTGTTATATGACAATTAGTGCAAAGGTCTTCATCTGGTGCCCCCGTTAACCCAGATGGTGGCTGATTACTAAATCCATAGCTAATTAAGGCCAAACCCGCCAGAAAAAATAGATAAGCTAAACTTTTTCGTTTCATATCCTTAGATTATCTATACAAATATAACTAAACAGAATTGTACTATAAATAACCGAATGGCTAATTAAATATTGAAAATAAAATCAACTTATTGAGAATAATATTAAGCCGACATCCGCAAACTATTTGACTTATTTCTGCCACTAATGCTATTTATCCAAAGATCATATAGGTTTTTCAAATCGGCATTAATCTTCGCTTCTTGCAAACTTGGTTGGTAAATATTTTGGTATTCAATCATTTTTCTGCGTACCGTTAAATATCCCCAGGTGCGCCAAAGCATATTGCAATAATCTCTTGCGTCTTTTGGATTATCGTAAAACAATTCTAAACACGTTACTACCGCCAAGCTTAATGGAACCCTACAAATAAAACTAGTATCGCTTCTGCGGATTACTTCATACTTAATGCCATGTGTTGGTGTTGAATAAATCAAATTTATATCTGTCTTTTGGTACTGCCATTTTAAGTCTTCCATTGTTATTATTTTTAACAATGATATGATGGCAAACCGTAATCTAATTGTGGTTTGATTTTTTAAATTAAATAGATTCACCAAAAGCTCATGAAGTTCTTGAATACGAAGAACTTAATTTAGATCTATATCGTATCGAAATTAGATAAAATAGATTTAGAGCTAATAATCATCATAACAAAAACAATTTGTTATTAGGTTCTCTACGCTGGCATTTTATTATATTTGACTTGTATTATGGATATAATCACAACAGAAAATCTTACTAAATTTTACGGCTCAGAAAGGGGTATTGAAGGTGTAAGTATTAATGTTAAACAAGGTGACATTTTTGGCTTTATTGGGCCAAACGGAGCTGGAAAATCTACCACAATACGAACCTTATTAAACTTAATTTTTCCTAGCTCAGGTAGCTCCCAAATTTTCGGGAAAGATACAGTGACCGAAAGCGCAGAAATTAAAAAGAAAATTGGCTATTTGCCTAGCGAAGTAAATTATTACGACAACATGTCTGTGCAAGATCTGCTTAATTTTTCTGCAACTTTTTTTCCTAATACCGACAATAAATATCGCAAAGAGCTATGCGAAAGGTTTGCGTTAGATACCAATAGAGAAGTAAATGAACTGTCTTTAGGTAACCGAAAAAAAGTTGCCATAGTTCAAGCTTTAATGCACCGGCCAGAATTACTTATTATGGATGAGCCTACAAGTGGTTTAGATCCTTTGATGCAAACCGAGTTTCATGAAGTATTAAAAAAAGCTAATAAGGATGGGACAACACTGTTCTTTTCATCTCACATATTAGGTGATGTTCAAAAAATATGCAATCGCGTATCCATCATTAGAAATGGTGTTATTGAAGCTAACGAAGACATTGAGTCGTTGCTCGCCAGACAGCTTAAAAAAGTTTCTTTAGTGCTCAACGATGATGCAAAAGAAGAGCAATTTGCGAAAGAAGAGATTTCAAAACTAAATTTACTTCATCAAAGAGTTTCTTTTACATACTCTGAAAGCCCTAATGAATTACTTCGATTCATTGCTCAACTAGAAGTAAAAGACCTAACCATAGAAGAGCCAACCTTAGAAGATATATTTATGCACTATTATGAATAAGACGCTTTACATATTGGAGTTGAAACGTAATTTGAAGTCGTTTTTAATCTGGGGAAGTGTTGTGCTCTTTATCACCGTATTTATCTTACTCCTGTTTTTGAGTTTCGCTGATATGGGTGAATCCATGCAAGTAATGATGGAAGGTATGCCAGAAGGAATGATAAAAGGGTTTGGAATGAACGTTGATATATACACTAATGTACTTGCCTACTATTCTACCTATTTCGGATTGCATATTATGATTCTCACAGGAATATTTGCTATTACAATGGGAGCCAATATTTTATCAAAGGAAGAAAGAGAAAAAACATCTGAATTTTTACTTACAAGACCTATCTCCAGAACTGAAGTTATTAATTCTAAGTTGGCTGCTTATTTTACATTGCTCTCGATATTAATTGTGCTTCAAACTTTATCTGGCTATTTAACAATCGATTATGTCTCAGAAGCACCATTTGACAACGGCATTTTCATTACACTTTCTATCTACGGAACGTTGCTTACTTTACTCCATGGAGCATTAGGCTGGGCGCTATCATTGATACCAAAAAGAGGTAAGGCTATTACGGGGCCATTAATAGGTGTCGTTGTTGGTGGGTTTGTTTGCAGCGCAATTTCAAAAATTAGCGAGGACTCGGAATTTTTGAGATGGATAAGCCCTTTTTCTTATGTTAGTTTTGATGTTAGCTTGCCTAATTATTCATTAGATCCTGTTACCGTTATTGTATTTTTAGCCATTATAGCTGCCCTACATATATTAGTTTATGTGAGCTATAATCGCAGAGATTTAGACGGGTAATTATTCGCTTTTATAAGTATGAAAAAGCCTCATCCTAAATATTAGAATGAGGCATTCCCCCTTATTATTTCATACTCGGATTCTATTTCTCTTTATTGATATCATACCAATCGATATGGCGGGTATAGTACATGATAACTGCCAGTACCGCAAACAACCCAACACTGCCTACTAGTAATGCGAAGTCTTGCAATTGTAAAATAATGAATATAAAACCATAAATCATAGCCATAGCGCCTCCCATAAATAGTGTGAGCCTCTTACTCTTTAGCACACCTTGTATGTATATCAATACAAGTGTTATGACCGCTACCGATGATACAATATAAGCTAGCCCAAAACTACTTTGTTCGGATATTGATAAAAGCAGCGCATAGAATATACAGAGAGCGAACCCAACTAATAAGTACTGGATTGGGTGAATTCGTTTTTTATTAATTACCTCCATAAAGAAGAACAGTAAAAAGGTAAGAGCAATAATAAGAACCGCATACTTAGAGGTGCGCATGTTTTTTTGGTATTGATCTACACCAACCATAAGGTCTACACCAAATACTGAGAAATAAGTTTTATAACTACTTCCTCTCCACTGCTGTGGAAAATCTCTGTTGAGCTGCAGCACTTTCCATTTGGCTGTAAAACCATCTTCGTTTATTTCGCGCTCGTCTGGTAAAAACTGGCCCGAAAAGCTTGGGTTTTTCCAAGACGATTTTAGGCTCACTATTGTTTCTGCTCCAAGGGGAGTAAAATTCAAGCTGCTACTTCCATTTAAGTTAATATTAAAATTAAAAGCATATTTATCGGTACTATCTAGTAGGTTTACCCTTGTAGAAATACCTTTTTCGATGACATCTCTAGAAGGAACCCCTGGCTTAAATTCTCTTTTAGTTTCCTCCCAGTTTAACAAAATATTATCGTTTATTCCTCGCATATCAGGAATGCCAACAGAAATGGTAGCTTCATTCCAAAGGATGTCTTTATCATCAATATTCCAATCGCTGAAATCGGGTTGAATAAACTCTCCCGATACGTTTAAGAGAGTTGAATAAACTACAGCTTCGAAAATACCTCGGTAGCGTAATTCTGGATTTACATCGCCATCAATGTTTAGGGTGTTGGGCAAAAAATAGGCGTTGTTCCGCAACGACTTTAGTTCTTCGTCATCATCGGTTTTATAATAGGTAATATAAGGTATGGTTAACACAGGACCGGTAAGCGTTTGTTCATTTCCCCAACTGGAACTTATCTCACTAACTACAGATTCTTGTCGAGATTGCCGCTCTCGAATTAAGTCGTTTATCATGCCTGTAGGAATGAGAAGCAGTAAAATTAAAATGGCTATGGATACAATCTTAAATGTGATGGAATTACGTATCCACGTTCCTAGTTTTTCGAAAAATGATGGTTGTTCGCTCATGGTTTAAGTTTTTAGATTTACCCATGAACGTCTTTATGTGAAATGTTAGTACTTGATAAGTAACAATTTAACACTTATTAAGAGAAATACTAAAACTTTACCTAATTGATTTAACAAAGTGCCTTCTCATATAAATTGTATTTGCCCAGCGGTAAATATTTTACACCCACTTGAATAAACCCTTGGTTAATATAGTACTTGCATAATTGCGCGTTAGTTGCATCGCAATCTAAACGAAGAAGGTTTACACCTTCTGCTACGGTTTGTTTTTCTAGCTCAGCAACAATGCGTAGCCCCAATTTATTACCCGCAAAATCTTTGTGGACTACTAGCGAGTGTATGTACCGCGCTTCTTCTGCCATTTGTCCCCAGTACAAAGTATCTTCATTAAGCAACCGAAACATAGCCATTACTTGCTTGGCTTCGTTCTCAACAAAATAAAACTCTCCATTGGCAAAACCTACTTTTACCCAATCTACTTTTTCTTGTGGAGGGTTAGTCCAATACGCCCACTGGTCTATTCCTTTTTGGGCTAGTGTTTTAGCGGCTTGCTTTAATAGAAAGAGAACAGCATCAATTTCGTTTGGTGACGCTTTTCGGAACTTAATTTCCATCATTATCAACTAAATCAGATTTTCACTCCAATTACGCAAACATCATCAACTTGCTCTAGGTCACCTTTCCAATTAGAAAATACTTCATCTAGCTTTTGATATTGCTCTTGCATTGATAAATGAGAAATGGACAATACATATTCTCTCATCTTCTTAATCATAAACTTTTTGCCTTTCGGACCTCCAAACTGATCTTGAAAACCATCGGTAAGGGTATATACCTGGTCTCCTTTTTGTAATTCGAATTCTCCCCCTTCAAAAGGTATGTGGTCGTTATCGTGTTTGCCAACCGGCATTTTTTCGGCTTTTATTTGGATTACCTCACCTTGCCGTATTACCCAAATTGGATTTTGAGCAGCAGTATAAGTCATTTTAGTTTTATCGGCATTAAAACACACAATACTGGCGTCCATACCGTCTTTGCCTCCTTGTTCACTACCGTCTTTCTTTAAGCGCTCTATGATCCTAGTTCTTGCCCCATTAAATATTTGAGAGGGAGTTTCAGCTCCTTGCTCAATGGCCCTCTCGATTGATGATATATTTAAAATACTCATAATAGCTCCTGGTACTCCATGACCTGTACTATCGGCATTCACAATAGCAAAGGCGCCATTAGATAACTCATCTGCCCAATAAAAATCTCCACTAACTACATCTTTAGGTCTAAAGAAAACGAAGTGCTCTCCTAGATTTTTATCTAACATTTCTTTTGTAGCCAAAAAGCTAAATTGAATACGCTCTGCATAATCTATACTATCTGTTATCTCCTTATGTTGTTCTTCTACATGTTCTTTTTGTTTTTCAATCTCCACATTCTTTGCTTCAACTTCTTTCAAAGTACTTTTAACTTCTTTAGTCGCAACATCCACTTCATACTCCAACTCCACTTGCCTTTCCTTTAATTTTTTGGTCTGTAAACTAACAAAACCCCATAAGCCAAATACAAATAAGACTATGTATGTTCCATAAGCCAAGTTGGTTTTCCACCACGGTGGGCGGATAGTAAATGAATAACTATTCTCTTCGCTCCAATTGCCATTACTGTTCATCGCTTTTACTTTAAAAGTATAATCTCCATGTGGTAAGTTGCCATAAGGTGCTTCCGCTTTTCCAGTAATACCACTCCAGTTTTTATCCAACCCCTCTAAAATGTATTGGTACTTCACCTTTTTTGGCTGGTACATGGTAATACCTATAAATTTAAAGGTTAGTGAGTTGTTATTGTATGCCAAACTTAAATTCTCGGGTAAGTTGTTCCATTTGGTAATGCCATCAAACTCAAAGTTGGCTACATCAATACCATTTTGTAGGGTAACGACACTATCTTGTTTGTTCTCTAAGTTGAGCCAAACTACTTGCTCATTAAACAATTCTATAGCATTCAATTCTACAGTAGGCGCTTGGTGTTCTTCAAATAACGCGGTTGTAGGGTCAACCTTCATTAACCTATCATTAGTGCCAACCCAAATATTTCCATCCTTAGCTTGCACCATTGATTTGCCTCCATTTACACCGATACCATAAATGCCATCATTGTAGCCGTATTTCCTAAATAAAGGCAATTGACTCCCCTCTTCAGAGGGGTTAGGGGTGTGTAATTGAGTTAGCTCATCAACTGTCAAAATTGAAATACCAAATCGGGTACCGAACCATATATTACCTAGATTATCTTCTAACATAGAGAATACAAAATTGTTGCTTAACCCTTCGGCTTCTGTAAAATGAGTAAAGGATTTTCCATCGTATTTACTCACCCCTCCGCCATAAGTACCGAACCAAAGGTTTCCGCTCTTGTCCTCTAGTATTGACCTAACTCGATTGTTGCTTAACCCTTCGGCTTCTGTAAAATGAGTAAAGGATTTCCCATCGTATTTACTCACCCCTCCGCCATAAGTACCGAACCAAAGGTTTCCGCTCTTGTCCTCTAGTATTGACTTAACTGTATTGTTGCTTAACCCTTCGGCTTTTGTAAAATGAGTAAAGGATTTTCCATCGTATTTACTCACCCCCCCGCCATCAGTACCGAACCAAAGGTTTCCGCTCTTGTCCTCTAGTATTGACTCAACTCGATTGTTGCTTAACCCTTCGGCTTCTGTAAAATGAGTAAAGGATTTCCCATCGTATTTACTCACCCCTCCGCCATAAGTACCGAACCAAA
>Ga0115568_10001521_pt1 | contig 16621 bp, 10 predicted proteins | sample COGITO_mtgs_1204_FD_87296 | JGI IMG/M metagenome (GOLD analysis project Ga0115568, IMG submission 87296) | Pelagic marine microbial communities from North Sea - COGITO_mtgs_120426 | ecosystem: Environmental > Aquatic > Marine > Epipelagic | place: Germany:Helgoland, sampling site Kabeltonne...
AAAAGACTGTCGCTAAAAAACCTGCAACTAAGGCGAAGACGAAAAAGACTGTCGCTAAAAAACCTGCAACTAAGGCGAAGGCGAAAAAGACTGTGGCTAAAAAACCTGCAACTAAGGCGAAGACTAAGGCTAAAAAGACTGTGGCTAAAAAACCTGCAACTAAGGCGAAGACTAAGGCTAAAAAGACTGTGGCTAAAAAGACTGTGGCTAAAAAACCTGCCAAACAAGTTCAGGCAAAAAAGGCGGTCGCTAAAAAAACTCCAAATAGAGCCGCTAACCCTATTCCTCTAGCCAAGAATCCGTCGGTCACACGCGAAGGCGAAGCTGCTAACAATAAGGCCACGCCGATCGCCTTTTCTTTTGATGACGTCGAGGCTCTCGTTGCAACCCGTAAAAAAGAAATTAAGTCGACACCAGAAGAACCCTCGGTAAAAAAGAAACTCGTACCAGTTAAAAAGAAGGCAATCGTCAAAGATAAGCCTGTTAAAAAACGCGTACTCGGCGCTGCCTCACTCGCAGACATTCTAGGCTTCAACCCAGCAGAAAAGAAGAAGGTCACTTCGCTCGAAGATGAATCGATTCCTAAAAAGTGGAAGAAATATTACAAGCTTCTGCTCGATCTGCGTCAACATGTTAGCGACGAACTCGATCTCCACACCTCCGATACGCTGCAGCACGCACCGCGCGATGAAGGAGATCGTAAACTCGAGTCCGACGCTGGTACTGATGCTTTTGACCGCGACTTTGCGCTCAGCCTAGTTTCAAATGAGCAAGAAGCCCTCAACGAAGTCGAAGAAGCAATTCTTCGCATTAAACAAGGTACTTATGGCGTGTGCGAAGTCACGGGCAAAACGATCAGTAAAGAGCGCCTCGCAGCCGTGCCTTTTGCTCGCTACTCAATCGAAGGCCAAGCTGAATTCGAAAAAAACCAACGGCGTAAGATCGAGCGCATTGCAGGTGGACTTTTCGCTGACAGTGCCGATGCACCAAAGATCACGTCGGACGATGACGATTAAACGGACGACACACGTGCCCCTGATACTAACTTCAATATAGTTTGATGCGGTCCTGGCGTAAAGCCAGTCACTACCAATGCGAATTATCTTGGCGTAAAGCCAGTCACTACAGGTTTTTGTAGCGAGCGGGTTTATCCCGCGATATCCTGCACCACAAAAAAGCCCCATTCCACGTTGAACTCAAACACTCCAAGCACTTCCTATAAGCGATTGCTCATTACTGCGTTAATTGTGTTTGCGGCCGATCAGCTCAGCAAGATCTGGATTTTCAACACCATGGCGCTGGATAGTTATTTTTATCCACACGATGCCGATGTCATCGAAGTGATCAAAGATTTCTTTTACATCGTACATATTGGTAACGAAGGCGCGGCATGGGGAATGTTCTCAGGCCACGGCGAGATTCTCGCACTCTTTGCATTGATTGCACTCTCTGCCATTTACAGATTTCGCCACACACTTGAGCTTCACCGTAATACGATGCAACTCGCATTTGGGTTACTGATCGGCGGCGTACTCGGCAACCTCGTCGATCGCCTAGTGCACGGACATGTGATCGACTTTCTCGATTTCCATTTAGGCTTCACCATTCCTTGGGTGCTGCCGACTGGGCGCTATCCTGCTTTTAACGTAGCAGACTGTGGCATCGTGATCGGAGTATTTACCTACATTACCTTGAGCTTCTTTCAGGCCGAAGCCTCTGAAGGCGAAGGTAAATGACTATTAACAATAGATAGGCATCCACATTAAGACCCAATTCGACCTGACGTTCTCAGTATTTATTTTTATCATCTGATCACCGAGGAATCAATGCTCAGGGCAATCAATGCCTGTTCGAGTTCATTCGGGACATTATTGTTCGATTCCTTGCAGGCGACAACAACGGCACCAGCAATCGGGCTCATCAAACTCTTCTGTATCTGAATATCCGGCACTTCAATTTTAAGGGCAGCGCTTAGCTGGTCACGGAAGAGCTTAGACTGCTCTAGCAGTCCGCCCACTAGGATCAGCGGCGCGGGGCGGAGCTTCACTTTAACGCAAGTCGTGGAGATGGCCGAGACCAATTCGCGGACTGCATGATTCAGAATCTCGACTGCGGCACTGACTCCTTGCTGAGACAACTGTATCACCAGCGACGCAAGTGCAGCCACATCTGAATTGTGAATCTCGCCGGTCTTTAATTTACACCGTAAGTGCTCAGTCGTATTGCAGCTTAGCAGCTTTAATACATTGCTTTGCCATGGCCCCGAGGGTTGACGTCCATCGGACTCTTGAAAAGTCATTTGCACGGCTTGTCGGCCAATCCAATAACCGCTGCCCAAATCGTCGAAGGCAGCCCCCCAACCCCCAGTTCGATGAATGATACCATCAGCATCGCGTCCCAAGCAAATCGAACCAGTACCAGCAACTAGCATTAGCCCTGGGCAATCACCAAGCGCCCCAACCAATGCGATGTGCGCATCGGAAGTCAGTATCGGGGGCTCAGAAGGCACTGGGATTAAGCTGCCTAAGATGTCGCGAATATCGTTTTTGTTATGAGCTGAAGCAGCACCCGCAAGACCAAAGCACGAAGCGACACACTCAATCTCATCGGCTAAGTTTATAAATGTCTGATCCATTAATTGCTGAAGAGTCCCCCGAAGCGCCTGACTGCTTATTTGTTGAACATTTGACGGACCAGTCACAGCGCGACCGAGAATATGACCAGACTCCGAAATAAGGAGACTGCGCGTGTGTGTGCCACCACCATCGATACCTAAATATGCTCTCATGATTTCGATTATACATCGATTCCCTCGGAACACTCAAGGCAGGTAATTTAAAAACCATTCAACGAGCCGACAGCAGCATATCAAATTTACCGAAAGATAATTTCCGCAGACGTATTCAATCCAACAGTTTGCTGCCCTATGCATTGCATTCACTGCGGTTGCCCTTTCAGGTACGCGATTCATGCAGACCGCTTCGCTCCCACCCTACTTCATTGAGTGGGTGTCGCGCGTCCGCGAAGAGGAGGTGTGGATTCAAGACCAGCTTCACGCTGCCAGCTCACAGCTGATCATCGTCCATAAAATCATCGGTACTCTGTGACAATCACGGCCCCTATGTCCCTTTGTATTTCTTCTTTGCAAGCGGCTGCAATTCCAGAGATCTCGGACTTTTAAGGCTGGTCGATGGCATCGCCTATTTTACGCTGTCGGATTCAATTTAGTCCAACGCCTGATCAACTCTGTAGCGCACATCAAGCCACCCGCCAAGCCATCAAGGTATCTGCGTCGCTGATGGAGACTGAATACTACGCACTGCTGTCAATGGCCTGCTTTAGCAACTACTGGCATAATCGACGTGAGCACTGACTAGTTTGCAGAAATTGTACTACTGTTACCAACCAGCGAGCGGTTCAGTAGCCACGTAAGTCGAGGCCGTCGCTCTGAACCATTGGTACACGCTGGCCCATCTTTTTTTGAATGACATTAAAGTGATGCACCTCACCTGGAGTAATCAGCGAAATCGCCGCACCTGAGTCGCCAGCACGGCCGGTTCGACCGATACGGTGAATGTAGTCTTTTGGCGAACGAGGAAGCTCGTAGTTGATCACGTGCGACAGGCAATCGATATCAATTCCGCGCGCCAATAAGTCGGTAGACACCAGCACCGAAACTCGCCCATCCTTGAATTTTTTCAAGGCATCGCGTCGCACATTCTGCCCCATCTTAGAATGAATTGCACAAGCATTAATCTTATTTTTAAGCAATTTAGCAGCCACGTTATCCGCCTTCTTGTGAGACGACACAAAGACCAGCACCTGCTGCAACTGCTCATGCTTGATCAGATAGCGCAGCAATACACCCTTGCGATCTTCAGTCACAAAATAGCCCTCTTGGTGTATTTGCTCGAGCGACTCTCCCAGTTCATCAATCTGCAACACTACAGGATCATTTAGGATCAGTCGTTGCATCGCAGATACATCCTTACTGAGCGTGGCCGAGAACAGTAAATTCTGACGTTTGACGGGCAGCAACCGCAGCAGCTGATCCACCTCATCCTGAAAGCCAAGGCCCAAAATTTTATCCGCTTCATCCAATACCAGCGTCTGCACACTAGCAAGCCGCACAGCATTTTTATCGAGCAAATCGAGCAGTCGACCCGGCGTCGCCACCAAGACATCTACGCGCCGCAAGGCCAGCATCTGCGTATTGATCGAAACACCGCCATACACCGCGACGCAACTCACGCCCGCAGTCAGGCTCGGCAAGAATTCACGAAAGACCTGCGTCACTTGATCCGCCAACTCACGCGTCGGCACTAGAACCAACACTGCAGGGTCTCGTTGTTGTGAGATTCGTGCCTCTTCCAGTTGCTGTAAGATTGGCAAAACAAAAGCCGCTGTTTTTCCCGAGCCGGTCTTCGCAATCCCTAGAACATCGTGATCTTTAAGGATCGCTGGAATCGCCGCAGACTGAATCGGCGTCGGCTGGGCATAATCAAAGTGCGCCAGCGACTTAGAGAAAAATGGCGCAAGTCTGAATTGAGAAAATGGCATAAGCAAAATAGTAATATGAAACCGCTTGAAATAAATCATAACAGCGGGCTTCAAAATTCATAGCAGAACTCAGAGATCAACCGATGTCGAAGTGTTTTCCACCCCGAATCGAAATCGGTTTCAGGTAAAGGACTGGCGCAGTCATTCGCTACCACCCCTAAAGTACAGTCAGCACTGCTCAGCAGAGCAGACCTCAGACAGGCTTATTGTAACGACGAATCTGCGACACACCATCTAGCAAGTGGCAAAACCGCTCACTACCAGAAAACGCTTCAAAGCGCACTGCTTGATCAAATTCCACGAGCAAACGCCGCGCATCTTCAGAATGTGCAGTGCGCACCGGTTTATCATTCAAAAAACCTCGATCAAGCGAATCGGCCGCAGGCCATTCGGCAAGACTCGAGTGAAGTCCTATTGATATTGATTATTTGATCCGACTCCGTTTTTCTTGCGGTACCTTACAATCTTTAAGTCAGTAACTATATCGTAAATTTCAAGTGAATACATATCTCATCCTATCGTCGCTACTGACCTGCTTAACGGCCTCCTGCTATTCTGTTTTTATTATAACGACTAAAAAAAGAGATCAAATCAGTCGCTGTTTTTTAAATTTCCTCATATTCGTGACGGGGTGGTCATTCAGTTACTTCCTGTGGCGTGTCTCCAGCAGTGAACATTATGCGGATTATTTTTGTCGATTACTGACGTGCTTTTCAATTTTACTCTCGATTGCAGCGTATCATTTTTCGATTGCTTACTCAGGTGTAAAATCAAATACAACACTGCGTTTTGGCTATATCGCAGGTTTGTTATTATGCATATTGATGCCTTCAAAATTAATAATGCAGGGCGTAGCACCTAAATTTGGTCACCTTTATTGGCCAGAAGCAGGCTCATTAACTTGGCTATATTTAGTTTATTTTGCTGGGTACCTATTGGCAAGTGCTAGAATATTAATTAGAGCTAATAGTCATCATTTGGGCCTGCGTGCGACAGGAGGGAATTTCATTTTATTTGCCTACCTTTTTGCATTTATTGGAGGTGCGACCAATTTTCCACTTTGGTATGATATAGAGATTCAACCCTATGGTAATGTGCTGAGTGCTGTATATCTTTTTTGGTGGGGACAAGGGCTATATAATAACCATGCATCCAGTAGAAATATTATATTCTATAAAACGCTTGCGAATATAATCCTATGTATGTCTGCAGCCTTGGTTTACGTGCTATTTATAAGCTACTATTTTAATACGAAAAACACCCCCCTCTCATCTGACTCGATCTGGATACATGCAATCGGTGCATTTCTAGTGATTGTTATTATTTCCTGGACTGTCTCTTTTATTAAAAATTCAGTCGAAAAAATCCTAGCAGCCGTATTTCTAAGTGAACCAACGAGCGATTTAATTGAGTTAAAAGAACTGCCCAATCAATTTGCTGAGTTTAATGACCAGCAGTCGTTACTTAACTTTGTTGCAAACGCTTTGAAAAAAAATGTTCCGACTCGAAATTCAGCAATTTTCAAAAAAGAAATCGTAGGGGGCGACTTTCGCATGATTGCTAAGCACGGTCAGTTTCCGGCCTCTGAGCCGCTTCGTAACATTGCTAGTAATGATCCGCTGGTTGAATCGTTGGTTGAAAACCCTAGAAGCCTAGTCATCGATAAAATAAGCAAGAACCTCGATTCTTCAGTCTATCAAAGTTTGCTAGATTTGCGCAATGCAGTTAATCTCTCGTTGCTCATTCCGATTTTTTCAAATCAACAACTATATGGTCTCATCTTACTCGGGCCACTTAAGGCTAAGCAACATTGGGACGATGAAACGACCGCAATTTTATTTAATCTGGGTGCTCAAATTGGGCTTCATTTCCGAACGATTGAATTGGAAGGAATTGTTGATCTGCGCAGTACCGAATTGGAACAGCGCACTCAGCAATTAGAAAAGGCACACCAACAAAAGCGAAATTTCTTAACCAGCTTCAGCCACGAGATTCGAAATCCGCTAAATGGTATAATCAACATCTCGCAACTGTTAGCAGAAGAGAAAGGCTTGACTGACACTCAGTCCGAATTGATCAAATACCTCATTTCGTGCAAACAGCACCTCGAACAATTGATCATACCTACTTTAGATTATAACAGCCTCGAAGCGGGCATCTATAATTATAGTGAAGAATCATTTGATGTGAATGTAGTCCTCAAAAGCATTGTCGCTATGCATACTCACCAAGCGGCAGTCAAGGGATTGCAGATAAAAGCGCCTGCAACAAGTGTACAGAATACTTGGATTGGAGCAGTTACACCACTCAGACAGATCCTCATCAACCTAGTGTCCAATGCGATTAAGTACACTAGCAAGGGTTCAGTGAGCTTACAGATGAGTTATCAACAGCTTGAAGGCAATATCACTGCAACTTTCAGTATTATAGATAGCGGAACGGGGATTCCAATTAGCCAGCAACAAGAAATATTCCAGCCATTGACGCGCCTTGCTGAGCACCGGAATAGTCAGCCTGGCTCTGGAATGGGACTTTCGATTTCTCGAAGGATTGCGCAAGTCCTGCAAGGTGAGCTTTACCTCCAAAGTTCCAGCCCAGAAGTCGGCACTGTTTTCAAACTGACACTCCCTTTCAAATTGGGAGCCGCCATTACTGAAGATGCCCACAGCACTAGAACTAAGCTAGTCCTTAACAAAAAAATGGTGTTGCTCGCGGATGATATGGATTTCAACCGCTACGCCTATCGTATTTTGCTGGAAAGAATGGGGGCTAAAGTCACGGAGGCTAAAGATGGCGTGGAGGCACTACAGAAACTACAATCTAGCAACTTTGACTTAGCTATATTAGATATTAGTATGCCGCGAATGGATGGTACCCAAGTTATCCAAAAATATCTTTCTAGCCCTGTAGTCAAGCCGCCCGTATTTATCGCTTTTAGTGCTCAAACCGATTCTGTATTTACAGCAAAAGTCCTAAGTGCAGGGTTTCAGCACTTCATCGGCAAGCCTCTCACAATCGATAAACTACGCGCGCTGTTTCACTCAAACGAATTTAAAAATCCCCCAGCTCAGGGCAATTTGCTAAATTATCTCGGAGGGGGTGATGCCGCTAAGATTACACAGCTAAAAGATCGTTATCGGCAGTCGTTTAGCCAAGGTCTAGCAGAAATAACCCAGTTTATAGAGCGTAGAGAACTGAGTAAATTAGGCGACTGCGTGCATAAGCTGCGTGGCCTGGCATGTCTGCTAAATAATACAATTGAAATGAAGGCACTAGACAAGATGGCAGTTTTAATCGCCGCAAATGCGTTACCGCATGAATATAGCCAACTACTCGATGAATTGAACACTTATTTGACCGACGATGCGGTTAGCTGCGGCAAATAAGCCGTGCAGCGATTGGCAAATATAGGCATTTTTATTAAATCCACCGCGCTTTGCCTGATTACTTGCACTTAAATGCACTCTATCCAGCATCAATCAGCTGCTTCAATAGCTGATCCAGCACCGCAGGATTTGCCTTACCCTTAGTGGCTTTCATCACAGGGCCCTTCAAGGCGTTCAGCGCCTTCTCGTTGCCATCTTTATATTGACCGACTGCTTTGGCATTGCTGGCGATCGCTTCACGGCAGAGGGCTTCAATCTCACCGCTATCGTTACTTTGCTTTAGGCCCCTTTTTTCGACAATGGCATCGGGCATGTCGCCGCTAGCAAACATCTCAGTGAAGACTTCCTTACCTATCTGCCTAGAGATGACCCCTTCATCAATGATCTTAGCTAAAGTGCCAACGTGGGCAGGTGTCAATTTTGAGCGGGTCACACAATGCGCGCTTTCGCCATGCTCAGAAACAGCCGAAAGTTCGCGCAGCAAATCGTTGGTAATGTAATTAGCAATAGCCTTAGGTGCATTGTGCGTTTTTAGCGCCGTTTCGAAAAACTCACTGAGCACACGGTTTTGGCAGAGCACGGAAGTGATTGTAAACGGCAGGCTAAAGTCTGTCTGATAGCGACGCTGCTTGTCTAGTGGGCGCTCTGGCAGCTCGGCTTCGAGCTCGACCACGCGGGCACGGTCCATCTGCACGGGCATCAGGTCAGGATCGGGAAAATAACGGTAGTCATGCGCCTCTTCTTTACTGCGCAGCGAAAAACTTATGGCTTTGTCGACATCCCAGCGACGAGTTTCTTGAGTAATGGTACCGCCCTGTTCCAAAATTTCAGTCTGACGTTCGATCTCGTATTCGATCGAGGCCTTCACATTGGACATCGAGTTGAGGTTTTTCATCTCAGTGCGGGTGCCGAGCTTATCGGACCCGAGTGGGCGGATCGAAACGTTAGCGTCGCAGCGCATTTGGCCCTTCTCCATATCACAATCAGAGATGCCAGCGTAGATGATCATATTGCGTAAACAGTTGAGAAACGCGACAGCCTCAGTGGAGGAGCTCATGTCTGGCTCAGTCACGATTTCAGCAAGCGGTACACCGGCGCGATTAAAATCGATTACGGTATCAAAGGCCTCGTGCGTGAGCTTACCAGGATCTTCTTCAAGATGAATACGGTTGAGTTTCACCCACCGGTGCTCACCCTCAACATTGCGCGATGGTCCTGGTAATTCGATCTCGACCTTACCACCGATGCAAAGCGGTTCTTCGTTTTGCGTAAGCTGGTAGTTCTTCGGCGAGTCCGGATAGAAATAGTTTTTACGATCCCACTTGCAGACAGCGGCGATCTCGCAGCCCAGCATCCGACCAAGCTTGGCGCACTGCTCGATGGCGGCATGGTTGAGCACAGGCAGCGTGCCGGGCAAGCCAAGCACCACCGCGTCGGTTAACGTATTGGGCGCTGCACCATAATGGTAAGGTGCGGCGGTAAACATCTTGGTGCGGGTTTTAACCTGCACGTGAATTTCGAGTCCGATGACTGCTTCGTAGGTCATGATATTAGAATAGCGAGTGGGTGATAGCGGATGGCTGATCAAATGTAATTTTTAATCGCAGATCGACTCTGAGCTGTTTGTATCTACGTACATCTGTGGATAAACTAAAATGTCGTTATAGTATCGGTGTTTGCTGTGCGTAATCATGCGCCTTTTCGAAGGCATTCGCGACCGCGAACATTTCGGCTTCGCCAAAGGCTTTGCCGATGACTTGCAAGCCAATCGGCAGACCACTTTCGGTGAAGCCGCTGGGCACGGAAATCGCTGGCAAGCCAGCGAGATTGACCGAGATGGTGTAGATGTCGCTCAAATACATGGCGAGTGGATCATCGGCGCGCTCACCGCGCTTGAACGCGGGTGTCGGCGAGGTCGGTGTAAGGATCGCATCGACTTGCTCAAAGGCGGACTCGAAGTCGCCAAGGATCAAGCGGCGGACTTTTTGCGCGCGCAAGTAGTAAGCGTCGTAGTAACCCGAACTCAGCACGTAGGTGCCGAGAATGATACGGCGCTTCACCTCGTCGCCGAAGCCTTCGCCGCGACTCTTGGTGAAGAGTGACAGTGCATCCTTCGCCTCTTCGCTGCGGTGCGAGTAGCGTACCCCATCGAAACGAGCCAAGTTGGAAGAAGCCTCCGCAGTTGCCACGATGTAATATACCGGCACGGCCAACTCGGAGTGCGGCAGGGAAATATCAACGATTTCGCAGCCCTGGCTCTTATACCAGTCGATGGCTTGCTCGATGTTAGCCTTCACCTCTGGGTCGATCCCTTCAGCAAAGAATTCACGCGGCACGCCGAGTTTCCAGGGGCCTTTCTTTTCCTTAAGTGCCGCCGCGTAATTGGTATCACCTTGCGGCGCGATCGAAGTGGAATCGAGTGGATCTTTGCCGAGCATCGCTTGCAGCAGTAAAGCAGCATCTTCGACCGTACGCGCAAAGGGGCCGACTTGATCGAGCGACGATGCAAAGGCGACCAAGCCATAGCGAGAAATAAGTCCATAAGTAGGCTTCATGCCGACCACACCGCAGAGCGCAGCAGGTTGACGAATCGAACCACCGGTATCGGTGCCGAGGGTAGCGATCGCCTCGCCAGCTGCCATCGCAGCGGCACTCCCACCAGAGGAACCACCAGGAATGGTATCGAGGTCCCATGGGTTGCAGGTCGTATGGTAAGCGGAATTTTCCGTGGAGGAGCCCATCGCAAACTCGTCCATATTCAGGCGCCCCCAGATCACGGCACCAGCCTCGCGCAACTTAACGATACAAGTCGCGTCGAACGGAGAGACATAATTCTGGAGCATCTTGGAAGCGCAGCGCAGCGGCTGATCCTTAACCGCAAGTGTGTCTTTGATACCGATAGGAATACCATCAAGCGGTCCGAAGATAGTGCCCGCCGCGCGGCGCTGGTCAGAGGCCTGCGCTTGCGCGAGTGCGTCGTCGGCGTCGGACGAAAGGAAGGCTCGCACTTGGCCGTCGACTGCTGCGGTGCGATCGATCACTGCTTGAGTGATGGCAACCGAGGTCGTTTGCCCCGCAGCGAGCAGCGCGGCGAGTTCGGAAATAGTTTTGAAATACAGATCGGACATGCGACAAAAGAAACTCAGGTCATGTGTAACTTGAACCACGAATGGACACAAATTAGCACGAATATTTTTCTAGAAATTATATATTAAAAATGAAAGTTTAACCAAGGATACTACAGTCACTCACCATGTATAATTTGTGTGTATTCGTATCCATTCGTAGTTTGACTCAAATAGACTGCACTTATTCGACGACTTTAGGCACGACGACTTGATTGTCGCGTTGCTCGGGAGCCATGTTGAGCAACACTTCGGGTGCGTAAGTTGGGCCGGGCTGATCGCCTTCGCGCCAGACGTTAAAGACACGATGTGCATGGGCCATCGGTTCGACGCCTGCGACATCGACTGCGTTGAGCTTGTCAAAGTAGCCGAGAATGTCGTCAAGTTGGGTGCCAAGCTTGGACTTTTCGGCGTCGGAAAGATCAAGCCGCGCGAGGTTGGCGACGTAGTCGATATCAATGTGTGGTGTTTCGCTCATTTTGAGAGTCAGGGTGGAAGTTTCGCTGAGAGTGACTAAGTGTGATTCAATTGAAACTGTACACGCAGGCACCGCACAATAAACCACAGCAAAAAAGGACCCCATAGACAAAACAGCCTCGAGCGACTCGCGCAACTAAGAATCGCTGAACAGCGGCTAAAAGCTGAGCACACCAACGCCGCACCACCCTCGCGTATGCAACAGCACGCTGTTTTGCGCTTTAGTTCGAGCTTTAGTTAGAGCCATTTAGTTCTGTCGAGCATGACCATATTAGCTAACAAACACTGAAAATACTGGATTGAATCGACGCAATCTAACCACATACACATAGCTGCTTGGTACTGATCAATCAACCGGTAAGGCCACGCTGGAATATGGGTTCTTACCATTTGCTTGGCCGCGCATGTCCATCACTTCTGGGTAGCTTTCGAGGAAGTTGTTTTCGTCGATCAGATTGATAAAGTAATGGCTGGTACCTGCAGGTAACTGCGCGACGACCTTGGAACCAGGCAACAACTCTGCGGGTTGACGAAACCACTCCTCATACCGCTCGCCGCCATTTAAGGTGTAGAGCAAGTTGGCACGCAGCACTTTGGCACCGTGCTCCTGGTAGCTAAACTCGACGCGGTCGCCCTGCTGCGTATGCGACTTAACCGTGCAGACCTTGTCCTTATGCGGCAGCGGGTGTTTGAAGTCGGGATTGTAATACGGATAGCTTGCTTCCATTTCAGTGAGAATCTCGCTGAGCTTTGCATTTAGCGCCTGCGCTTTTTCGGGCATGGCATCAGCCAGATTATTGGCTTCTTCAATATCGCTGCGGGTTGGCTGACCAGCCTGCGTCTCATACAGGCGATAGAGTTCTAACTCGGAGGCATGCTGATTGCCCACGTGATCATAATTACGCACCAGCTTCCAATCGCCGACACGAATCGTACTCTCCAAGGCGATACTGTTGGGAAAGTGCCAGACCATGGTGTCGCGCACCTGGCCATTCGCTTCGTGCACCAGTTCTGGATTGGTCGGATCGTTGGTTAACAAGGTACTCAGATCCGCACCGTCCAAGTGCTTTTCGGCAGGTTGCTCAATTCCAGCCAGCGCCAAAATGGTCGGGTAAAAATCGAGTCCATTGACCAACACCTCAGACTGCACATTGGCGGCAATCCCAGGACCGCGAACAATCAACGGCACACGCGTGCCGCCTTCCAGCGCGGATATTTTGCCGCGGGCCAGCGGCAAGTTGTCGGTAATAATCTCGCCCGGATGTCGCTCCATGCCGCCATTATCGGAGGTGAAAATCAAATAGGTATTTTCGCGCAAGCTATGACCGGGCCAGCGAGGATCCTCGGTCACATCGAGATACTGAAGCAGACGACCAACATAGTAATCCAACTCCTCGACCATCGCACAATAAAACGGGTTGGTTTGCCCCTCACCTGTCCACTCAGCAGGATTTTCCGGCAGTTCGACGCCGAGCTTTTTAACATACTTCTGTAGCAACGCTTCGCTCCGCGTATGGATCGGCGTATGCACCAGCCAAGTCGCATAATAGAGGAAGAACGGTTGATCCGCATGCTCCGCGATGAACTGCATGGCGTCTTCACTGTTCTGATGATAAGGGAAGCCATTTTCATCCAACCGGTAAGGATCGCCCTCCTCGCCTGTCGCAAAGCCGGTCATACGATGTGGGCGCATGCGTGCCGTGGTGCCGAGGTTGTGCCGGGTCCAATCAAAGCCCTGATCCTCAGGCTGAGGATATGCATTATGATTAATCGCCATATGCCACTTTCCGCAATGCCCGGTGGCATAGCCATTCTGCTGGAGCACACGCGCCAGCGTCAGTTCGCCCTCGGGCATGCGTCCGCTATACCAGGGTGGCATCATACGGTGCAGCTCCTTATGATACGGGGTCGGTGGCCCGCCACCCACAACGTGCGTCTTCTGCGCACGCGCCGGATGGTTGCCACTCATAATCGCACATCGCGTCGGGGCACATGTCGGCGCCGGCGAATACGCCTGCCAAAACAGCACGCCCTCTTTGGCCAGCGCATCGATATTCGGCGTCTCCATCGGCGAGGGCTCGTCGATGTCGTAGCATTTCACATCTTGCCAGCCAAGGTCATCGGTCAACAGCAAAATTACATTTGGCTGCGCAGGCCGCGACGCCTCAGTGGCAGCACACAACGGTGCAGACCAAGCGGCCGCAGCCAACACAACACCAATTCGAGCAAATTTAGAGCAATTCATCGCTATTACTGAACCACCTCAGATCGGAACCGCAAGCAGTATGTCAAACCTAACCATAGCATATTTAAAAACGACGCAGACCGATCAACTAGCGTTTATCCACAAATGCTTTCCCTGTCTCAGCCAACTCTAATTCGCAGTGAAACCAATCACTCGCAACGCCGTGCCACCAGGCTGAATACGTGCTGCCCGATTCTCTAAAATCTCCAATTCGAGAGTATGTTCACCTGCCGGCAACTCATTGAAAAACATTACGGTCATGGGATAGTTGAAGCCACTGAAACGATGTAGCGTATCGATCTCTTTGCTGTGCTGGCCGTCCACTGTGCAACGAATGATGCCCGAATCTTTTCCAGCCAGTAGGTAGGCACCAATCGCTGTACCGCTAAACTCAATCGACAGCTTGGCGTGCGCCGCAGCGCTATAAATCATCGGCATCTGCTTGAATCTAGCTCGCACCGCGCCGCTTTTCGACTGCTTCCAGTTAGGTACACCCACCTGCCAATTGGCGTCTGTTTTAATATCGGCAAACGGCAGAAAACGCCCGTTGACGTAGCTGTTGTTATCAATCGCTGCGACCACTGGATGGGGCTGCGGCTTGGCATTCGACGGTAATGGCTGCGACCAGTCTTCGAGTAAGGCATCCGCGATCATTGTTGCACACATGGTGTTACCGTAGTCATTGGGATGGACCCCACCGAATTGCTGCCAGTCCATTTTTCCCGCCGAAATCAGATCCGCCAACTCCTGCGCTAAATGGTTGACGGAGACACCGTAGTGTTGCGCCACCTTACTGTGTGCGGCCACCGATGGCGGCGTCTGCCCCTGCTGTAACCTAGCTAAAATATTAGGATTCACAAAATGGGTCAGCACAATGTCTACTTTGGGGTTGTGCTGGCGCGCCTGAGCGATGATGCCCTCCATGCCACGCAGTGCGCCACTAGCATCCTGATATGCGTCTTGATCGTCATTCACCGCGAACTCGACAAACAACATATCCAGCGGACCTTGGCTTAACACGTCTCGCTGCAAACGAAAGGCACCCGTATCCGAACAGGTCGAGCTAATACCCGCGTTTGTGAAATTAAATACTGTATCCGGAAAGCGGTTACGCAACATGGCACACACTTTAGGACGATAGCCATTCATCTCGGTAATCGAACCACCAATAAAGGCGACATGGCCACGCTTGTTCTGTTCGAATTGAATGCGGCTATTGTTGAAATTACCGCGTAAGGTAAAGTTGTCGTCACTGACAATTTCCTCGGCACTGCGCGCTGCCTTGCCGCGGCTGTGACGCAGCACAAAATCAACGATTGGTTGCGGGTCTTTCAACGAGTGCGGATGGTGGCCGACGCTCGGCTTATGGATCACCTCGAAAGTGCCACCCAGCTTTTTGTAGCGCGCTTCGGCGATTGCGGTATTTTCCGCCACCGGTACGACCTCGTCCACATCGCCAACGACATGCAGTATCGGGATACCAGCTTTGGCAATGGCAGTCAGATTATCCAGTGGATTGCCTTGATAGGCCATCGCCTGACTCTCGGTCATTTTATATTGCTTCAGGCAGTTTTTCCAGTCGTTCGGACTACCGACTCCACTGCCCTTACCACCGGGCCAGCTCTTGAAATCCATCACCGGCGCATCGGCATAGATTGCCGCCACTTTCTCAGGATTGGCCGCCGCCCAGTTGTAAACTATCAACCCGCCCCGCGACATGCCTTCCAACACTGCACGGTCGGCGAAAAGGTGCTCAAAGCGTAAATAATCATAAAAATCATCCCAGCGTTTAAGCGCCGCTGGACTACCTAAGAGACCAGTGACTTTACAATAAACGACGTGATAGCCTTGCTCCAGCATCGCGATGTCAAACTGCGGTTGATGGCCCCAGAAAACCGCGCGCCACACCCAAGGCTTGCCGTCGGCGACCTGCTTCGGCACCACGACCCGGTTGCCGCCATTCACATACATGTCGAAGCCATGCCACTGCTGCAGTTGCCCGGGAAACGGACCTTCCTGAGGCGCGGCGGTCTGCTTGACGCCATTCTTCGAAATCTCGACGACTTCGGCAGCCGACATATTTTCGAGCGTAAAGACAACCTGCCGATCCGCATCCAGAATCTTGAGCGTAAACCGATCTAAGCGCACGCCATCGCCTCCAGTACGATTAAAGACTTTTATTGTATCAATCTTATGGATACTGCCAAGATTGACTTCCCACCAGGGGTTTGCTTCGGTGGCAGTGTGCGTGACCGATCCATTCGTGTAGTCGCCGTCGGTCTTGCCATCCACCGCCAGAGCAGGCACGCCTCCAAAGATAGCCGAGCTTGCAGATGCAGTCCGATTGAGCGCGATATTTTGCCCCCCCGCAGTGACCTGTACCTCCGCCAACGACAGGATGCGTTCCATGCCGGGTAATTCGATGCGGACAATTTGCCCCTTGGTTGCAGACAACCCCACAGCTTTTGTCGGTTTTGCGACCGCAGGTTTCGCTGTGGCCTTAGCCGCCTCGGGATAGTAGAATTGATGGCCAGATAAACGAACGCTTTTGTCGTTCAATCCAAATGCATTCTGGTTCGCAGCACTGACGGGGATTGGCGCAATGCTCAGGTCCGCATGCTTCAATGCCACCGGTGTAAAGGTGGCCGTATCGCCTGCCTGTAGAGCCACCCGATAGAAGCCATCCGCGGTCTTTTCAACTGCGCCGCGTTTCGCCTGCTTGCCATTGATCGTTATGATCGGCTTCGAGATATCGGTCTGCACCTGACAGGGCGAGCCGATCAGGCTTTGCACGCTGACAAACTGAGTGACGCCACTCTTCTTCTTGG